>Ga0114967_10003635_pt1 | contig 12623 bp, 14 predicted proteins | sample M_130628_MF_Meta_FD_92639 | JGI IMG/M metagenome (GOLD analysis project Ga0114967, IMG submission 92639) | Freshwater microbial communities from Lake Montjoie, Canada to study carbon cycling - M_130628_MF_MetaG | ecosystem: Environmental > Aquatic > Freshwater > Lake | place: Lake Montjoie... | reverse complement strand
TATTGAGTGAAAGAAGGATTGATAGATCCTACAGATCCATTAGTACCTTTAGCAAATTCAGAACCATAAACGAAGATTTTTAATCCAGTTAAACCAACTCCAGCAGCAGCTAAGTTAGCATAGTTGTAAGGATATACTTCCAATACACCAGCTCCTAAACCGTCAAGAACACCTGAAGCGCCAACAAAACATTTTACGTCTGTACCAGTAGCTGGATCAATTACAACGATTGTCATGTTTTTAGTAATAACGTTTTGAACTAAAGTTCCTGCTGGTTCAGTACCACCTACAGGAATTGTAAGAGTTACTTTTGTAGCAGACGTTTGAACGGCTGTTACATTGTTATAAGCAATGTGTAATCTATTTTGCTCAGACCAAACAACTTGATCAGAAGACATTGGCATTTCAGCTCCTACCATACGTAAGAATCCAGAAAGAGTTCTGTTTCCATAACGCTCTACTTCAGCTTCGTAGATTTCTGGTAAATATTGTTGTGCAAAGTCATTAGTACCATCTGTAAAATTCAGGTAGTTTGACTCTAAAGTCATTTGTTTTTGTGATGGAATTATAGATCCATACACCGGCGTTACATTTGCCATAATTTTAAATTTTAATTGTTAAATTTTTTTGTTTGTACTTTTAATTTAGTAGAATCAACGCCGTTTATAGCTTTAACTTTAAACCCATTTATAAAACCATCACCATTAGGAACTGTCCTAGGGGCATTAGTTATGTTATTGGATTTTGCAACAACTTCTTTAATAGCGTCGGCTTTACCTTGCTCGTAAAAATGTCTTGCAATATTATCCGCATTTTCCGCTGCATAAATCGCTTTGTGGTAACCTTTAACGTCTGTAACTTCCCCGTCTTTATTTAAGAACTTCTTAATAAGATTTGAAATATCAGATTGTTTTTCAGCTAACGCCTCTTGATTTGCAACTCCGTATCTAAAACTTTTTTCACCAAGATTAAATTCAAAACCTTTGAATTCTTGAGTAAATAATTGTTTAGTGTCGTTTTTAAACTTAAAGTGTTTTGCTTCGGCTGATTCCTGTTGTTTATTATATCGATTAAAAAAGTCCGTTGCCTTTTGTTGTTCTTGAGTAACGCCCGGTCTCAACTTGATCTCGTCGTAATATTTACTCTTAACTTGTTCCAAATGGCTTTGAGCTTTTGCAACCTCTTCTTTAAAAGCGAGTCTTTTTTTACGGACATCGCGTTCATCGTCTAGATCCTCATCATATTCAAAGGCGTCTTCTATTAAGAAGTCAATTTCTTCATCATTTAAATGAGGTCTTGTATTTTTATAGTATTCTTTTAATAAAACGTTACTGTCAACATTTGAATAATCAGTATTTAATCTAACATAATCTTCAACTGTTCCGCCAGTTTCTTCCATAAAAGACACTAGTTTTTCTATGTTCTCTGGTAACTTTTTACCTGTGTTTATTTGATCTTGAACTTTCTCTTCCAGTTCTTGTTGTAAATTTGCTGTTTGCTCAATTACTTCTTGCTGGCTGATTTCTTCAATAACATTTTCAATGGGCCTTTCGTCTCCTTGTCCCATTTCTTGCAATTCCACTTCGGACTGTTCTGCGCGTAACACGCTTTCTGCTGGGCTTTGTTCTTGAACGGCATTTTCTGGCTCTTTAGTTATTACTACCTTTGTTGGTTCCTCTGTTTTAGGAACTGTTAAATCAACTTTAATTGGATCATTTGCCTTAGGAGCTTTTAAATCAATTTTTGTAGGTTGATCGTTTTTAATTAATTTTTTAGGAGTGGATCTAGATGCTTTCATCTTAAATTCCCCTTCTTGTTTTACTTGTTCTGACATGATAAAATATTATATAATTGTTAATAAAAATTTATTTTGGTTCAAACTGGGCTAAATCAAACCCTCCCATATTATCAAATCCCGCGGATTCAAAATTCTTAGGCATTGTGTCGTTTTGTCTTTGATCAATTAACTCGGATTGTTGAGTGCCCCTTAATTTTTCTCTGGCATCTTTTCTATCTTCCATTTTGTTTAATTTATCATTGCTTGCTTCGGCTTGAACCTTAGCTAATTGCATTTGGTATTGAAATTCTTCCATCATTAACTGTTTCTTTAAATCAGCTTCATGATTCATTTTTTGTATTTCAAATTGATTCTTTGCTTGAGCAATTTGTATTTCAGTTTGAGCCAATGCTTGTTGCTTTTGTACTTCTGACATTGCCGCGGATTCTGCAGTTTGAGCATTTGCCTGTGCTTGCGCTTGTATATTAGCTTGTGTATTAGCTTGATCTTGCTGCATCTTTTTCTTTCTCTTATATCTAAGAGATTGATTAGCAAGTTTAAGATTTTTAATTTGCCTTAATTCAATTGCATCTTCTAAATCAATTCCTCCTGTTTGTAAAGCAACTTGAATATTTTGTTCAAATTGAGCTTGCTCTTCTTCTTCTGGCTCTAGTTCTAAATAAATGCCAAAGTCATGCAATTCTAAATTTTTCAATTCTTCCAAAGTTTGTACATTAAATACAGATATACTTTGTGTTAAAGAATTTGCTGTTAATGGGAATGCTAAAGCATCTGCAACTCGTTTAGATATATTCTCACATATTCTCAATGTTAAGAATAAACTTCCGTCTAATATATGCTTTGTCGCGGTGTTTGATGAAGCGGCTGCCATTTTTTGTATACCTACAAGCATATCTCTGTTTGGTACACTTCCATCTCTTGCCTCATTTAATCCGGTAACATCTCTTATCATTTGTAAATAATATTGATAAGTAGCAATTAATGATTGTATTTTTGCATTACCTGCCGATGTTTGTAATTCCTGAATAGGTACTTTACCTGGGTTCATCCCGCCATCTTGGGTCATTGATCTACCAACAATGCTACCTGTTTGGAAATACATATTCAACGCTTCCGCTGGATTATAATTTGTTCCGTTACCAAGATCAACTTCCGCTAATCCATCAACATCTACAAATACTCCATCAGGAACCATCTTAGATAATACTTGTTGTAGTTTTAAATGTGTTAATTGGATCATATCAGCAAATGTAGTAATTCTACTTACTAATGATTCAATTCTACCGCGGTACATTCTAGGAGCGGTAATAGCGTAATTCATTTCTACCTTAGTTGTATCAGCAGCCGGCCTAGTCATGTTTTCAGCTAATCTCCAATCAAGCATTTTATTATGGCCTAATATCTTTGCTCCGCTGTATAATACTTCAATACTTCTTGACACTACATCAAAATTATCGCTTGGTGGTGGCGCAAAAAAGTCTGTTTTTATTAAAGCTTTTTCTAATCCTTGATCTGTTTGTTTAATTTTAAATACTTGGTTAGAATACGTTTTATATTCGAAATATAATACTTGAACAATGTTTCCGTCCTGATAGCCTCCATTATAATTTCGTACATAACTTGTATTCCCTTGATACTTTTCTATTTCCTTCATATCCTCGTATGTTAACTCAGGATATTGCATTTTTAACTCTTCTAAGCTTACAGATTTTACTTCTCCAACATAATATATATCTTCAAAATTCGGATCCTCTGTGTAAGAATAAACTAGATTAGCAGGATCAACATAGTCAATAACTATATCACTTGCTTTGTTCCAACTTGTTTTTGCAGCGGCAATGCCTATTACTGTTAAGTCGTAATTTAATCTTTTGTTTATTAAATCGTATTTATTATTCTTTAAGAAGTTATTGATTACTTCTTCCTCTGCAATTTCAACAGCTTGCTTATAATTTAGTTGTAAGTGTAATTCTAATTCATCTTGATCTGTAGGTAAGCTATTTGGATCCGGTGTATTATATAAATTTATACCAAGCTCGCTATTCATTTTATCTAAAAACTTCTTAGCCATCATGTCCCTAAGCAAACTTTGCGTATACTTAGTTTTCTTTTGTACTGAAAATGGGTCTTGAGCAACAGCTTTTAATTCATAACTTTTACTAGATATACCATTAACAACAATATCAACAAATTTAGATATAACCGGTATTGGCTTCCAATCTAAGTTCAAATAAGACAAATCTCCATTAATAGATAATTCATCTTTGTATTTTTGCACTGGTTGTTCACCTCTTGCATATAATCTTAAATTATGATATTTTTGCCAAGTAGTTCCCCATCTTCCGCCTGGCATTCCGCCTCCGCTTAATCCGCCAATACTACCTGCTCCACCATTACTATTGAACCATTCGTACTCAATTGCTTGAGCTACCTGTCTACCATACTCTAAACTTTGTTTTTCTTCATCCGGTACAACCTGACTTGGAAAAGTACTATTACTATTAGTATAAACCATTTATTGTATTATTTGTGAATTTTCTCCACTATTATTATATCTCTTAAATCCTAATTCAAATTTAGGTTTTTCATAAGGAGTTGAAGGCGTATACATATGCTTATTACATGCCATTATAGCCAATCCAGAACTTATGGAAGCATCATGCTTCGTCCTATTATTTATATTAAATCTTGCCCAGTCTTCTAATGTTTTTTGGAAGTACATGTTACCATATGATCCATTTGTAAAACCAATATTATTTTCAATATAAGTTTCTATAGCAGATGCGTGAGCTTGCATTATATCTTGTGATGAGTTTGGTATTCCGCCAATTTCTTTTTCTGCTGGTGATAATTTATTCCAAACTTTATCAGGCCTATTGATTGAATAGCCTCTATATCCTCTTCTTTTTAAATAATAAAGTAATCTTGGTTTATTATTTTCTGCAAGTATTGGCATTCCGTAAAAAACTAAAGCCATTAATACTTCTTCAAAAAATATCTCCGCCGTTTGAGGTCTTGCAACATATTCTAAAAAGAATTGATTTGGCGGCACGTCTTCCATTGAAAACTTAGTTAAACCGTGAAGTGCACCATTTGATCCTCTGCTTGCATCCACTGTTCCTGATATATCATAACTATCACAGCCAAATGCGCCGCAGTGTTCATTACCTGGGTACTTTAGTCCATTCTTTATTATTACACGATTTTGAAGATGTTTAGGTGGTACCCAAGAAATTAAAAATCTACCATCTTTATTTGGATAAAAATCTACAGTAGTATCTTGTATACCGTTAGCCCATTGGAAGCTACCTCTTGTTAATACATTTGAGTTTCTTAGATCATCGTTATAATCTATTTGCTCGTATATTCTAGTAAGATTAAATAATGATTGTTTTGCTTCATCTCTAAAAGCGTGTTGTTCTGTTCTTGGAAATTGACGGTAGTATTCATTTAATCCGTCTTGATCGCTTTTTAAACCATCAACTTCGTTTTGCCAATGTTCAATAACTCCATACTCTATTTCGTTTCCGTCAACACCTTTGATTGGTTTTTTCGGAGTGTCGAAGACAGGTATGCCATAAGTATCAATGAATCCCTCGTACGACCATTCCATAGGTATGAACAAACTATATAATCCTGAGCTAGTCTGGCCATTGCGGTTTCTTTTTGTAACATCTGAATCGTAGTAAAGTTTCTTAAAATTATCTCCTCCTTTATCTAAAGCGTTTGAGGTTGAACCCATCATACACTTACCAATAATACGACTACCTAATCGTAAACATGTTTTTGTAACACGCCAGTTGTTTAATATATTATCAGGTCTTAGCCATTTACCACTTTCATCATGTACAAGAAGTTTTAATTTCTCCCCATCATAGGAGTTATCTCCTGTATTCTTCCAGTCAATTGTTGTGTCTAATCCGTCAAGTTCTTCTGGAGCGTCGCTATTATCTAATTTTCTTCTTGTAAATTTAGAAGCTGGCACTCTATATGCTAACTCTGTTTTAGGTCTATCCATACCATCTTGGATAGGTTTAAAAAAGAAAGGATAATTTAATGATATAGGAACAACTTTGTCGGTAAACATTGTTTTAGCGTCACCTCCTGATTTAGATAATATACCAAATCTTGAATCGCTTGATATTGTTGCTTGGTTAACCAATTCTGCTGAAGACATAAATGAAAATCCAGAACGTCTATTTTTTAAATAACACATTCCATAACACCTTGGATCTGCTTTGCAAGCTTCCCAAAATATGAAGAACAATCTATTTGACTCTCTAAAATCTGGCGCTCCAACATCTATCTTGCTCCATTGCAAGTACATATAATGTGTACCGGTTATGTAAGTTGGTGTTCCATTGTTATTAAAAAATGCCCCTTCATCTCTTCTTTTAAATTCCGCGTCTACGTAATCGTACCAGCGTTCTCTAAAGTGATCAGGATACTTATTCCAATCAAATACATTTTTTATTTTTTCAAGTTCTTTTGGGTAGTCTATCTTTTCCCAATATTGCTCTTCTTTTTTATTAGATCTTGAATAAGAATCTTCAACTAATGGCAAAGCAACTTTTAAGTTTTGTATTTCGTATATTTCTCCAATCTTACCGGTTTTACTTATAACAATGACATCATGTTCTTTGTTATAGCCATACTTCCATTTGTTATACCTGTTTTGTTGTTTAATTACCGATGCTTTTATATGGTCCGGGATTATCCTAAATAAATTTTGTTCGTACATTATCTAGATCTCCCTTCTGCAAATCCTTTAAATACTTTTTGAGTATTGTCTTTTGCGTTTTCTTCATCGGATATTATACGCTCTTCAAGTTCTATTCTTGTAAGTATTTCAAAAGCATCAAATATAGCTAGCTTTTTTGTAGCCGCGGCATTCTTTAATTTGTCTGCCGCTAAATCATCTTCGCCATTATCTAAGATTGCTTCTTCAGCTACTTTGATGAGCTCCAACACTGCTTTGTGCCCAGCTTGGATTATATTCAGCTTCGTCTCCTTTATATTCATATTTAATTACAATATCATTAGATTTCATACAATACAAACGCTCTCCTTCAATTATAAAATCAAATTCGCCATATGGAGTATATCCTATTAGGTCTCCTGGATTGATTTTAAGCTTGTTTAACGAGTCATTTCCATATTTTAGTATACCAATAAGCCTTTGTTCTTTATCGAGCTTTAAATGGTCTATGTTTTTTAACGGCTTAACAAAACATCTGTCTCCAACTGTTCTCCATTTTTCACCATTATTATATAAATATATTTGATCTAGTTCACAAAAATAAGAGTCTTCTATAAAATGAGCTCTACTATTCTTTTGCTTACCTTTCATATCGTAAAACTTTCTAAATACATTATGATGTATTACGATAAGATCGCCTTCTTTTATATCAGTTGAATAAGCCAGCGGAGTAGATATTACTACCGCTAGGTTATTCACAGATTTAAAATTTTCAATTCGGGTATTTAGTATTAGGTCTTTACCGTCTACTGTAATTTTATTATCGTATCTGTCCCCTACAGGTTTCACGATAAAATTAAATACACTTTTCATTAATATTCTAAATCATATTCTACTGAGACAGCCATGTTATGATTAAACTTTTTCCATGGCATTACTTCGTCGTCTTTTTTTATATAAACGTTATACGAGTGATCTTCATCATCTACTAATATGTATGCAATTTCATGTCCCCCATAAACCTGTTGGCCTACAGAATAATGCATTGCTTCGTTTTTATAGTCAACGCCTATACTTATCTTTCTAATTACTGAACTCATTATTCACTTACCGGAACTTCTTCCACGATTTCAGTATAAGAACCATCCTCTAAATTAATATTGATTGGTCCGTATTGTTCTTGTAATTCAGTTTTAAATTCTTCAATTGCTTTATTAACATCTGCAATTTGGTGTAAAAACCCATGCTTTTGAGTTTCTAATACTCCGATGTTAGTTAATAATGCTTGCAAATCTTTTTGTTGATTTACTACTTTTTCTAACTGTTCCTGCGTAATTTGTTTTACTACTTCCATTTGATTTAATTTAATTGTTAATTGTTATTATGATAATGTTAAAAGATACTTTAATTTTGCTGTTTCGCCAGATAATGATTGTGCCAGATTAGAGATGTCTCCAAATTTTGCGGTGTCTCCATAAGATTCTAAATCTTTAGAAAACTTCATTACTTCATCTGCTATTTTCATAGAATCCGCTTTTGGATTAATAGCATCAATCTTTAAAGACTGAATTCTCTTTCCAGTATAACCCATTAATTTTTCAACTACATCATCTTTAAAATCTTGTAAATAATCATAAAAATTTCCTGTAGCTGTATGCTCTGCAAAACTTCTAGTTTCCCAGTGTATTAAATGGAACTGTTCGTGAAAGAACGCTAATTTTCCTGCAATTTCTTCTGTTGTCATATTATTTTATTTTATTATTCGCACCCATTAAATGCAGGTCCCTGAATTTGATATTCCACTTCAACGGATTCTGTTATACTTCCTAATGTTACACGTGAGTCAAGACTTGGACTATATACATAATCACCGTATGTATATAAATTAGAATTTACTAATTGCGTTGCTGCTCCTTCTGGTAGAAATTGATTACAACATTGAATAATTTGATAGCGAACAAGTCCTTCTGTACAACTATTATACACTGGACCTGATATACTGTAAGTTGCTGGACAAATATTACCATCTGGAACAATATCACCTAATAATACTTTAATACCAAGATTGTCACAAAATACATAATCTCCTGTATTATATATAGAACTATCTACTGGATTAGAACAACCGGCTATACGCGGTTGTTCATCACAAAAAGCTTCAATATTAAATCTTACAAAAACTCCACAATTAGCATATGCTGGGCCTGATATTTCAATTATTTCATTTGGATCTGGTAATACTTCAAAAAAAGGACCTAGTAATACTCGGATATTACCTTCAGGAAAAAAAACATAATCACCTTCTGAGTAATCTGTAAATAATAATTGTTGAGAATACACATGGGCAAATTTTTTACCTAAGCAATTTTCTTCAATTTTAAACCATCCTTGTTTACTGCCACGTGAACTACTCGTCATTGGCCAACCAATTCCTATGCCAATTCCAAATCCCATTAGTAAATTGCTATAATATCAGACGCTGTAGTTAATCCATCATCTCCTCTTTCCCATACATTACTTACAATGATTGGTAAGAACGATGCGTCTGGTACATTTTTAAACATAACCGGAGTTTCACTACCAACAATGGTAACTACTAAATCCCCGCCAGTTCCTACATATAATGCAGCAGAATTTAACGGTTGTGGTGCAACATAATCTACATCTGTAGGATCTACTTGCATCCTAATATAATAACCATCGCCAGAAATAGCCTCAGGGTATTTAAAATCTTCTCTATTAAAAATTAATTCACCGCGTTGTCCACTATCATTACTCCAAAAACTAGTACCTCGTCCTGCTGCGTCAAACTCACCATCTACAAGAGCAGCTCCTGGTAATGCTGTAAAACCAAAAATATCGGTTCCTTGTCCGCCAGTACTATATTCCCATAGTGTTGTACCATCAACATTTTGCCCTTCATATCCAGTAGGAATAGATTTTAATTGATTACCTAATTCATCGTTATAACTATAATTTGTAGTCATTACTCCCATAACATCACTTGTCCATAATTGATAACCTAGTGGGTAAACTTGACCATTCTCCTGTTGTGCTGCCCATCTATTATAAATTTTTCCAAATTTAGCATAAGAATCATCAAAATTAGAATATGCCCAACAACCTACGTCACTATTATAGTAATCATTCCATTCAGTAAGATTTGTTGCTTTTAATATTGGAGTTCCATCTATATATGTACTTACATTTAAATTTGTACTTGTAAGATATACATTTTGTGTATCACCCGCAGAGTCTTGATATGATATATTAACATAACTACCCCCAGCAAATCCTTTAGGCGTTATTGCTACCGCTCTTGTTCCAAAATCTGGTTGATTACCGTATTGTCCCATAATTTATTTTTTAAATATTTTATTGTATATTTTATTTTTGTTTTTTGTTCCTATTCTAAACTCTAAAACAGTATCACCTGGAAAAGAATAATCTTCACCTGGTTTCATAACTTTAGAATTGCCTTCATTATCAATACCCAAAACGGGGAAATCTACGTTTTTCATTGTGATGTCCCCGCTAGGTATTACATTGTAAGGTTTATTTTTATCGGGACTATTTCTTTTATAGCCTGTTGTTGATGTATTAAGCATAACTACTATTTGAATTCCCAGTAAATTTAAAACCTTCTTTATCTGAACTTCCAGAAAAATTAAGATTACTTTTCTTTTTACCAGCTTGAGCAACTTCATTAATTGCTTTTACTTTTCTATCTATGTCAAAAAGACTTTCAAAGGAACCTAGGCTAGGTTTTAAATATTTTTTTTCAAGAGCTTTTAACTGTTCTTTATTAACTTTTTGTCCAGGAAGTAAGTGTAGAAGGTCTTTATATTCTGTAAATTTACCATACATTTCGTCTCCTCTTGATAAATAAGTTTTTCCTTCACTAGTTATAGACGAATCTGTACCTCTTTTATCATCTCCAGGTTGTTCTGATACATCCCCTAATATTTTTCCTAAAGCATCTTTTTGTCTTTCTCCAAATCCAGCCGAATGAGCTACCATTTCATGACCTATTTCTGCTCTTAATTGGTTTCTATCATCTCCTTTTTCAAAAGGTTTGTATGCTACAATACCTCTTTGACTTCTAAGATCTCTTAAGTTTCTAGTTTGATTATCGTCGTATTTTCCTTCAGGAGCTACTTTTCCGTTTGGATATACATAAGTTTGATTATAACCTGGAAAAAAAGTATTTGCAGCGGCGCCAGATCCTACTCCAATTTGTTTTTGGTTTTGTATTGAAAATTTTCCAGAAGGAACATATTCATAATTTGCGCCTAAAGCTAAATGGGTATTTATATCCTGTTGTGCTTTCTTTAAATCACCTTTATATTCTGGATGATTATTAAGATACATTCTTTGTACTTCTGGATTTTGCCAATAATCAATTTTTTTATTTATTGCAGCTTGTACATCTGGATCTTTGCTCTGTTGAATATTTTTTAATCCAGCAACAGTACCTTTATATGCTTTTACATTTTCAGTTAATTTAGTTTCTTCAAAAGTTTTTGGATTTGGAGGAGTATATCCTAATCCTCTATCTATTTTAAAATTACCTTCAGCATCACTTGGATAAACTCTTTGTGCTTTATTCTCTGAAGCTTGAGAAAGTCGTTTCCAACTTTCACTAGCAGGTATTGTAGGTACAGTTTCTCCAGACGAGTTTATAGTTGGTTTTTCTGTTTTTACTTTTGGTTTTGGTTTTGGTTTTGATTGTGTATTACCAGAAACGTAATCGCTAACGGTAGAGCTTAAAGCTGCGACGGTATCAATTGGATTAAGCGCCGCGTTAATAACACTCCCAAAAAAAGATCTTTCTTGTTTTAACGGGCCTTTAAATGATTTCTCAATTACTCTTTTTGATTGATGTAATGGAGGCATTGACTTAATCATACCATCAGAAAAGCCATGCCCGGTTTTACTAAAATTTTTGTTTCTTGGTGATAGATTAAATGCCATCGTATAAATTTTTAATTTAGCACGATTTCATTTTAGCCGCAGAACCTTTAGTTTTCTTTTTAGCCATAGAAGCTTTAGGTTTCATTTGTCTAGTAGCAGGTGTTTTCTTTTTTTCCTTGGTTTTTGAATTGTTATCTGACATAAGATCACCAACAAATGCACTAACATATTCGGTTGGGTCTTTAGTGTAACTTCTTTTCGCACCGCTGCCACCCCAAAATGTATCTCCTTTTATGCTTTGATCGTAGGCCGCTTGTCCAGCATTGTTAGCAGAAGATATTGCCGATCCAATTTGATTAGCTTTTTCACTTACAAATTCACCGGCTTTATCTAAAAAGCTTTTTTCTTTCTTTTTTTGCATTGCAGGAGATTTCATTTGTCTAGTTACCGCCGTTTTCTTTTCTTCCTTAGTTTTTGGGTTTTTTACAGACGGAAGATTTTTTATTCTCATATCTTCGTCGGATTCACTATAATTTGCACTCCCATGTCTACCTTCAGTCACTTCGCTAAGATATTCCGCGCCTTTATATATTTTATCTCCAATGTCTGTTACCAATTCTTTACCTTGATTATAAAGATTTTTAATTGCCTTCATTTGTTTAACTGGGGTTCCCGCGTCTTGTCTAAATGCAGATGGAATTCCATGCCCTGTTTTTTGTTTTAGTGGGCCTCCTGGGTTTTGTGTGTATGCCATTTTTTTTGTTTTTGTTGTTGTTAATTACTTAATTTTTGTATATATTAATTCTACGGCTCCTTCTGAGTTTTTAACAATACAACTCAATGTCGTATCATTTACAAAAGTATATTCGCTATTAGCTATCCAGTTATTTGGTTTAAAAATTGTTTTTATTAAAAAATAATCATCATAAATTTTAAAATTTATAACATCAAGGGGCTCCCCGCTAGTGCCACTTATTTCCTGCACTTGAATATTTCCATTATTATCTTCCCAAAAAAATAATTGTGAAGATTCCTCATTTGGTTTCCAATAGCCAATTAAATCATTTGTGTTAATTTTTTTTGTATTTGTTAAATTAAAAATAACAAACACTGATGCTACCACAATAGCCACAATTAAAAATACTTTTTTCATAATTAAATAATATTAGATTTATATAATATTATTATTACGCGTATTTATTGCTTTTTATA
>Ga0114967_10003634_pt1 | contig 12624 bp, 13 predicted proteins | sample M_130628_MF_Meta_FD_92639 | JGI IMG/M metagenome (GOLD analysis project Ga0114967, IMG submission 92639) | Freshwater microbial communities from Lake Montjoie, Canada to study carbon cycling - M_130628_MF_MetaG | ecosystem: Environmental > Aquatic > Freshwater > Lake | place: Lake Montjoie... | reverse complement strand
CCCGACGAAGCGCAACACAACGATGACGTGAGGTGACACGCGGCGTTGCTCGCCAGACGAACCACCCGGGGTTCAATCGGCTCCTCGGCGCAAAAAAGTTTGAGTTGCACTGCTTTCACCGCCATCATCCAAGCTTGCTTGGGTGCTAAATTCCGCAATCCGAATTCCGCACTCCGCACTTAAATGAAACGCACGCATCATTGCAACGAACTGCGCCCGGCTCACCTCGGGCAAACCGTCACGCTCTCCGGCTGGGTTCACTCCCGGCGCGATCTCGGCGGCCTCATCTTCATTGATATCCGCGACCGCGAGGGCCGTACGCAGACCGTGTTCGATCCGTCGGATTGGACCAAAGAACTGTTCGAGCAAGCCGCGACCTTGCGCAGCGAATGCGTGGTCAGCATCACGGGTAAGGTCCGACAACGTCCCGCCGGCACGAACAACCCCAAGATTCCGACCGGCGAAGTCGAGTTGATGGCGCAGTCGTTTGAGGTTTTGAACATGGCAGAAGTCCTGCCGTTCCCCGTGGACGATCCCGAAGTCGCGAACAAGGTCAATGAAGAGTTGCGCCTGCAATATCGATATCTCGACCTGCGTCGCCCGGAAATGGCGCGCAACCTCCGCACGCGTTCCAAGGTCGCCATCGCGGCGCGTAGTTTCATGGATGAACAGGGCTTCCTCGAAGTCGAGACGCCCACGCTGTTCAAGTCTACGCCCGAAGGTGCGCGCGAATTTCTCGTGCCGAATCGTCGCGAGCCGGGGACGTTCTATGCGTTGCCGCAATCGCCGCAGCAGTTCAAACAGATTCTCATGGTCGCGGGCGTGGAGAAATATTTTCAGCTCGCGCGCTGTTATCGCGACGAGGATTTGCGCGCCGATCGTCAACCCGAGTTCACGCAGTTGGACATCGAAATGAGCTTCATTGAACGCGAAGACATTTACGCGCTCATCGAAGGTTTGCTCAAGCGCGTCTGGAAAACTGCACTCAACGCGGACGTGCCCACGCCGTTCAAGCGCATCAGCTTCGAGGAAGCGCTGAACCGCTACGGCATTGACAAGCCCGACACTCGTTTTGGCATGGAACTCGTGGATTTCACCGAGGAATTCAAGGCGAGCACCTTCAAGGTGTTCAGCGGCGCGATTGCCAACGGCGGCGTGGTGAAAGCCATGAACGCGAAAGGCATGGCCGGCGCGACGCAGGGCCAGATCGAGACGATGACCGAATACGCCAAGAGTTTTGGCGCGAAAGGTCTTGCCTACATCAAGGTCGAGAAAGGGGCGGACGGTGCTACCGTCGAGTGGAAATCGCCGATTGTAAAGTTTTTCAACGACGCCGAGAAGCAGGCGCTTATCGCCAAGCTCAAGATCGAGGAAGGCGACTTGATCCTGTTCGCCGCCGATCAATGGCTGACCGCGTGCGAAATCCTCGGCAAGATCCGGCTCTATTGCGCCGACGTGCTCAAGACGCAGGGCAAGCTGACGATTCCGGCGGATCAATTCAATTTCCTCTGGGTCATCGAATTTCCGCTGCTCGGGTTCGACCGCGAACAGAACCGCTGGTATTCCAGCCATCATCCGTTCACCGCACCCGTGACCGACGACATCCCGTTGCTCAAGTCCGACCCCAAGAAAGTCCGCGGCCAGCACTACGACATCGTGGTGAACGGCGTGGAACTCGGCGGTGGCTCGATCCGTATCCATCAGCCCGACGTGCAGAAAACCATCTTCGAGGAACTGCTCCAGATTCCGCCGGACCTGGTGAAGGCGCGGTTCGGTTACATGCTCGAAGCGTTCAAATACGGCGCGCCCCCGCACGGCGGCATCGCGCTTGGGTTTGATCGCCTCATCGCGATCCTCTGCAACACGCCGAGCATCCGCGACGTCATCGCGTTCCCGAAAACCGCGAAAGGCACCTGCCTGATGACCGATTCTCCCAGCACCGTCGAGCCCAAACAACTTCGCGACCTGCACATCGAGTTGAAGGTGAAGCAGCCAGTGACGACACCGCCGCCTGCGCCGAAGGCGTAGCGCTGTAGCGTCAGGCATCCCTGCCGCCCGGAAAGAACGGTGGAGTGCTAGGGGCGCTTGGAATTTTCCAAAGCGCTCAGTCATGCGTGCGGTCTTTTCTACCGGGCTGGGAGCCGGGCTCTGCGGCAGGCAGAGAGGCCTGACGCTACTGGCGAGCCTAAACAACTCCGCAACCTCCATATTGGGTTGAAGGTGAAGCAGCCTGTGGCAAGCGGCAGTCCCGAAGGCGCTGTGTCGTTGCGGCAAGTTAGGATGACCAAGCACTACCTTCGTCACTGGTTTGGCAGACTCTTGAGCAAGTCAGACTGTCCCGCGCGGGTGACGTGTTTTTGCAAAAGGGCTTTAGTCTCCGCAGAGTTGTCGTAGGTCAACAATCGTCCCGCGAGGGTTTGCGCGTGTTCGAGATCGCCAGACCCTGCGAGAACTTCAACGCCCTTGGCTGCTGATTTGATGAAAGAGTCTTTCTGGATTTTTTTAATCATCTCCAGATTTGGAGTGTTTTCTCTCAGGCGTGATTCATTTTTAATCATCTCAAACATCCTGTCTATCTGTTCGTAGGATTTGCCTAAAGCGGCATCACCATAACGCTGCGCCTCTACCAATTGATCATAAACTCCGTATGCCAGCGGCTTGCGACGGCTATCTCCCTGAGGCAGTTGATCAAGAAGTGACAGCGTGTTCTGGTCATCGTTAAGGACACGATTGAGTGATGCGAGTTCAAACGCGGTCGCTGGGGCTGCATCTCCGTTGATGAAGCGCTGAGAGGCAGAATCACGGCGTTCGCGCAGTGCCAGGAGAGCTTCGGAGTGCGCCTTGCCAAGCTCTGCGATTGAATTTAGTAGGAAACTTGTCCGCACACCTCTAAAACTCGTCTCATTGACCATTCCTTCGTCGTAGCACCACAAATATTCCCTCAACGCTTCTGCTGCGTTACCGCTGCGGGCAAGTTGTTGGGCCTTGAGATAGCGGGATTGCACCCCGTCATGGGTGACCGGAGCATCTGATGCTGCCGTTGCATTCTGAGCGGACTTGACGCGTGCTTCAGCTTGTTCGCGTCGCAACCTGGCGACCTCCCCGCGCCTTCTCAACTCTTCGAGTGAGGGCTTATATGAGCTTGTAGCTGAATCACTTGATTGGTCACCATTTTCCTTCAGCAGCAGATTGGTTTGCGTCGTCTGTTCTTGTGCTGCTTTGTTTGCCGCGTTCAGCTTGGTTTTAGATTGATGCCGGACGACGAGCGGGATTGCAACTCCGGCGGCAATCACGGCGGCAATGGCGATTTTTTGAAGTGTAGTCATAGCAATGGTTTTGGTGACGGTGACAGTTGCGGTGGTGGCGAGAGTTGTCCCGGTCAATGCGGCGGCGGTGGAAATGGTGAGGGCCAATCCCACCGGCGCGGCTTGGACGGCGTTGGCGGAGATGACGACGGAGAGCCCACTCGCGCCGACTGTGACGCCGCGTTTATTGAAGAATTCGCGCAAGCGTTCCACGGCGCGGCTCACGCGTTTTTGCGCGGCATCGTCGCTGATGCCAAGCGTTGCACCGACGGTGCGGAGGTCGTGGTTCTTGAAATAGCGGAGCAACACCGCGTCGCGGTCGGCCTCACTCAATTCACCCAGCGCCTCGTCGAGGTGCGGGGCGATGTGTTCCCAACTGGCGTCGGGACTGGCGGAAAGTATTTCGCTCATGACGGCTGCCTCCTGTTCGCGGGCGCGGCGGCGCACTTCCGAGCGGACTGCTTTTGCCGCTATGTTTCGGGCCGTGCCGTGCAACCAACCGGCGAGGGCAGGACGGTCGGTCAGTTGCCGGGCGTTCTTGCCTAATATGACAAAGACGGCTTGTGTCACGTCCTTTGCGGCGTGCGTGTCATTCACCATGCGAAAAGCAGAAGAATGAACCAGATCAACGTAGCGGTGGACGAGGGCTGCAAACGCGGCGTCGGATTGGCGCTCTGAATAATCGCGCAGGAGTTGCTGGTCGGTTTGATCGTTCACTCGAGAGAGTACCCGGCACGAACGAAATCCGACAGAAATTGTGGCGTCAGCGCCGTCGAGAAAAAACCAGGGTTAAGGAGTCTTGGGGGACTGGACTAGTTCTGCGCCCTTGATCAACCGGCAGAACTCTTTCTTGCTGGTGCGGACGTGGATTCCCTCTTTGGCATTGTGAGTGGGAGTGGATTTGTAATCCACCACAAGTCGCTCCAGCTTAACGATGCGGAAATAGTCCGAGCCAACTTTCCAGACTTGGGCTTGTCGGAGTTTGATGGGTGTTGCCATACGAAATAGGAGTGAGAAAGGAATCCGTCTCCCCAGACTTTCACATCAGAGGAGACTGCAAGCTATCGAATTTACTTCTTCTTGGTGGACGCGGCGGACTTGGAGGCGACGGCCTGCTTTTTCTTCAAGTCTGCGCTGCTGACCTTGGATTGCTTCTGCGTGGACTTCTTCTGGTTCGACTTCGGGGATTTATCGCCCATGATTTTATTTTTTCTGCGGGGTTGATTCACCTGCGGCATGATTGGTTTCTCCGAAGGGAACAGTATCGTGCGGTCAATCGCATTCAAAGTAAATGCCAGAGGCAAACTCATTCGCGCGGACGGCAATTCACTTCGCTGTCACCGGAATCTGCTCCGACAATTCTTCCGACGGGTAGGTCCAGATTTCCGCGAGCGTCGGATGGTAATGCGGTATGGCCAAAAAGTCATGCACGGTCATGCGCTTCGCCATCGCCACGTTGATTTCGTGGATCAATTCGCCGCCCAGCGGACCGACGCAACAGCCGCCGAGGATTTCGCCGGTCTTCGGATTTGCAAGCAGCTTTACGAAACCGTCGAGCGCTTCCATGATGAGGGATTTGCCGTGGTCGTTGAACGGATAGCTCGCGGCGAGGAACGGAATCTTGCGTGCGGTCGCCTCCTTCTCGGTCAATCCAACGGTGGCGACTTGCGGCTCGGTGAAGACCACGCTTGTTAGCAGCCGATAATCCGCTGTGCGCGGACGGCGTGGGTTCGCGATGTTGTGCGCGGCTATCTCTGCTTGCTGAATCGCGATGTGGACGATTTCGTGCGGCCCGGTACAATCGCCCGCCGCGTAAATGTGTGGCGCGCTCGTCCGCATCTGCGCATTCGTGATGATGCGTCCCTTCTCGGTTTCAACACCCGCGTTTTCCAAACCCAGCGTTTCAGTGTTCGGTGAGCGACCGAGTGCCAGCAGGATTTCATCGGCTTCGGCGCGCAGCTTCTTCCCGTTTTGCTCGAACTCGACAACTTTGCACTTCCCACTGCGGCGCGCGTTAAGAAGCTTCGTGTCTGTGAACAGCTTGATGCCCTCGCGTTGGAACGCGGTCTTGATGACTGCGCCGGCATCGTTGTCAAATTCCCTCAAGACATGCGGGCTGCGTTGGATTTGCGTCACCTTCACATCGAAGCGTGCGAAGAATTGTGCGAGTTCACACGCGATCGCCCCGCCGCCGAGCACGATGAGTGACTTGGGAAGCTTCTGGAGCGACAGAGCGTGATCGCTGGTGATGTAGTCGACTTCATCAAACGAGGGCAGGGGAGGTCGCGAGACGACCGAGCCTGTGCCGATGACAAAATGTGTGGCGGTCAGATTCTTGCCATTACTGAGCTTCAGCGTGTGTGCGTCGGTGAATTTCGCATTTTTGCGGATGAATTGGAATTTCCCGCTTGCCAGTTGTTTGCGCCGGTAGCTCGCGAAGTCTTCGATCATCGCCGCCTTGCGTGCCATCACCTTTTTGAAATCGAATCCGATCTTGCCGGGCTTGAGTCCCCACGTCTTTCCATTTCGTGCCAGATGCAAAACTTCTGCCGCGTAGAGCAATGCCTTGCTCGGCATGCAGCCCCGCAGGATGCACAACCCGCCAACTTCCTGGCCGCCTTCAATCAAGACGGTTTTCAATCCGGCGGCAGTGGCGGTGCGTGCGGCGGCATAACCTGCGCTGCCTGCCCCGAGGATCGCGACATCAAAATCAAACGTGGTTCGTTTCATGGAAATTAAAATGGCGCGGGGTTTTCGCGCCGCGCCAGTAGCAAAGGACGTTTGCGAGACTTAGTAAACCACTTTGTTCAGCGGATACTCAGTGATGCCTTCTGCACCTGCGGCTTTGAGCGCTGGGATGAGTCGACGCACGACGTGTTCGTCGATGATAGTTTCAACGGCGAACCAATCTTTGTTGCTCAACGGCGAAATCGTTGGCCCTCTCAGCGATTCCAACAAAGTAACGACGGCTGTGAGGTTTGTGCCATGCACGTTCATCTTCAATCCGACTTTGACTTCTGCTTCAAGCGCACCCTTGAGCAGCATTGCCATCGTTTCAATCTTCTGCTTCTTCCACTTGTCCTTCCACGCGTTGTGATTCGCGATTAGTCGCGGTGTGGAACTGAGTAGTTCGTCCACGATGCGCAGCTTGTTGGCGCGGAGCGAGGATCCGGTCTCTGTGACTTCTACAATCGCGTCTACTAGCTCGTGAGCTTTGACTTCGGTTGCGCCCCAGGAAAATTCCACTTCAGCTTTCACGCCATTCTTCTTGAGATAACGTTTGGTCAGGTTGACGACTTCGGTGGCGATGCGTTTGCCCTGCAAATCCTTCACAGATTTCACCGTTGAATCTTCCGGTACGCACAGCACCCACCGTGCGGGTTTTCGGGAAACTTTGCTGAATAGGAACTCGCCGACCTCGTGGACGTCCGAGCTGTTTTCCATGACCCAATCGTGGCCAGTGATTCCGCAGTCCAGATAGCCGTGCTCAACGTAGCGGCTTATTTCCTGCGCGCGGATGAGGCGGATTTCCATTTCAACATCGTCCACGTAAGGAATGTAGGAGCGGCTGCTGACGGAAATATTCCATCCCGCCTTGGCCATCTTCTGGATGGTCGCCTCTTGCAAACTGCCCTTGGGCAACCCGAACCTTAGTATTTTGTTGCTGCTCATAAAATGGTTTCTATGTTAAAAAGGAACTCACGAACTCAGGAAGCCTTTTTTGCTTTGGCTCTTACTGGTTTCTTGAGTTCCTCCTTCAACTCTTTCGGATCACGCGTCGGCCTTGCACGACAATTTCACCGCGGGCGATCATCGCCACGCACTTTGGATAGAGGTCGTGTTCTGCTGCGTGAATCCGCGCGTGCAACGTCGCCGCCGTATCGTCATCCAGGACGGGCACGGTTTGCTGGCCGATAATCGCGCCGGAGTCCACCCCAGCATCCACGAAATGAACCGTGCAACCAGTCGCCTTTACGCCGTGATCAAGTGCTTGCTTCCACGCTTCGAGTCCTGGGAAAGATGGCAGCAGCGATGGGTGCACATTGACGATGCGGCCTTCGAAGGCGCGGAGAAAATCACCTTTCAAGACGCGCATGAAGCCGGCGAGGACGATCAAATCCACCTTTGCGTCCTCCAACGCCGTCACATAAGCGCTCTCGGCATCCTCATCCAGCTTGGTACGGAATTTCCCCGGCGCGATGAAGCGGGCGGGCAGATTGCGCTGGCGAGCGTGGTCCAAAATTCCTGCACCCTCCACGTCGCTCACGACCAGAACGACTTCCGCCGGTGTTTTTCCCGCAGCGATGGCGTCTGCGATGGCGACGAAATTTGAGCCTTTGCCCGAGCCCAGTACGCCGATTCTAAATGGTTTTCCTGTGTTCACGCGGTCAAGTTGGCTGCCACTGCGGTTTAAATGCAAGTCTTGGAAGTCGCGACCAGACTCCGTATCTGATCAAAAAATTCCGCCGCCACGATAAAGCCCACACATTCCGGTGCGCGGCATTGGCAGACGTGTTCGTGATATTCCTCCATGTCGAAGCCGTAGTTGAACGTGAGTTCCTCCCCTGGCTTCAAATCGCGCAGTGCATTGATATAGATACGGCCTTCGTCCCACTCGGCCTCGCAGTTTGGCGCACAACTGTGATTGATGAATTTCGCCGGATTCCAGGAGACATCGCCATCGAGATCGCAGTCGTTATCAAGGGTGAAGATGTAAGCGTTCTCGGCTTCGCACCGCTTGGCCGATTCAACTTTATCAATGCGCTCGCCAACATATTCGATGATGCGCGTGCCGGCGGGAATATCTACGCGCGCATAACCGCCGGTGCCGTGGATCGCCGACTGACGCACTTCGAGAAGTTCATTTCCTGATTCAATGGGAATGATTTCAATCGCGGCAGTCGTAGTAATCGTTTCCATAAAGTATGGTGAGTTTGCCTTAGAGCTTAGGAATGTCGAACCCGTATTCGCGGCAGAACTTGTCGATTGTCGCCCGAATATCTACGGGCTTACGCGTGAATGGATCGGCAAAGCAAAGGCGCACGGCGCGCAAACCCATCTCAGTATGCGGCGGCCGCTCACCATAGATTTCATCTGCGAACACAGGACATCCTGACTCAGCCATGTGAACACGAATCTGGTGTGTCCGGCCTGTAAGCGGATGCGCCTCAATGAGTGCTTTGGGAGAAATCGTTGTCGCGAGTTGACGGAGTTTCTTTTCGATTTCCAACTTGCGCGCTTTGAATTCAGCGTGCGTTTCATTTGCTCGGATGCTTGCCAGATCAGCTCTGGGTGTCGGCGCGGCCATCATCTTGGGCGTGGCTTGGTTCAAAACCTGCAAGACCTTGAAGTGCGTCTCAGACGCCTTCCCCACGATTGCATCAACTTTCATGCGACCAAACTTATGTTCGTCCTGAGCGAGTGCGAAGCGACATGTCCACTCTTTTGCCTTTGGCATTTCACTCGATACAGCGAGATAGGTTTTTTCCATGCGCCGGCTCTCAAATAAATCGCTATAAGCTTCCACTGCGCCCTGGCTTTTTGCGAACAGCAAAATGCCTGTCGTCTCCGCGTCCAACCTATGTACGTAGCGCAAAAATTTTAGACTGCGCGACTTCGCCCAGTAATCTCCCGCCGCGATGGACGAAACAATGGCTGCCTGCAGATTGCGATTCGTCCGCTGCCAGTTGAAAGGTACGAGCATCCAGTTGCGTGGTTTGTCGATGGCCATCACGGCGCGGTCCTCATAGAGGATCGGGATCGGTGGGATGCCGGGCAGTTCGATGGAATTAGGTTTTGCCACACGAGCAGAGTAGCGGAATTTTATCAGGGCGCGACTGAGATTTCGCTCGGTTGGCAGAAAAGTTGCCACCTTGCTCCCGGTAACTCGCAGAATGCTTTTTGGTAACGATTGCTGTCAGCAGAAACTTTTGTCATATCGCCGGTGTAGATACGGATGATCTGATCGGGAAACTTTCGCGCCAGTGCGCCGTCTATTTCAGGGTCGCGTTCGCCGGAATCGCCGACGAAGACTTCATTCCTGCCTTAGCGGATAAAAACTTCCTTTACGCTTTCGTCGTCCACGAGAAAGAGTCCCGCACGCTTGCCAAACACGAGCGACTGATCCGAAGCTATCTACTCGGTCTTCAACTCCATCGCCTCACGAAACGCGGCAATGAGAATGCACAGCTTCTCTGAATCCAACACCTTGCCTCTGCAACAGTGAACTCCTTCGGGTAAGCTTCGACGTGCCCTCAGGACCGCCCGGCCATCGTGCCGATAGACATTTGCACCTGGGCCGCCGCAGCAAATCAGGGGTTAATCCGATCGTGCCCATCGGCTAGGAGTTCGCGCGGATGCTGCGCTGCTTCGACCTGTGGCACGCCGCGCGACATCCTCGCCATAAACCGTATTTCCCCAGTCCGTTCGGCGACGTGACCACCGCCAAGTCTCACTGCCATGCCCTAACACGTGTTTGTGCGCTCCTGAGCATTCCTAACATTACACCGCACGGCCTGCGCGCGCATTAAGTCACCAAGCGCGGGCGAGGCGGCGCTTATGATGCCGTGGTCGCATCGGAGATCTGGGACAAAACTGTGGCACTGATTTCCAACACCTAAGGCGCCCCCCTCCGGTGGCCAACCGCTATCGTGGAAGTCGAGCAAAGCATTGCCGTCATGGTATCGCTGGTTGTCGGCGGAAGAGAAGATTATGAGGTTTGCATGAGCAACAGAAACACAGATTCATTTATGCTGACGCCTATTGAATTGGGCGTTGAGGTTGTCGTGAATGAATACCTAGGATGTTTGCCGTTTCAAACAGCCTGTTAAAAACTGGCTTAATTACTGACTCGAAGCAAAAAGCCGAAACTCCAAAAACCACGCAACCCGTTGAGGTTGTGGTGGGCCTGCTCGGACTTGAACCGAGAACCAAAGGATTATGAGTCCTCTGCTCTAACCATTGAGCTACAGGCCCGCTCGCGTAGGGTATCCAGAAAGTCCGATGACTATCAATAGTCGTCTCGACATCAAATCTGGATTCGTCCCGTGAACGCAAAATCTGCTGGTCCAGTCAACCGCACGTCGTCGAAGTCGCCATTGTTTTCTTTGAAGCTCACTTCAAGTTCATCCCCACCTTGCACGAGAACTTTCACGGGAGATGTGAAGCCGTGGACACGCGATGAGATCATGGCGGATGCGCTCACGCCCGTGCCACATGCCAACGTTTCGCCTTCTACGCCGCGCTCGAATGTGCGCACCCGGATATGATTTTTTCCAAGTACCTGAACAAAGTTGGCGTTCGTGCCGCGCGGTCCGAAGTGCGCGTGATGCCTGATCTCGGCGCCGTGTTCCAGCACCATTGCCTTGTCCGCATCATTAACATACTGCACGGCGTGAGGCACGCCTGTGTTCAGTGAATGGAGGGTTGCGTTGCCGGAAGCAAGCGGGACAGATTGGTTGAGGTTCAAGTCTTTTGGCTTCGTGAGATTCACTGTCACGCGTTCGCCGGTGAAACTGGCGGCGATGATCCCTGCTGCCGTCTCGAATGTGAAATCGCGATCCAACCCCGTTGCCTTCCTGACGTAACGAGCGAAGCACCGTGCGCCGTTGCCGCACATGTCGGCCACGCTCCCGTCACTGTTGAAAAAATCCCACGCCCAGTCTGCTTTGCCGTTGCGGGCCGGGACGAGAAGCATGACGCCGTCCGCGCCGACGCCGCGATGCCGATCGCACAGCAGCACGATCTGCTGGGTGCTGAGTTTGATATTGCCGGCACGATTGTCCACGAGGACAAAGTCGTTCCCCGCGCCGTTCATTTTTGTGAATTCAAGATCCATAAAGGCGGAGTATAACTGCGGGCCGCGTGGGAAAAATAAAAAACGTGCAAAAACTTTGACCGCTTATCCTCACGTGCTATTGCTATTCTGAGGTTGCAGCAACCAACGCGGCTTGCGTCGCGGCAACAAGAGCATTGACCCTGATCTCTAGATCGAAGTCCGAGGGTGCTTCCAACGTGTAAGAAAGGCGCGTCATCTTCTGCAGCAGCCAAAACGACTCCGCCCAGAGCGGACGCATCAGCGGGTCAAGAGTCGGACGGATGATGCCTCCGCGCGCTTCGCGACCTTCGATGATTTCAGATTGATCAATGGGGCAATCTGCCGCTGCCGCCGCGATCATCGCTTCCGAAAATGATGGCTTTTGATCGGGGTTTAACTCATAGAGATAAAAGCCATGGGATTCCCAGTCCTCATGCAGGCACAAACACAGATCAAACGCCGTTTGCTTCTCCAACCACGCGACATGTGCGCGGATTTCTGGTGATTGTGGGTTGAGATAATCGCGATTGAGGTCGTTGCCTTGGCTGCCTTCCCGACGGTTGATGGCCAAACCGATTGGATTCAAGCATGGCAACAAAACGATCTCCCCGTTGTCAGGCCAAGTATTTTCGTAAATCATCCGCAACGCCGCCAACGGCCCGGCGGGTTCGTCTCCATGAATACCTGTGCTGATGTAGAAACGCGTGGAGGGTTGATGGTTGACAGTTGATCGCGGGATACGGTGAAGTGCGAGCCACTTGAAATCGGCATCATTGTGGAAAATTTCTGATGTCCACCCGAACTTATGTGCCGCGATTTCAATCTCTCGGAGCACTTCGCGGATTTTGATCTGCTCGCCATAGTAACCACCGTGATTTTTGCCGAGACGCTGCATGGCTTTAATCGTTCGCTCGGGCTGAATTTTTCAACAGCAAGATTCCTAATACCCCCGCGAACGAAGCCGAGACTTCGCCGGAGAATGGGAATGGATTTAAGCCCAGCCGCAGTCCTTGCGAGAGCAGGATAACTCCTTCCGCGATCATGATACAGCCGAACCACGGCAGCATTACCGCATATTTGAGTGGTGAGATTGCGAGGAGTAGGTAGTCAGTTCCAACAAGCGCGAATGCTCCAGGCGCTATCCGTAGCCAGTAATTCAGCATCCGATCGTAGGCGATGAGGTTTGCTCCCATGTCTTGCAAAACTCCAAGGGCTGTTTCCCAATTAAGAAAAACTCCAAACGTTGATATTCCCCAAACGAAAGCACTAAATAAAAGGATCAGTCGCAGCAAATGGAGGCGTCTTGTGGTTTCTTGTGATCGATTCACGGCAAAAGAATGCGGGATGCAGGGAAACATTCAAGCTCATGGAGCGGGTCAGCCGGTTGGTTGGTATAAATTCTTCTGGCGGGCGCGGGCGGGTTTTGTATTGTTCCGCGAACAAGTCGGATTTTCATATCACCAAGATAAAAATCATGCAACCAACCGGCGACATAGCACTCAT
>Ga0114967_10003628_pt1 | contig 12630 bp, 8 predicted proteins | sample M_130628_MF_Meta_FD_92639 | JGI IMG/M metagenome (GOLD analysis project Ga0114967, IMG submission 92639) | Freshwater microbial communities from Lake Montjoie, Canada to study carbon cycling - M_130628_MF_MetaG | ecosystem: Environmental > Aquatic > Freshwater > Lake | place: Lake Montjoie... | reverse complement strand
CGGTATTATGGGATTGGATTTCACTTGGTTTCTAATGCCCTTAGTTCATTCATTTATGGCTCTTCACCAAAAATTCTTGAGGTAGATGCTTTAGGTAGTTATCTTGCCTTTAATCATATTAGTATTTTTTTGGCTTACGTATGCAGTGGGTTATTGGTCCGCTCAATAATTTATTCTGCATCACAAGATACTTTACTTGCTGCTCTTGGGTTATTTTCTTATTTGCTATGGCCATATCTTTTGGGGCATGGGCTGATGAATATTAAAGATATGCCCTTTTTATTTGCTTGGATACTTTGCACCTATACGCTCATTCGTTTTTTATCAGCCAAATATTTTGAAAATAATATATTAAATAAAGTTCAGAAAAAGCAAGGGCTAAATCTAATGCTAATAGGATTAGCAACCGGCTGGTTAATTTCAATCCGAGTTTCTGGAATTTTAATATTTATTGAATATTTAGTGATGGGCTTAACTTATTACTTTATTAGTAAGTTGCAAAAGTCTGAAGGTAAAAAATTAATATTCCAAATTCGATACTTTATTTACTTTTGCTTTCCTTTGTTGCTTACAATTTATTTAATTAATCCTATTTTATGGATTAATCCATTAGAAATAGTGGATGCTTTTATATATATGAGCCAACATCCATGGCAGGGAGATACCTTAACTGGAGGTAGGTTGTTTGAACCGGGAAATTTACTTTATTTATATATTCCACTTTGGTTAAGCGTCAAACTTCCTTTAGTTGTAATTTGTGGACTTATTCTCATGCCACTAGTTCTAATTCGTAATGCCGCAAGCAAAAAAGTTATTTCAGCGCCAAGCTTATCTTTACTAGTGGGTTTGACTTTCTCTGTTATCTCAATTGTTTTCTTATTAATAATACGGAGGGTCAATCTCTATAATGAATTACGTCAAGTGCTTTTCTTATTCCCAATAATTTTTGTTTTGGGCATTCTATCCCTTTTTTATTTTCATCGACTAGTCGCATATTTTGCTCTCGTTATTTCTATACCACTCTATATCTGGGATGACATTAATTTACATCCCTACCAATATACCTATATTAATGAATTAGCACGGCAGTTTGAAAGCGGCCAAAAATTTGAGACTGATTATTTTCAATTTTCTGCCGGTAAATCGGCTCTTTGGACTAATCAGGCAAAAATAATAAGTAAAAAAGAATGTATCTATGTGAGCCCATTGCATTTATGGCAATTTAAAATAGACTCTACTGAAATACGATGTATTTCATCATATCCAGGCGATTTGTCTTTGATAGCTCGACCATTTCTTTTTTATTGGCCCACACGCAATGGCAGCTTGGTGCGCCCTCCACAAGGATGCAGTTTAATACATCGTGAGGAGCGTAAATTACCTTACTCAAAGCTGACCTTAGGCATGGGCGAGCTTTACTCGTGTCCCTAATTCTTAATTTGATGATTAGCTAACTAGAACAAAGCCAATACTATTTATTGATATAGATGCCTGTAGATAAGAAGCTCCAAGGGGACTCAAAAATCCGTTCTTGCCATAATTATATTTGCAAAAAAATGCAGTAAGTAAAGCTTGCATCGGCGTTAAGAAGATCCATAATCGCGTCACTTCTCCTCGATTTGCTCCAGAAAAATTTAAGATCAGAATCGTTAGGACAAAGAAAGCAAGAATAATTCCCGCATTACCTTCAGCAGGTAATTTCCAATTCATTTTATGTAGCTTAAAGATGCTGCATAAAAGAATCGTAGTAGATGCAATACCAGCACCAATGATATATTCTTTTAAATTCTCTATAACCCAAATTGAATATGGGCGCATGCTAGCATTAAAGTGCGAGGCATCTTTGAGACAATAGATAAAACCATCAACCAAATTAAAGCCAGTTAATGCATAGAATAGTATTCCTGCTACACAAAAACCTAGTGTAACGAATAGAATAATATTGCAGAACTTTATTTTAAAGCTATTTCCTGTACATAGTCGAAATAAAATTGCCAAAAAAATAAGACCTAATCCAAATGGAACGGGATCAAAAAGGAACTGAAAGAAAAGCGTGATCCCCGCTATCAAGGAATATACTTTCAGTCTTTTTTTTGTACTTAAAATAATTAATAGCAAAGACATATAGATCAGAACAGGAGAAACCGTATTTAGAATTGGCTGAAATTGTATTTTTGCTGGAATAAAAAGGCAAAGAAGGAGTGCAGACCAAGCGATCAATTTATCTCGAAAGAGTTCCTTGCAAATATAAAAAATAATGATTGCCGTGAGGTTTGAGGTGGCAATAATAAAAAAACCAATTAGAGAAGGAAAATTCAACAGCATCTGTAATATTTTGAAAAATAGAGTTTTCCCTGGCATATTTGCCTGTACATGCGCCGAAGGAAATTGAGAGGCAAATTCTGAAAATTCTTGCAAAATATGGCTAAAAGAAGATTGAAGTGCTGCGGTATAAAATCCAGTTGCTGATTTGTCTTGAATAACTGCAGCCATACTAAATGGATACCGGCTACGAATCCAGCATTCAAGTGCTAACCCTATTAAATAGGTAAGTAATACTATTAAGAACTCTTTTTTCTCTGATGATGATTTTATAAAGGCTTCAATCTTAGAGATGTAAATAATAAAGATCGTTAGGGCAATTAAAGCGATACCAAGATCAAGACGGCGTTGATATTTAATGTAGGGGTAGAAAAAATTACCGGCCTCTGAGCCGATGATTAAATGATGATTCCAAATTAAATATAATATGAATACTTGGCTCATACCGGCAAGCCACAATGACCAATCTTTTTTTATGTTCATATTAGTATCAAATACCATCTAGCTAGGGGCATCCAACCGTATATCTTCTGGTCCCATCATCTAGTTCATAAATGATGCAAGAATACACAGGCTGATTATCTATCGTAGATTCCATCACTTGTAAACCACCCCCCATGGGAGATATTATTTTCCCGCTGATATAAGCTTTATCATTAAGGGGGAAATAGGTATAGGTATTTGGCACAATGCCGCTAGTATTGAAAGGAATTTTTTTCAACTCATTACCCTGGGTCATGAGTTGTAATTCAGATGGGCCAACAATAGTAGTGTCTAATTTAGTAAAAAGTATACTAATCCCTTTCAACTTGGCTGGCCGTGTCGTTTGCCTTTTAAGGAAATTTAATTCGATTGCTTGATCTTCTTTTGGTAAAGCACTAGGCGCATATTTAAGCTCTTGATTCAAAGGGGTTTCGCTAGTAATGAAATACCGATTTAGTAAGACACGTTCAGTTTGATAGCCAGAATAAAGAAAAAGCAAGACTAAGAGAAAGAGGCCAGCATTTTTAACCATTTTATGCCGGTAGCGATCATCTTCTCGGCTGCCATCTTGGATTGCATACGCAAGCAAGATTAGTGGGAGAAGAAAGTATCGGCCTTGAATCCCCATAATTACTCTTGCAGGGTGGATGGTAAATGTAAATAGTAGTGCCGAGAATATAATCAGTAATGAAAGCAATGAGCAAATACACAGTAAAATTTTAGATAAGGTCCAATCTCTAAACAAATTACGTGACAGAGAAGAAATGAATATCAGACTTAGGAGAATGCCAATAACAAGATAAACCTCTTTTGGAAAGCTAGTATCTAGCCAGCCTAATACGCCTATAAATGATGTGAAATAAGCCTTAGTAATCGAAAAATCAGAGAGGGTATTGATCAGTACGTCGAAGTACTCAATGGGGTGAGAAAGATAAAATTGAAGTATCAGGATAGGCGCTAAACCAGAAAGTTGATTTTTGTCAATCGTAGTTTTAAAGACAAATATGAGCCAACTCAGGGTTATCAGGGATGCTAAAACACCAAAGAGAAGACATTTCTTATCTTTGGTATAAAAATAGACTGTAAAGAGAAGCAAAAGTAGAGGCAATAAATGGCTACGACAAGTACAAATTAATGCGGTAGAAATAAAAAGAATATATAAATCACTAGGGCGATAATTTATACCATCCTTACTTATTCTGAGAAATAAAGAGATTACTAGAATAGTTAGCGCAGTTGAAATCCCATCAATGCTTGCTGCGCCAAATTGAAACAAGCTCATGGGGATAATAAGTAAACTAGCTATTAAAAAGTCAGGCGGGTGAATTCTAAAAGCCCATAAAAGAATAAGACAAGAAAAAGTAAGGGCAAAAAATCGCGCTAATAAATAAGAATTACTAATTGAAAAATTAGCATATTTCCCAATCGATATTGCAATAGCTTGGGGAGCATAAATTAATGGGAAGTTATAGCTAATTCCATGTGTAGGAGAAAATGATTGTGTTCCTGACCATTGAATTTGATTGGCATCATAAATTTCATCCGCCGATAATTTTCTGGCTGCCTTAAAATTGAGTATTTCATAGGCTTGCATATAACTAAGCAAGCCCGCGTCAATCGAACCGCCTGATGAGCCATTTAAAGGGGTTTCGACCAAAATCTGGCCCTTGCTAAGCAAATATGCCCGTTTAACATGATCGTTTTCATCGGGAGATTGAAATGATGGCACTAAGGCAGAAATAAAAAAAGAGACTGCAAACAAGCTAAATATAAAAAAGGGCCAAAAATATTCTTTATAAAATTTTTGATTTAAAAAAATAGACATAAATTTTAGGGTAAAAAACGATATTCATTCAATTGCCAAGGTGAAGATTTAATTTTGGTATTGTCATTGGTAATTCTATGACCATAATAACCAAAATTATTCTTATTAAAATTAGCAATAGCTGGTAGGGAGTTAAGTGGATTAAATCGTAACCAATTTTTCAAATTTACATTCCATTTAAAATATTCTCTTAAGCTCTGCAAGTCAGTGTTCGCTTCAAACATATATTGATTAATATTCTCACTACGTTGCCCCTCAATTGTTCTAAATCCGCCCAGAGGATAATCTACCCCATACAACTCAGCATGTTTATAAAATTCACACCAAAGAGAAAAATCTCCCGCTAGTTGATGGTGGCTAATTTTATTACCAACTTTTTCCCATAATATCTTTCTCCAAAAGGTAGATTCTTGTTGTAGCCAGTAACCCTTTTTAGTAGTTGTTGGTAAATAAAGCCCGTCAAGAAATGCCTCTCTGCTAAATCCAGGAAGACGATCAATTTTAGCGAGGCGCCCATTTGCATCCCAGGAAGCAGGCTGAAGTGATGAGATCCAATCAACTTGAGGTAATTGCATAAAAATATCAGCAACAGTAAAGAGTGATTTAGGCAATAACAAATCATCAGCATTTAGCCAAGCGAGAATATCACCAGTTGCTTTTTTAAAACCTTTGTTAATAGCATCGTATTGGCCTAAATCCTTTTCACTAGTAAAAAATGCCAGTTTCGAATAGTGTTTTTGAATTATTTCAGCAGTACCGTCAGAGCTACCTCCGTCAATCACGATGTATTCTAAATTGGGGTAACCTTGGCCAAGAACAGAATCGAGTGTTTCACCGATCAAATTTACGGCATTGAAGCAGGGGGTAACAATACTAATTTTAGGATATTGCATAAGATTAAACCCCAGCAGTTTTACTAAATTAAGGCTTAGCTAAGTATAGCGTTTTAAGTTGAGCGCTTAAAAATAAACCTCAAATTTAGTTTAAAGCGCCAGGCGCACCTAGAAATTGAAGATATTTTTTAAGGTGTGCAAGATCTTCTATCTTAAATATCTTACCTTGTTTGCTAATGGGATCAAAATCATAAAACCAGATATTATTTGCATCATTCTTCCACCAGCCATCAAGTAATATATATTCATTCGTAAATTGTAGGTTATGAAAATCTTTTTTTCTTGAGTCTATAACTGCTCCACCCGCTATTAGCTGGGGATTATAGATTCTGAGGGCATCCCCAAAATCCCAAGATTGGCTAAAAATAATTTCATCGTTGTAATTTAAGTTTAGAAATTTAGGTACATCAGCAAATACAATTAGATTTGGTTGAGTGGCTTGAGTATTAAGTTGCTGCAAGACATCATTAATAATAATTTTTTGTATTTTCCAGCTTTCAATATAGCCATCTCTTTGAGCAGAAAAAGATAAGGAGCTAAAAAAGCAAAAGATAATCAAGATAATTAAATAGATAAAACGTAATTTCTTAGTAATGGAGGAAGCAGCGGCTAAAAATAGTGCAAAAGTAACCCAGGTTGAGGAAAGACCACGGGCCTGGTAGCCCCAGGAAACAGCCGATTCATCTGAAAGTATAAAAATAAAAACAGAAGCAAAAAGGGTGAGACAGCAAACAAGAAAGAAGCGCCAATGACTATTATTGACAATACTTGGATTTGGCCTAGATAATTGGCAAGATAATAGGCAAAAAACTAATATTAGAGCGGTAAAAAGAGAATATGTAGTAAAAAAATCCTTAGTTTTTAGAAAAAGACTAGGAATTTGCATAAAAAATACATGTAACCATGTATGTAATTTTGCTAAGGAGTGGCTTGGAATAAATTTTAGTCTTGAGTCAACATCCATAAATCTCGGGGCAATTCCTTTTTGCCATAAAGTAATAATTAATAAAATGACTAGAATTGGTAAAATAAATTTTATAAAATATTTAAACCACGTAGTTTTTTGCTGCCCATCGCTAAGAACTACCCATGGTAATAACGCATTTATTAAAATTAGGGGCAGAATAATTTCATAGGTTAAAAAACTAAGTAATAAAAAAAAGTACGAAGCACAAAAGAATATCCATAATTTTTTATGGGTTTCTTTATATAGAAGCCATAATGAGATGGCCCAATAAAGAAACGATACTGTTGCAGTAGATTGATTGATTGGAGAGCTCACTAGTGGCATCGCAATCATAGGAATTGACGCTAACAGAAAGAAAATAAGCGCCGCTTCGTAAGTTACTATTTTTTTTATTACGCTCGCAAAAAGGTAAATTGCCACTAAATAGATGGCCGTATTGCAAATTAAATAGGCGCTGAAGTTCGTTTCAAAAAGAAAGGTTAGCGTAGTTATTGGTAGGGGCGCAAGTGGACGATTTGAGAACAGGGGAAACCAAGATAAGTAACAATCTCTAAAATTTGCGCACGTCAAATTATGGGCAATATCACCCCAATCATCAACAATAATTCCGCCATGTAGTATTAAGGGCAAGTAGGTTAATAAAATAAATGCAATTGCTAAAAATAGACTGACTAATGCCCACATCATTTTAGGATGGAGAATTTGGGTTAAATTTAATCGCATTTATTGGATCGAAATTTGGGAAAATAAGCTGTTTTTAATAAATTAAGTGTACTTACTGCTATAGGACAATATACTAAAAGAATATGGAATCAGAGATTAAATTTCAGGCAAGGTCGAAATTAATCAAAGGGCACCTTCAAATTTGCCGCTTTGATCATTGGATTAAAAACGTCTTTATATTTCCTGGAATTTTAGTGGCATTAAGCCTCTATCCGCAGGGCATCAATTTCGGCCTTATAAATGATATTTTAATCGGCTTATTTGCTAGCGGTTTAATTGCCTCAAGTAATTATGTGATCAATGAAGTGTTGGATGCTCCTTTTGATGCGCTTCACCCCACAAAAAAAAATCGTCCAACTCCGTCTGGGCAAGTAAACATCAAACTTGCTTATTTACAATGGATAGCATTAATGATTGTTGGATTAGCTTTAGCTTATTTAGTATCAAGAAATTTAGTTTATGTTTTAGCTGCATTATGGCTAATGGGGTGTATTTATAATATTGCTCCCATACGTGCAAAGGATATTTCATACATTGATGTTTTAGTTGAGGCAATTAATAATCCAATTCGCTTTTTAGCTGGTTGGTTTATGGTGTCTCCACCCTTTGTTCCACCCATTTCTCTACTCATTTCATATTGGATGATTGGCTGTTATTTAATGGCAATTAAGCGTTTTGCAGAAATGCGAGATATTTCTAAAAGTATTTCGGCTAAACAGTATAGAAAATCATTTGCCTTTTACACAGAACAAAATTTATTAGTATCAATCATGTTTTATGCCGCTTCATCAATGCTATTTTTTGGGGCTTTTGTGATGCGATACAAACTAGAGTTAATTCTCTCTTTCCCCTTGATAGCTTTAATTATGGCTATGTATCTCAATTTAGCATTCAAAGACGATGGTTCAGCCCAGGCACCAGAAAAATTATGGCGAGAAAAACCGTTGATTTTAGTTTGTTTTGTTTGTCTTATGTTGATGATATTCTTAATGAATTATTCATTACCAAGTTTCACTTCTTTTTTTCAGCAGTCAGTATTGCGCTAGAGCGATGACCACTAGAGCTGCTAATGACTACTAGAGGCGCAAATGTAATGATTATTGGCTTGAGTTTTGCGCTAAGTCTCTTTCTAATTTTTCAAAATCCTTGGTTATCAACTGATTTATATAGTAATTCTTATGCATGGTTTGTGGATTTTTCTAGAACCATTTTTCAGGCTAATTCTGCATATTATGCTGAATCCATATTATTGCCCTTGATTGCCCGTCTTATTAAGGTCAGCAATTCTTTATTAGCCTATAAGTATCTTTGTGCAATTTTGACTTGTTTAATTTTGCCAGTTTTTACTTGGTGCTCCCTAAAAATACTTAAAAATAGAGTTCAAGCAATTATTTTTACCTTACTTTTTGCCTCGACATTTCAGTATTTAGAATTTTATATGTTAGGTTTCCCAGACCCATTGACAATTTTATTTTTAGGAATAGCGGCGTTTTCTCGCAAATCAATTTATGTATTAATGTGTATCTGTCTCGCTGGCCTTTCGCATTTTTCAATGGCCTTATTGGGGGCGTGCGGGTTAGCAATACTCTTTCTATTTGCCCCATTCATTGAGAAGAAATTAAGGATTGGCTTGGCTATTGCCAGTATTTTAGGTGTTTTAATTGCCCGTATTTTTTTAGCGCTTTGGTATTTGATTTTTAACTATGAATTAATAAGCAGGGTAGATTTTATCTTCAATAAAGGGGCGGGGTTCTTTATAGAAAGATATCAAAGTAATATTGCAGGTTTTTGGTTGACTCCAGGAATTCCATTTTTGCTTTTTTACGCCATTGCTACTGGCTTTTTTATATATCGACGAAATTATTATTTCGCGATTGCAGCAATTTGCTCTCTAAGCCTTGCATATTTTTCAATTTTTATAACCATTGATGGGTTAAGAGTTTTTGCCGTTACGATTGTCAGCGCATATATATTATTAATGATTTCATTTATTCAGGGAATTTCCGCTAAGTTCAAAATAACTTAACTAGTTTCATGGGTTTAGATTTTCATATTAACGGCGCCGCAATCGCTTCGTAGCTACCCACCGCCTCAATTCGTCCTTTATCCAATTTCACAATCAGCGAGCAATCTTTTAGTGTAGTTAAGCGATGCGCAATGATAAGTACGGTGTAATCTGGGCCAAGGTGCTGAATCGATTCCATTACCGCAATTTCAGTTTCATTATCGAGTGCGCTGGTAGCTTCATCTAATATCAGGACATCTGCATTTTTATAGAGCGCCCTGGCAATGCCAATGCGTTGGCGCTGCCCGCCGGAGAGGCGGGTACCACGCTCTCCAACCAAGGTTTGATAGCCTTGGGGTAGTGCTTCAATGGTTGTGACCATTTGGGCTTTGTGGGCGGCTTCTTTTACGCGGGCATGATCGATTTCATCAGGCGGTACGCCAAAAGCAATATTTTCTGCAATCGTAGAGTCGGCAAGATAAATGCTTTGGGGTACATGGGCAATATGCATTTGCCAAGCCCGGTGATTAGCATCATCTATCGTTTGACTATCAATTTCGAGCCTGCCTGAAGTTGGCTGCAGTAGGGCCATTAAAATATCGAGTAAGGTGCTTTTGCCAGCGCCCGTAGTGCCAATAAATCCGACTCGGCTACCCTTTGGAATAGAAAGGCTGAGTTGATCCAAAATGAGAGGTGAGTTATCGCGGTAACGAAAAGACACCTGCTTTAGATCAATTTGATTTTGAAAAGGAATTGGCGGAACACGGACTTGACCGGCATATTCGGGTAAAGGCTGATCTAAAAAGTCCAAGGTATCTTTAAGTGAAAATTGATTTCTCAGAATTGCAGTCCAGGCGCTATAGGCTAATTGCATGACGGGTAGCAGGCGTTGTGAAGCAAGCGCAAGCGCGCCAACAATGGGAATAGCCTGATTAATCGAGTTAGATTGTTTAGAAAGGGCAAAGGCCAATAAGGCAATCAGCAGCATCCCTAGGGCTTCAGTGACAAAGCGCGGGCTAATACTAATAAATGAACTGGTTGCGTAGGCTTTACGTAAAATTGCATCGGATTTTTGGTAAACCTGGCAATAGGCGTCTTGCGAGCCATCGATCAAAATATCGCGGATACCCCCAAGACCTTCTTGTAAAGATTTAATGACTCGCGCTGACTCTGTCGTGATGTCTTTGCTATTGTTCATCAGCTTCTTACGTGTCACCTTCATGGTGATGACATACATCAAACCAAAAATAGCAAATGCGGCTAATGAGGGAATTGGGGCAATGATTAGTAGAGCGGTAACCATTAAGACCAGCATGATGAGCGAACTCAAAACATAGAGCGCTGACATGATGATGCCGTCTGTAACAATTGTGGTCTTGCCGGTAACCCCATCAATAATTTCACTGGTATTACGCGAGAGGTGAGTGATGTAAGGTTGAAATAAAGTTTTGCGATAAATGCTATAGCCAATATCAGCGCCTGTAGCAAAAGAAAGTCGCAAGCTCACTTTGAGTAAAACTAGACGCATCGCGCCTGCCACAATTGCGGTTAAGCCAAAGAGTAAAGTTAATGGCAATAACAGGTCATTTTGTGACTGTAAATTCAGCAGACGAATAAAGGGTTGAGCTATGGGCAGCTCAAATACTTGCTGCGGATTGGTTAGGGCAGCTAAAAAGGGCACGATCGCTCCAAGACTCACCACCTCAGCAAAGGAAACTACGACCATCAAAATCAGTAGCCAAGTAAATTGCTGCTTACGCTTCGGGCTAAAGTGCTCCCATAAGCGGAGAAGGAGTTGAGGAAGTTTTTCGGCTGAGGTCAATTGAGATTGGCGCTGTGGACTCTAAAAGGTAAAATAGCGTTAAATGGTTAATTTTAAAGCATATTTCTATCGCCTCAGACTGGTTTATCCCCAGTACTTGCGGTTTCAATCCCGTTCTCTATCCCTCCATTCATGCTTGCATTGGGCTATGCTGTGAAAAGCCCCGTACTATTTCTGATTTTTAATCGCCCAGAAACCACGGCCCAGGTCTTTGCGGCTATTCGCCAAGCCAAGCCCCCCAAGCTCTATATATCTGCCGATGGGCCGCGTGCTGGAAGGCCTGATGAAGAGGAGCGTTGTGCGCAGGCGCGCAGCATTGCTACAGCAGTCGATTGGCCTTGTGAAGTTCAAACCCTTTTTCGTGATAAAAATCTGGGCTGTAAGCTCGGTGTTTCTAGTGGGATTGATTGGTTCTTTCAAAATGAGACCGAGGGCATTATTTTGGAAGACGATGTATTGCCGTTGCCCAGCTTTTTCACCTTTTGCGATGAGATGCTAGAGCGATATCGGGACGACCCAACGATTGGCATGATTACTGGATCCAATTTGGTTTCAAAAAGAGTGCACCCAAAAGGAGTGGTTGAAAATACCGCGGCAAGTTATTTTCTCACTGCCATTCCCCTTATTTGGGGTTGGGCAACTTGGCGGCGTGCTTGGCAGAAATATGATCTCACCATGTCAACTTATCCAAATTGGCTTGCTAGCAGTCAGATGCAGCAACTGTTTCATGGTGATGTTTTAGTGATGCGTTATTGGCAAGATGCGCTAGACTGTGTTTATCAGGGCAAACAAGATACGTGGGATTACCAGTGGCTCTTTGCCTGCTGGTCTACTGGCATGAAAAGTATTATTCCTACAAACAATTTAACGGATAATTTGGGTTATGGCATGGAGGCTACCCATACCTCTGCCACTAAACCTGCTTGCCTAATTGAATCGATTCCAAGTGACTTATCTTTTCCATTGATTCACCCCAAGCACTTGCAAGCAGATTGGCAGGTTGATCGCCTTATGTTTAAGCGAATTCATGGCATCCATTGGTGGGGTTATCTAAGACGTCAATTACGCCCCTTAAAAAAAACCATCAAACACTTGCTGGGTAAGGGTAAGTCAATATGAGGGTGATGGCTTTAAATCATTCAGATACGGTTGGCGGCGCGGCGCGCGCGGCCTATCGTATTCACTGTGCTGTACGCGAGCAAGGTATTGATTCGATTTTGCGAGTCAATCAAAAAATGCTACAGGATGCGACCATTCAAGAACCTGACGGCACACTAGCAAAGCTTAAAAACAAATTTAATTCGGGTTTTGCGCAGGTCTTGGCCAAGACTTTGCGTACTTCACCACCTGAATACCACTCATTAGCTGTGATGCCAACTGATGTGGCAAATGAAATCAATAGCTCCAATTTCGATGTCGCTCATTTACATTGGATTAATGGTGAAATGATGTCCATTAAAGACATTGGCCAAATTACCAAACCCCTCATTTGGACCATGCATGATATGTGGGGCTTTAGCGGCACTGAGCATTACTCAGAAAATAGGCGGTGGCGTGAGGGTTATCAAGCCATGAATCGCCCTTCAAATG
>Ga0114967_10003623_pt1 | contig 12636 bp, 8 predicted proteins | sample M_130628_MF_Meta_FD_92639 | JGI IMG/M metagenome (GOLD analysis project Ga0114967, IMG submission 92639) | Freshwater microbial communities from Lake Montjoie, Canada to study carbon cycling - M_130628_MF_MetaG | ecosystem: Environmental > Aquatic > Freshwater > Lake | place: Lake Montjoie... | reverse complement strand
TAATTCACCATCACCATGTAATGAATAGATCAGGTTAGCATCACCATTCAGTTTTTTGGCCTGAGCTGCACCGATGGCTACAGACAAGCCTTGGCCTAAAGATCCTGAAGCAATTCTTACTCCTGGTAAATGATCATGGGTAGTAGGGTGTCCTTGTAATCTAGTATTCAATTTTCTGAATGTTGCCAATTCTGCAACCGGAAAATAGCCGCTGCGAGCTAAGACACTATAGTAAACGGGTGAAATATGTCCGTTGGACAAGAAAAATAAGTCTTCACCCAATCCATCCATATGGAACGATGGGTTTCTTTTCATTTGATGTTGGTACAGTACGGTTAGAAATTCTGCACAACCAAGGGAACCCCCTGGATGTCCTGAATTTACAGCATGCACCATTCGAAGAATGTCTCGACGAACTTGTGTTGTAAAATCTTCTAGTTGTTGAATGTTAGCCATGGTTTGTAGTTATAGTTATTCGCGTTCAAAAGTAATTTTATTTTTTGCTAACGGCAAAAGTTTTCAAAATTAGTTATCAAAGGTTATTAAGAACTGTAATGGTGTGTTTTTTCAGTGCTTAAATTCATTTTATCTAATTTTTAGCATCAAAAAAAACAAAAGCGCAATAGGATCCCATAAAAATAATCGATAAAGTGCAAGGGTTACATTAAAAAAATGCTTTAAACGAGTTTTAAGGTTTTTTATCGAATTAATAGTAAACCCCTAGAATAAAAGGATAGTTTTACACTGTAATCGAAAGATATAAGAATAGTACACTACGATTCGTAAACATAAAACGTCAAAAACAAGAATAAATCAAACACCCGAAAAACCGTCTCACTGAGGCGGTTTTTTATTTTAGCACCTTTACCAGCCTTAGGTACTTAGCAAGGACTTGATTGATTTCTTCTGAAAGCTTTGTTTTGTAGATTAGCACCCCATAAAGTAGACTTAGTAGGGCCGATTTTAAAGCGATATTGAATAGGGTATTAAATGGAAAGTCCCAAAAGTAAAAGAGCAAAAAGCAAAGGCCAATGATAGCAAGGGAGTAGAGCGTTTTATGAGTGAAGGGATACAAGTCCATTTTCTTCACTACAAAGAAAAGTTTAATCGTGTTGTAGATAGCAACCGTAATTAAAGTGGCAAATGCAGAACCTTCAATCTGATATAAAGGAATAAAAATCATATTCAAGACAATCATCAATACTACGGTAAATACGCCAAATAACAAGACTGTGCGATAATAGGGCGTGTTTACAATGATCGAGTTGTTATTACCCAGCATGACATCATAGAATTTGGAAATACCTATCATAAAGACAACCGCAATTCCACCGCTATAATCTTTCGGAATCAAATGATACATTTCTTTGATGTTTACAAAGATCAATACCATAATGAATCCGCCAATCACTTGAAGGTTAATAGCACTTTTTTGATACAATTCGTTAAGTTCATTGTGCTTCTTTTCAACCATTAAACGAGCCGTAATAGGAGCGGTAATTTGGGTCATGGCCCTGCTGGGTACCGCAATAACAGTGGAGATAAATATGGCAACAGAATAGAGGGCATTCTGGCTCACATCCAAATACCGTGGAATCATGACTTTGTCAAAATCAATAAGCATGACCGCGACACCACCCGATACGATGATGAATAAAGAGTATTTCACAATTTCTTTAAGGTTTTCAGGTACTACAAAACGCAATACAGGCATTTTAACGGATAGGGCATATAGTTTCATACCGATGAGTTGGGCTAAATAAGCCAAGGCAACACAGTAAACAAAGGTGTCTTTACTAATCCATTCAAAATGTACCCCAAAAAGCAATAGCATAATCGTAACGCGTACTAAGACTTCACTAATAAAATTCCCAATAACCGATTGCATATGTACTTTAGCCCAAGCGTAAAAGACCTCAAAGTAAGCCATAAACAATCCGATCACGGGTATCAGCCAAAAGAAAGGTTTTAAGGTGGGGTTTTCTTTAATCCAACTGTGCGATATAGGTTCGTATAAAGCGTAAAAAGTTAATCCTAACGGAATGATTAAGGCCAATGGAAGGACCAACATGAAAGTCAAGAATTCATCGCGCTCTTTTTGTGTTTTATACGAGGAAAAGAACCGAATTAAAGTATTTTGTGCCCCAAAAGCCATTAATGGCATCATAATATTAGCCCCCGAAAGGATAGTGTTGACAATTCCATAATGCTCTTTTTCTAAAAAAAGAGTATATAAAAACAAGGCATTGATCGCGCCAATCCCAAACCCAATAAAGGTGATAATCGTGTTTTTAATAGATTGACTTTGTACGATACCCATACTAAATTACGATTTAGGTGCGATTAAGAAGGATAATTTTTCGGTCAAACGCTTTCTAGAATACTGTTGCAATCCTACCGCATTTATTTTTAGACTTTGTGTCTGATATTCGTGATAATACTTCAAAAGTACGGCTTTCAAAGACTCCTTCTCGTGATAGGTGAAAAATACTCCCGTGTTAGTGCTCGTTATGATTTCAGCAAAATCAGAACCTTTTGGCCCAAGGGCAATGATTGGTCGCTCAGAAACCAGGTATTCAAATAACTTTCCTGGAATGATGCTCTTAGTGTCTTCCGAATCGATCTCAATCAGCAACAGCACTTGTGATTTGCGTTGATGTGCAACGGCTTCTTCGTGGGATACATACCCCAAATTTACGGTGAAGTTCGATAGTTGATAGGCAGAAATGGTGTCTAATACTTCTTGACTAGTAGCGCCCATTAACTTTAATTCAAAGTCGGTTTTGAAATCACTATTTTCAGCAACCAATTCCTGCAACGCTTCCCATAAAATTCTCGGATTTCGATCAGAGAGAAAAGAGCCAATATGCGCTAGTGTAAACTTGCGGTCTAAAGGTTGTTTGGCTACTTGCTCTAGGTCATAACCGTTAGTGATCACTTCAATAGGTTTTGAAGTAAGAACTTCAAACTCGGCTTTAGTAGTGTTACTAGTAACAATGATAGTGTCAGCAGTGTTTAATACTTCTTTCTCCAATGTTTTGTGCCTTCGTCGGGCATAAGCCGATAGCTTCAAGGCTTTGTGGTATCCAATAGTGGTCCAAGGATCCCGAAAATCCGCAAGCCATGTAATCCCTAAATCCTTTTTCAATTGCAAACCAATAAGGTGCAAACTATGAGGTGGCCCTGTGGTTACAATAGTATCAATTTTGTTTTCTTGTAGGTATTGTTTAAGAAAGGTAACAGAAGGAGAGACCCAAAGCACACGAGCATCCGGGATAAAGAGATTACCTCTAATCCATAGCAAAGCCTTTTCTACGAAAGACTGTTTCTTTTGATTCGGAATAATACCCGAACTTATTTTTTTGGTCTTATTCTTGGAGAAAAACGAGGCAATACCATAGGGCTCCGTAATCTTGTTTTTAAGAATAATGGCGCGCTCCGAAACTTCTTTTACCAGTCCTTCATCGATAATAGGATAGGTGGGATTCTCTGGGATATAAACAATAGGTTGAATATTGAAATCGGGGAGGTACTTGACAAACTTTAACCAACGCTGCACACCAGGACCTCCGGCGGGTGGCCAATAGTAAGTGATGATTAAGAGTTTTTTTGGTTCCTCCATTTAGGCTTGTTTATTCTTCTTTTGCGCTGCGTATACGCCTCCCGCAATAACAAGTAGCATTCCTAGGGAACTAAACAACGCAATCGTGCCACCAGTTTTTACTACTTGAGGTTCAAATGTAAATACAACCGTGTGTTTCCCTTTAGGGATTTCAATACCACGAAGGACATAATCCACGCGGTAAATTGATGTTTCTTTTCCATCAACAGTGGCTTTCCAACCGTCCTTATAATAGTTTTCAGAGAACACAGCAAAACCATCATTCGCATTGTTTGCAGTATATTCAATACGGTTTGGTTTATAGTCGTCAACGCTGTTAACGGTTATGGTCGAGGTACTGTCTTTTTGGAAGGTATTTTTAGGATTGTCTTTTCGCCATGAGCCAAATTCATATTGGTTTATGACCACTGTATTTTTAGTATCTAATTTATCTATTGCTTTCATTTCTGCATCAGCAGAATTGGCCCATTTTATTTCCGAAACAAACCAAGCATTTCCATTGGTAAACGGATTGGTAATCGGCACCATTTGATTGTCTTTTACTTCCACCAACAAGTATTTCACATTCAAAGCATCGAGCATCGGAATGTTCTTGGTCAAGGATAAGGTTTTAGGGTCGATGTTTTCTCCTAAATTAGCCATGTGCTTGTCAATACTATAATCAAAGACTTGCTCGTATCGACGCGGTCGCACCGCACTGTAGCCACCCACCGATTTATGGAAATAGGATGTTCGCCCTTGCAGCCTTCCTTGTAATTCATAAACACGGTAAATCGAGTTGTCTTTCAAGATTTCTTCATCAGCGGGAGTGGGCTGGAAAGGTTGGTCTACTTCGTGCGCACTGGCAAATTGTCTAGGGGTATTGCTTACGTAGTTTTTATCAATGAAAAATAAGTCACCCACCATGAAGATACCAATGATGATAATAGCGGTATTCTGCGCTACTTTCCCCTTTAGATAAAACCAAAGCGTTCCAAAAGCAACCAACATCAAGAATCCTGAACGCAACAAATCAGCCATGTATAGGGTAGCTCGATCTTCTTTTAAGGCCGCAATAAATCCGGCGCCCATCTCTTTGCCATACGCTTGCAAGTAATAATTGTCGTTTGGCGAACCAAAAGCAAACATACTTTTAGCTAAGAACAAAAGAACGATAAGACCTAGGGTAGTGCCCGCAGTATAGAGTAATGATTTTTTTTGATGATCCGCTTCTTTGAAGAAGGATTGTAAGCCCATGATGGCCAAGACAGGTATGCATAATTCTAAGATAACTTGTATCGAAGATACCGCCCTAAACTTATCATACATTGGCGCAAATTCGATGAAGAAATTGGTTAGTCCCATAAAGTTCTTACCCCAGGAAAGGAGTAGGGATAATACAGCTCCTGCTAAGAACGCATATTTAATTTTGCGTTTGTCGTGGAATAAAGCCAATACACATAAAAAGAATACGACAGCTCCAATATAAGCTGGTGCAGCTACTATCGGTTGGTCTCCCCAATAAGTCGGCGCAGTTTCAACAAACTGTTTGGCCTCTTCTTCCGAAGCGCCTTGATTCAACACAAATTCGTACAGCTTGCTGTCGGTGCTAATTTTTTCACTGTTACCACCACCAAAGAGGCGAGGAGCAATCAAATTCAAACTCTCGGCGATCCCATAACTGTATTCCGTGATATAATCTTTGGACATCGAAGCCGTTTCATTGTTTTTGGAACCATCCGCATTAAAAGTAAGTTCGCTTTTGCCACGCATACTAAAATCAGTATATTCTTTAGTAGCCATTAAATTAGCAGCGTTTACACCTACGGCCAAGACCAAAGCCACTACAAAGGTCCCCACAATCTTAGGTAATGCCTTAAAGTCTTTTTCTTGTATGAGACGGTATAAAAAGAAAATCCCTAAAACCACTAACAAAAGCAACAAATAATAAGTCATTTGGAAGTGATTCGCATTTATTTCTAATGCGACGGCCAGCATGGTGAGTATGCCACCTAGGATGTACCGCTTTTTGAAGACCAAGATAAATCCAGCCACTACCAACGGCATGTAGCCAATGGCGTGGGCTTTTGCATTGTGGCCTACACCCAGTATTACAATCAGATAGGTTGAAAATCCAAACGCTAAGGCACCAAAAAAAGCTTTAAGGGGATTGGTTTTTAATACTAACAACAAAGCATAAAATCCTAGAAAGTACAAAAACAAATAATCCGCTGGTCGAGGTAAAAAGCGCAAAGCGTCATCCAGTTGGCCAATGTAATCATGCGGATAATTAGCTCCCATCTGATACGTTGGCATGCCCCCAAACGCCGAATTGGTCCAATAGGGTTCCGTATGGTATTCGGCTCGAAAATCATTCTGTTCTTTCGCCATCCCAGTATATTGAACAATATCCGATTGGAATATTTTTTTGCCTTGTAAGACGGGATAAAAGTAAACTAAAGAGATGGTGATAAAGCCAAGTAAGGCTAATAGATGCGGATAAAACTTTTGCAGTTGCTTCATTAGATGGGTTTGATTGTCGGTCGTGTTTATTCTATTTCTTCAAAATCTACGTACTCTCCAACAATCTTTTTTTCTTTAGGTTTCTCGGTAGTAGTATTCTTTGAAGTACTTTGTTGCTGGTAGTTTTGCTGCTGTTGCTGGTATTGTTCAGAGGCTTTCTCCATCATTTTTTGCGCCATCATAGGTAAAAACAGACGCGCTAAAAACTTCACGATGTAGTAAAAAGCAAAGATGAATATCAGGGTATCTAACAGACCACTAAAAGAGGCGGTTTCCATTGTAAAACTATTTTTTGCCAAAAATACTAAATTCCACAATGCAATTTTACCTTTGACTTCTTAAATATTTGCTAATATGACGGGGAACAAAGTTTCGAGAATCAATAAAATATACTACTTTTGAAACACCAAGTTGATACCCTTCAATTCAGCATTATGATGAAAAATATTAAAAGCGTAATTGCACTAGGCCTCTTACTGGTTTCTACTACTCAATATGCGCAATACACGGATCTTATTAATTCCAATAGACCTGGTAAATCCATGTCGGCTTTCTCGGTCGGTAAAACAGTAATTCAAGCAGAAGGCGGACTTTACGGACTAAGAGAAAAACACGATTTGTTACGGTATAACGCTAACGGATTCGGAACCGAATTAGACATTCGCTACGGTGATTTTTTTGACCAACTCGAGTTTGATTTAAGTACCCAATACCAGTATGATTGGTACCAAGCACCGCTAGTCAATGATACAAGAGGCGGATTCAAACAATTTACCTTAGGAGCCAAATACCTGGTCTACGACCCTTTTTTAAAACAAGACAAGCCGGATTTATACAGTTGGAAAGCCAACCACAAATTTAAATGGGATGATTTTATACCGGCAGTGGCGGTCTACGGAGGGTTTAATCTTCAATTGGGGACCAATCCATTTACCTACGATGGCGACCCCAAATTCAGTCCAAAACTAATGGTTATTACCCAAAATCAGTTTGGCAAACATTGGGTTTTTGTTACAAACATCATAGCCGACAAAATAGCCTCAAAATATCCAAGCTACGGTATTATAGCGACCATGACAAGAGGGTTCAATATGCGGTGGTCGGGATTTTTCGAAATTCAAGGCTATAAAAGCGATTATTACGCGGATACCGTATTTCGATTTGGTGCGGCCTATCTAGTGCGTGAAAACATACAGTTGGATGCTTCTTTAAGTAAAAACATGAAAGATACCCCTTCAATACTGTATGGAAGTATTGGTGCCTCTTGGCGTTTCGATGCGAATTATGAAACCAATTATAAGCGGGTGAAAAACAAAAAGCAGGACGATAAGAAAGGTAAAAAAGATAAGAAAGATAAAAAGGACAAAGGTAAAAAACGTAAAGACGAAGTAGAATTAGAAAACACTAAATAATGATAACCATAGTCGAAGCAAGCAATCCAAAATTGCTGAAAGAGTTTGTGAAATTTCCGTTTTCATTATACAAAAACCATCCCTATTGGGTGCCACCCTTAATCAATGACGAATTAGAGACTTTTGATACCTCAAAAAACCCAGCCTTTGCCACTGCAGAGGCTACTTTTTATTTAGCCTTCAAAGAGGCCAAAATAGTAGGCAGAATTGCCGCCATTATCAATTGGGATGAGGTAAACGACCAAGGGAAAAAGAAAGTTCGTTTTGGCTGGTGGGACGTCATTGATGACATCGAAGTGACCAAAGCACTACTAGAAAAAGTATACGAATTGGGTAACAGAAATAATTTAGAATATGTGGAAGGTCCTATGGGCTTTTCAAATTTGGATAAAGTAGGAGTGCTTACAGAAGGTTTTGACGAAATAGGCTCTATGATTACATGGTATAATTATCCTTATTACAAAGATCATTTGGAAAAATTAGGATACCGCAAAGAAAAAGAATACCTAGAAAACCGTTTCCCTTTTGCCAATGTGAAAACCGAGTTTTTTATCAAAGCCAATGAACTTATAAAAAAACGTTACGGTCTAGAGTCATTGAACTTTACAAACAATAAAGATATCATGCCCTATGTAGATAAGATGTTTGACCTGTTCAATGCAAGTTACGCCTCGTTATCCTCTTTTGTAGCCATAACAGCGGTGCAAAAAGAATACTTCAAGAAGAAATATATAAGTTTTATCAATCCGGAGTATATTAAGTTTATTGTAGACAAAGAAAATAACATGGTTGCTTTTAGTATCGTAATGCCCAGTTTTTCAGAAGCGTTGCAAAAGGCCAACGGTAAATTGTTTCCCTTTGGTTTTTACCACCTGTTGAAAGCTAAAAAAGAAAGTAAAGACGTGTTGTTTTCTTTAATCGGTATTGATCATGAATACCAAAGCAGAGGCGTAACAGCCATGATCTTCAATGAATATTACAAAGTCTTTAAAGAGAAAAATATACAAAATTGCATTCGCACGCCCGAATTAGAAGATAACCATGCCATTCACAACATGTGGAAGCATTTTGATCCCACTACCTTTCGAAGAAGAAGAACCTACCGAAAAGAATTGTAAAGGGCAATATTTTATCCCGCTCCGCAGTAGGTTGAAATCAATCTTTACACTATCAAGAAACGACCGCGATCACATATAGAAGTGACCGCGGTCGTTTTGTAATTTGACCACGGTCAGTTTCACGAAGAAAAGCGTAGAACGTGATTTATTATTGTATAACGGCAAAAAATAAAGGATTAGTAAACCTTTTTGCTTAGGTATCTTTAAATATATAGGTAGAATTATTTACGCAGCTTCTCTATGGCAATTAAAATTAAAGCAACAGGAAAACCAATCCCAATGATGCAACGCTTCCAATGCGCTAGTATCCGAGAGTCGTTAAAAGTGGCGAAATTGATCTCGAAATGTGCAGTGAACAGTTTTGTCAAAGTACTACCGTAACCGAAGCAGATTGCCAAGCGTTTATATTCGCCTTAGTGGCAAAGGTTTCGCTAGCGTTAGAACAAGGTCAAATTGTGCGACTCGGTCATCTTGTTGCTTTTCAAGTAAGGGTTAAAGGTATAGCAAGCGAATTCCCTAAGGAATTCAATCCTAAAACCATTATGAGTGTCTCGCTTAATTACCGACCTAATCTCCGTTTTAAAAAAATGCTTGCTAATCTTAAATTCGTTAAAGAAAAGTAGGCAATACTGCGCAAGACATTTTAGGTCTTCCTAGTATCTCTGTTTTTTACTAAATTCGAGCTAAAAGGGACTCGATAAAATATTCTTAATCATAGGCAGGAAATAAGAATTAGTCTTCAGAAGTCTTTATTTAAACGGATTTTTTTTGCATTTTATGTATTTAATCGATAAAAAAGCTTGGTTGGTAGAAAACTTAGGCCCTTTTTATTGAGGGTCCAAATATTAACATAATTTTATAATCCCAAACAGATCTACCAAGAAATAATTTCTCCCAAAAAAGAGATTTTACTTTTTAGTGCTTGTCCCAAAAATACGCATAAATAACCTATTCGTGATGTGGTATTATCTTAATACCTAACATTATGAAAAAAAGAACATTATTGAATTTCTTCGATTTTTCGGAACGTCAAGATTATGTCTTGATTGCGATGGAAAACGGATTTAAAATGGATTTTAGTCGCCCTAACTCGGTATTGACTAAAAGTAATTCCATAAATGAAAGAAGTGCTAGAAAAAGAGGAGTAACAGCTTTGTTGCTCATGATTTTGCTTTTTTTGTTTACGAACTTCTTATTTGCTCAACAAACGCCAGCTTGTAATCTACAAGGGCCACTGAAGGCTACATTTAGCCAATCAGGAGGGCAAACGCTAACCTTTACTTCTGAAACAGTTGACACGCTGCCTGGTACTAAGTATGTGTGGACATTGAAGTCAAACTCTTCCAATGCTAAACTTATTGGAAAGAATGGACAAACGTCAATCAAAGTCGCATCCGGAACTCGCGGGGGTACTTTTACACTAGAACTTAAAGTAACTAATCCCGGCGCAGCTGCAACGGCAAAATCTTGTATTTGCACCCAGTCGGTCACAGTGATTGCACCCTAACTAAGATTACTTCCTAAATAATTAAAACATTCAATTATGAATTTAAAATTACTTAACTCAACATCTAAAGAAGAGTCTTATTGTTGTCGCTCTGGCAATAATAAAGGATTGAAGAATAGTTTCAATACGTTACTGTTATTCTTTATGTTGGTTTTGGGACATGCTGTATACGCTGTCGCACCATCAATAAGCTCTTTTGCACCAACAACACGTGCTACGGGTCAAACCGTAACAATTACGGGTGCCAACTTTACATCCGTAACGGGTGTATTTTTCGGGAATACGCCTGCGTCCTCCTTTACAGTTGTTAATAGCACAACGCTAACGGCAGTGGTAGGGAATGGATCATCAGGGTCTGTTAAAGTGACTACCTCAGGGGGTATCGCTCAGAAAACGGGCTTCACTTTTGTTCCAGCACCTTCTTGTAACCTATCAGGGATCCTTAAGCAATGTCTGTCCGAAGGTAATATCGCAATTACGACAACAATACAATTTGCTGGAAGTGCATCACCCGATGTCGAATATGATTTTCCTGCAGGAGCACAAAACACCACAGGTGCTTTTATTGTTTCAGAAGGACCTATCTCTTATGATGCGCTTAATGATTTAGCGACTCAAACGGTAATTATTAATCCAGGTACTTCTGGAGGTCAAATTAACTTCCAATTGTTGGTTTCGACCGCTGGTGGGATTTGCGAATGTAGTAAGTCAATTACCATTGTTGATGTAGGCCTAGAATTGTCATACAATCCAATCAATTGTTATGGAGGAACTACTTCACTTTTTGCAGATGCCAACTCTAGTGGTTCTTCAAATTATACATTTACCTTAAATCCAGGAAACATTACGGTAGGTCCTCAATCGAATCCTTCCGTTGAATTTCAAAATATTCCCGCCGGTAACTACACCGTTACGGTGACCGATAATAATGGTTGTTCAAAACAACAACAAATTACAATTGAACAACCACCTTTTAGTCCAGTGGTACTTAATTGTCCAATTGATAAAACAGAAACTTCTTGTAAAACACAAGCCGAAATCAATGCTTCTTTTGCAGACTGGTTAGCGTCTTTCAGCTATACAGGGGGAACAAATCCAACAATGTCAATTTCTCCAAACGCTGTAGCTCCTTTAGCTTGCGGCTCAGCACCTACTTCAGTTCAAGTTACTTGGACCGTAGAAGAGGAATGTGGCGAACCAAAATCATGCACAAGAACATTTACGGTTACTCCGGCTCCAGCAGTTACAGTTGGTACACCAGATAATAAAACTGTTTCATCTTGTGACTATACCGATCAAGAATCCTTAAACTTAGCGTTCAATAGCTGGTTAGAAGGTTTCACCGTTTCGGGAGGTTGTAATCCTTCGGGAACTCATGCGCAAGTAAGTGCACCAAACTTTTGTCTTGGTGGAACTACTTCAGTAACCTATAACGTAGTAGATAGATGTTATACTAATACCATCACAAAAACATTCACGGTTAACCCTGCTCCTCACGTACAAGTAACTGGTCCATCGACCATAAATGCTACTTCATGTACCTATGCTGATCAAGAGGCTGTTAATGAAGCATTCAATAATTGGGTAGCGCAATTCCAAACAGTGTCGGCAGGTTGCGGTGCAACGGCTCAATTTAATATCTCTGAATTTGGAGCACCTAACTTATGTCAAGGGGGTAGCGTTTCATTAACGTATAGCATCGCTGATAATTGTTCTCAAGATAGCGTTAGTGCTACTTTCTCAATTACACCAAGTACTCCTGTAAACGTAGTAGGTCCTGACAGCATTACGTCAACTTCATGCGACTACGACAGTCAAGAAGCAGTAAATGCTGAGTTTAGCGCTTGGCTTGCAGAATTTCAAACAATTTCCGCAGGTTGTGGAGCAACAGCTCAATTTAATACTTCAGAATTTCAAGCGCCTAACTTATGTCAAGGAGGCGTCGTTTCTTTAACGTATAGCATTGCAGATCATTGTACGCAAGATAGTGTTAGCGCAATCTTCTCGATTACGCCAACAGCTCCTGTAAGCGTTGACGGACCTGAAAGCATAACATCTACTTCATGTGATTATGCAGACCAAGCAGCGGTTAACGCAGCATTCAATGCTTGGGTAGCGCAATTCCAAACGGTTTCTGCTGGTTGTGGAGCAACTGCTCAATTTAATACTTCAGAATTTCAAGCGCCTAACTTATGTCAAGGAGGTAGCGTTTCTTTAACGTATAGCATCGCTGATCATTGTTCGCAAGATAGCGCAACAGCTACCTTCTCAATTACACCAACTACTCCAGTTAATGTAGACGGACCAGAAAGCATAGCTTCTACGTCGTGTGACTATGCAGATCAAGCAGCGGTTAACGCAGCATTCAATGCTTGGCTTGCAGAATTCCAAACGATTTCTGCTGGATGCGGAGCAACAGCTCAATTCAATACTTCAGAATATGCGGCACCTAACTTATGTCAAGGAGGCAGTGTT
>Ga0114967_10003621_pt1 | contig 12639 bp, 13 predicted proteins | sample M_130628_MF_Meta_FD_92639 | JGI IMG/M metagenome (GOLD analysis project Ga0114967, IMG submission 92639) | Freshwater microbial communities from Lake Montjoie, Canada to study carbon cycling - M_130628_MF_MetaG | ecosystem: Environmental > Aquatic > Freshwater > Lake | place: Lake Montjoie... | reverse complement strand
GTAGGAGCGGCATGGTCCCACCGCCACTGCATGGTGTACGCTTGCGCCGCGTCGGATCTTGTCGTGCGAAGCTTCCTTACATCGTTGCAAAGGTGAGTGCGGCACATCGGGCATTCCAACACGGGGTGTAGGCGGCGAGAATTAGCAAACTGTATAAACGCGTCGCGGCGAAAGTAGTGCCCACATGGCGTAATAACACACTCTTCGTCCACATTTCTAACCGACCATTTTTGTTTCTTGGGGTGCCACGTTTGTTTGTATATGGGCTCAAGCGATATCGGGCACCTCTCCAGGTTGCTATCATCTGGCGGGTTCAGTTTGGCGGTCCAGGCCGAATCGTGCAATTCCTGCCATCTTTTCTCCAGCTGTTGAACCAGTTGCGCTTTTTCTACGCGACCTCCAGATGGTTTTGTTAGGCGAATTGGGCTGTAACCGCACTCCTGGTTCAGTTTTCGGCCCATAGACTTGCTGTGGTAGGTTTTAGTGTATACGAATTGTGTTGCAAGATACGCAAGGTGCTCCTTGGGCATGGCGCTAAAATCTGGTGGGTCCGGTTGTACCATGGATTCCCAAAGTGCGTCCTTGTGTTTGTTTATAGATTTATGATTGCATCGGTTCGCGGTGTGCGATAAGCTATTGCAAATTTCGCAGCGGTCGCCGGTCGTCGGGTATTCAAAACACTCTGATTGTAGTCCGTTATTCATTATATTGATATGTCTGGTTGTAGTTAATTTGATAATTATAAATTGCCGCAAATGTATTTCAATTTTTTTATGTCAAATAAAAGATACTTGACATGAAATTTTAACAATAATATTTAAAGACCCGATTTAACGAGGCTGTTGCCAATATGGTCTATAATAATGGTTGACAAATTTTTTGTTCGCATCATACCATACCACCCCGGGCGGCGCAACATACGAATAATTGTAGTTTGTTGTTGGCCTAAAACCAGCACTAACCGGCGTCTGCGCAGGGTTTATATTTAAGAATACCATGTTGTCGTAGCTCTTCTTCACTGCATTAGGGTTTGTATTACATTGAGTAACATAATTGTACCAATAATTTCTGGTGACACCAATGCTGGGTGCGGTACCCATTTTCATCGGGCCTGAGGCAGTATTGTTATCAATGTGATTGACATAAGATTGAATGCATCTAATTTTTCGCGATCTACCAGCCATTTATATACTTCTTATATTAAAAATATAAATGAAAATAATCGATTAATTTGGTTTTGTAAATAAAGTACTCTAAATATTTATTTACAATATAATGTAAGCCCCTTGCGCGAATTGAACGCGCGACCAATACCTTACAAGGGTAACGCTCTACCACTGAGCTAAAGGGGCATATTCCACCCAGATATAATTAGTTGGTTCTATTTATGCCATTATTTTGCATATATAAGTTGTTTATTTACCGCTTAAAGGAGTATATTATAAAATGGTTGTTAGACTTGCGATTTGCTCCTCTGTCAACTTCTCTGGGAACTCTACATGAAAATGTATAATCATATTGCCCTTGTGTTCGCCGCGTGTTAATCCCATGCCAGGATAGACCTTCTTATATTCCGGCGGGATTATATTGCCCTTATTGTTATTCAACGTGTAGCTTTTGCCGTTTAAATAATTAAGCTCAAATGTAAACCCACACAGCGCCTCCTTCAATGTAATTTTCTTTTCAAACACCAGGTCCAACCCGGCCCGCTTAAATTCCGAATTATTTGTTATTTTTACAACAATTTTTACATCACCCTTGGCGTGCTCGTTCAGCATATTGCCCTTGTCCCTTAATATAATCATCTCATTATCGTCTATGCCTTGCGGTATCGTAACATAAATGGTTTCGGCTTCAAAAACCTTGATACCGTTCTCTACATTCCATCTCTCTATTTCCAATGGGACATTTGCACCAGACAACACCTGGTCCATTGTAATGCTAATGGTCTTTATTATGGGGGTTGGTTTTGAGATTGCCTGTTGGAAACCCATTGGGCCGCCATTAAATACATGTATGCGGGCTCCTGGTGGCATTCCCGGCATTCCCGGCATTCCTTGCATCCCAAATGGATTCATCCCACCTCCGAAAAACATGTTAAATATATCATCCATAGGCACTTCCATGCCTCCTCCTCCACCAGGATTCATCCTCATAAATGGGTTGGGATTATTTCTACTATGGTTATATTCCTCTCTTTTCGCTTCGTCCCCTAAAGTTTCGTATGCCTCATTTATTTTTTCAGACATTTTCTTGGAGTCGTCGCTGCCCTGGTTTTTGTCCGGGTGCCACTTCATCTGCAGCCCTCTATACGCCTTCTTTATCTCGTCCTTTGTGGCAGTTTCCTCTACGCCCAAAATATTATAAAAGTTCTCCGGCATTATTATTATTAACCGAGATATACTTAAATAATTATTAACGTATATATTTAATGGCAGACAGCGATAAACTATTTGTTCATAAATATCAACCAATGTACTTTGATGATTTCGGGAAAAACAATGATGTTGTTAAAATGCTAAAAACATTAATTGCCTTTGATAATCTAAATATTCTTCTCGCAGGCGATATCGCGTCGGGGAAAACATCCCTCTTGAATGCTCTAATACGAGAGTACTACGTCGGATGCACGCCCAAGGAGTATGCTGAAAATGTGCTCTACATTAACAGTCTAAAGGAACAAGGAATTAATTATTATAGAACAGAAGTGAAGACCTTTTGTCAAACCTGCTCCATGGTCAAACATAAAAAGAAGATGGTCATCTTAGATGACATTGACATGATCAACGAGCAAAGCCAGCAGGTATTCCGAAATTTCATTGATAAATATAGCCACAATGTTCATTTTGTCTCGTCGTGCAGTAACATACAAAAGGTCATTGAAAGCCTTCAATCCAGGTTCACAATAATAAAAATGAAACCACTAACGAGAGAAGGGCTTGTTGACATCCTAAATCATATCAAACAATCAGAAAAAATTGTTATTGACGATGATGCGCAGGAGTTCATCATAAATATTTCAAACAATACCGTGAAAATTCTTGTCAACTATATGGAAAAATTCAAACTGCTTGATGAGCGAATAACGCTGGATTGTGCAGTCCAACTGTGTTCAAATATCAGTTTTTTTGCATTTGCAGATTATGTTAACTTCGTATTGGAAAAGAACTTGGCCGAAGCAATCAAGTTGATATATGAAATATACGACAAGGGATATTCGGTGATGGATATTTTAGATAATTTCTTCTTTTTTGTAAAAACAACTCCGTTAATCGCCGAGGATCATAAATATATCATTATTCCGTGTATCTGCAAATACATTACTATATTTCACGAGATCCACGAGGATGAAATTGAACTTGCGCTCTTCACAAACAACCTGGTTGATTTGTTGCACGCCTAAGAAAATATAATAATTATTTTACGTTCAAATAATTATTATACAGATTTAATATAGTTATAGTATAGTTTAGTTTAATGTCTACACAAATATTTAAAAGCGGAATCCCAGATGAGCTGTTTACGGGATTCCTAAGCCTTTTGTGTCTGAAAAATGATAAGCATTATACGTTTAATTCAGATTCATATAAAAAAGGCATATATACCGGAGCAATACAACAATTTATTACAGAGTGCACCCCATATTATCACATATCTAAGCGTAAGTATTTGAATAAAAAGTTAACATATAATTCGCTGGCCACTATAATACGACAAATATGTAAATTTAATAAGTTTACATATACATCTAAAATCGTGTATGATAGGTCTACGTATGACATTGTTTATTATATTTATTTAAAAGTTTAAAATTTCAAGTTTAAAATTTAGTATCTTCTCTTGGTGCCGCCGCTTCTTCTGTTTCTCTTTGTTTTCACGCTACGGGCCTTCGGTTTTGGCTCGTATCTAATATGCTCCTCCTCGTCCTCTGCATCCTCACTACTTGAACTGAAAAACCCGCCCTTGCCAAAGAAGCCAGTGTCGTCACTATCGATTTCACTCTTTTCTTTTTCATCGTATTCGCGATCTTCGCCTGCCTCATTTTCCGACGACTTATACATGTACAATCCGAGCCCACCGGTGGCTAAAATAGCAGTCGCTATAAGTAAGGACATCGTTTCGTTCATAATTATACTATAACGTGCTTAATTTAATTATAGTAATTAAACACATTTTTCAACATTCGCAGGTTTCTAAGCAACCTCTTTCTGCGAAGTTTTTTGCCGTTGTACCCGGAAATCTCATAAACGGGGTCATCGTTCCTCTCCAAAAACGCAAAAGTAACGTCATCGGAATGAAACGGCAGATTGTCGTAATTATACAAAATCTCGTTTACGGTATTGTGGCTGCAAATCGTGTATTGCAGAAAATCGGCTAAATCGCTTTCATCGTCGCAAGCGAACGAATAAGTGCATGCAGCCCTGGTGCGGGTTTCCTCGCGACGACCCCGAATAATATAGGTCTGGTCATAAGTGTCATATAAAATATAGACTACATTGTCAATCTTATCGCTATCCTCCTCAAATTCCTCAAGCTTAAAAACAAGGCAGTCTGTCATCCTTCAATAGTCATAATGGTGTCTTGTTTTTAAGTACGTTTCTAAATATTTATCTTCCCGTGTACGCTGCCTTCTGGAGATTGTCTCCCAGGAAGTTTGGCTTGAGGCCGTAGAGGCCTGGGTATTCGGGGGTCTTCCAGAAGCCAACAAACTGCTTCTGTATTACCCGGTTTGTTATGGGTTCCAGTGGCTCCAATATTCCTGTATCATCTGTTTGAGAGAGAAGAATATAGTTACCTATAATCGTGTCGGACTCCATCACCTGCTTGGGCGACATGCGAGCGAACCACTCAAACTTCTTGCGGCTCAAAACCTCGTCTGCCGGTATTAAAATGCCGTATGCACCCTGATATAAGTCCAAGTAGTGGTTTGACATTAGGTCATCAATAATTATCTGCTTATCTTCAACCGTCTTTGTGCCAATCTCGGCACCGTCAACCAGGTTGATGCGGCCATTGTCAATCCGCTGCTTACACCACTTGGCATACTCTCCTAAAAACTTCACGTCTGCCGTGTAGTCGTGGGATGCAGTTCGCTGAATAAAATTGCATAATTCGCGGACAGTTTCGCAGTGCTTGGGTGCTCCACAGAATGACAGATTCGGGTAGAAATCCAAGTCTGTGGACGTGACGTTTCTGTCAACTACCTCACAAACAAACATTTTGTCCCCGCGTGTCCCCTTAATATACATTTCGTTCAGGTCCTTCAAGCATACGAACGACAGCGGGCAAACCATGCCACCATAGGAGTGCAGGAGCTTCATCATTCCTAACATTCGCATATTAGAGAGAATTGGATCAGATATGGAGGTCATGTTAATATTCCAATCGGGAAGCAGCCGTTTGAACGATGTGTCGTCTATAATGCAAATTGTAAACGACTCGTCGCACTGTTTTATAATGCTTCGGACAGTCAAATAGAGATACGGCTGGTTTAAATCAAATGAGCTGCGGGAGCCGAAACTTAGCCAACGTCTGGAGTTGTACTCGTACGGCACATGAATCCACAAAATCGGCTTTTTACTCTTACCTAAAGTATCGCCATCCAACAAGTACTTCTGAATCGCCTCGTATGTGTCGCCCTGCTCCTCTCGGACTCTTTTATCCTCAAATCGTTTGTATAGTACACCCAATACAATAAGGATACCAAATAGGGGGAATATGTTAGTTAATGATTTCATATATTATATTAAAATATAATATATTTTATTTTATTTTTCGGTTGTAGCAATCGGCGACCCTTCGCTAAATGTTCGTCTGCGGTCGTGCAATTATCCCTGCTTTTTTGGGTGCTGGGTTAGGGCGTCCATTAAATGCTTGCCACATCGCGTAAAAAATTGGTGTAGTTGGTTCGGGTCTGCCCCGGTTATCATATCGTCCGGGATATAGGTTGAGTTCCCCTTTTTATAACACAATAGGGCGGGGATACCGTTTACCATCTTCCTTGACTTTAAAAATGAATAAAAATCAAATGACCTGTCAACGTCAATGTCCGCGCATATGACCTCGGGAGGTGACGACGCAAAGAAGCCGTGTATCGCGGGCTTTATAGTTTTGCATGGCCCACACCACTCGGCCCCCAGTTTTATCACGATTATACCTGTATTGTGCTGCAAAAGCGTTAAAAAGGCGTCGCGATTCGCGATCTCGCTAATAACCTGTTTGGACATATACTGGTGTTTTATTTAATTATGCCGTTTTTATCTAATTATTTTGGGCTCTATTATTTCTCAATTGTGGTCGCCCGTGTAATATTCCGGATGATTTTCTCCTCCTTTTCTGCATCATTGTCGCCAGACCCACCAACAGATTCTATAATAATTTTGTTATATTGATCTGAATACTTGGAATGATAAGTGCCGCAATCTGGATGCGCTTCTTTGAACTTGGGCAATAGTCGTTGGTTCTTTGATGCCACACGTTTTATTGCCTTTTTAATTTTGCTATTTGATTCATCCTTTTCCCATTTATTTTCATCTCTAATATACATAGTTTCTCTCTTTTTATCAGTGCAGTGAACCGGCCGCAGAGTCACATCCAGTTCATTCAGATTCTTCACAATAATGTTGGAGATACCCTCTACATATCCCAATTCGCCGACCTTCTCTAAATCCGACAATTGCAGCTTAATAGAGTCAACAAAATCCATAATATTCATTGCATCTTTGCAGGTTTCATTCAAGAAAAAATTCAGGTTAAACGCCTTGTTATGCGAATTTGTTGTAGTGTTATTAGTTGTATTGTGCGTGCCATTTTTAATTACCTCCATCATTATATTTGACTGTTCCATCATCATAGTTTTCATCTCTAAATTTTCCTTCATCAGATATTTCACGAGTTCAGTCAGCTCGTCGTTTTTTTTAATTTTATCGTCAACTTCTCCATCAGATTCCTCGTTTGATTTACACTGCTGTTTGTGTTTCCATAATCCAGAGTTTGTAGCATATAATCTATTACAATTTTCACACTCAAATTGATTGCCACTTTTTTGCCATTTTTTGCCATTTTCTATTTCCATGATGGCATTTTTGTGTTTATCCGTATCCAAATGCTTTTCCCAGTTATACTTTTTGCTGCATCTATAGTCACATTTTTCACAATAATATTTTGAGCTGTTTTTCGCGCCACAATTTGCCACCGTTTCATTTCCTAAAGTTTCCATAAAATAGCCACAGAAAATAATTTTAACCTCTTTTCACAAAAAGTAATAAAATTTTACCGTCACAAACTGAAAATTATTTTTTTGGTGACCAGACCATAAATTTCAATTATGCTCACAAAACATGTATTTTGGGGAAACTTTTTTTGGCTTTTCGTTTTTGGACATTTTTTTTGTCCAATTTCAATTTTCCCAAAATACTTTCCAAGTAAAAAACAAGATATTTTATATTATAGAGCCAACATTACCAAACTCAAAAGGCCTGCAAACGATTAATAAAGGTTGTGTTTATTTACTGGATAACCAGTAAATAAAATGAGCATTATTCTAAAATGGGCATAAAACAAAAGGGATTTCTGGGTAGTTCTATAAATTTAGATTTTTTACATCAGCTTTAGAGCTGTAAAGGTTATTCTTTACAATATGTTTATTACATGCTTTAATTAACGCTTGTTGCTCAGAGGGAGAAAATTTTTGTAAAATCCTGTATACTTGCGCCGCGCCGTTTTCAGGGTTTAATGTTTCGCAAATTAGGTTATTTACTATCATTTTATCATGCTCCTCCATCAACACATTGTATAGAACTTCGCCAGTATATTTAACCATATATACGTGTTGAGATTCGCCCACAAAGTTCTTGGCTTGAATCATTTTTCCCTTGTAAAAAATGCAGTGATTTTTGCTAATAATTGTTTTTTCCGAAGGAATATTTGGGCCAATGGCATCCTTTTCAAAACAAACCAAATTTTTATCCCGAGTAACTGTTTGCGTAATTCCCACAATTGTTTTATTTCGGATAGTGTGAACGTAAGGCTGTAACTCTTCAATTGAAATCTTTCCTTGATTCGTAACTACGGGTGTTCCTGCTGGGAAACAGATGTTGGAAATTAAAGGTGCTGGGGCAGTTGTAGGAGTTATTGTAATAACATAAGTCGAGGGTTGGTATTCAAACCATCCACCTGAGTAATGACCCATAGAGGTTCTGCCTCTGGCATACCAAAATGCCCATTCTGTAGCAGATTTTGTAGCATCCAAGTACGGTATGCTGCGTATAGTAGTGCCCTCCTCAGTAAAACGATTAGTAAATACCCAATCCGCACCCCAATGATCGCCGCTACCTGTTACCAAGATGTCAGTTGTTAAATCGTTGCTATTATAAAAATTTGTAACCAGATGACTGATTTCGTCTACGCGAAAATATCCCGAAAAAATTTCTGGGCCGTCGCTTTGAAGCTTAATGCCCATGCGGTACCAAGAGATTGGCATTTTATATATACAGTTATTTAAAAAAGTTGCGTTGAAAATTGGCATTCTCGCATAAATAGGACACGATATATTGTAAATCTGCACATTATCCTAATTAGTGATACTTAAAGCAGTCATACTTTTCAACAATGCGGCCCGATTTACACTAAACGATAATGATATAAACAATTCGCAATAATTGTATATATTTAAATGTTAACCGTTACAGAAACAGTTCTATTGGCATTGGGTGCCGGATTTATTGCATTCATGCTTGTTCCATGCTGTGCCTATTGGCTAAATTGTTGTGATGTAGACAGGTTTAGACGACCTGACCCGCCATTGCAAACGCTGGCAATTATTTAAGACGCAGTGTTTTTCATAAATAATATTTCCTTCTCTTGCGAATCAATAATATGATGGAGAAAGGGTTGTATATTATTTTTCTTTTCTAATAATTGCTTGCTCATGTGGACCGCCATTGAATGATGCGGTATCATGCCCGATTTATACTCTGCTTCCGAAACCAAAAATTGCGTTCTAATGCACCACAGATTTGCCGCGACCAATAACCCACCGATAAAAATGATGGTAGACTCCCCGTCAATTAATCCCATAAATAGAAACATCCAACCAGTCATCAGCAGAATCATGTATGCGTCGTTTACACTAAACCGTACATCGTCCAATTTATCTGCCCACATGTTCATTGTAGATAACAGCCCAGATAAAATCATTATAAAAAACATAATAGTATAATGATTATTGTGATTCATTCTATAATATAGTTATACAAAATTCCCATGTCGGTAATATGCCTTTCCGCGCGTCTAAAGGCGGCCTACTTTTCAACGACTACATTCTTGGAGATATTCCGGATGATTTTCTCCTCCTTTTCAGCATCATTGTCACCAGACCCACCAACCGATTCTATAATAATTTTGTTATATTGATCTGAATACTTGGAATGATAAGTGCCACAATCTGGATGCGCCTCTTTAAACTTGGGCAACAGTCTTTGGTTCTTGGATGCTACCCGTTTTATTGCCTTTTTAATTTTGCTGTTATTTTCATCCTTTTCCCATTTATCCTGATCCTTGATATACATGGTTTCTCTCTTTTTATCAGTACAATGGACTGGTCGTTGAGTAACATCAAGTTCATTCAAATTCTTCACAATAATATTGGAGATCCCCTCTACATAACCCACTTCTCCTACCTTTTCCAAATCTGACAACTGCAACTTTATAGAATCAACGAAATCCATGATATTCATCGCGTCTTTGCACGTTTCATTCAAGAAAAAGTTCAGGTTAAAAGCCTTATTATGCGAGTTTGTATTATTTGTGGTATTGTTATTCGTAACTATGCCATTTTTACAGATTTCTAATACTTTATTTTGTAATTCTTGATTTTGTTTGTTTTGTTCAATAAGCATTTGTTGTAATTCCTTGTTTTGTTGAATGATATTTAAAATTAAATCTTGTGAAATTTCGTTACTCGTGCAAACCTTGTCTTCTGCTAAAACGCACTTATTTTTATGCCTCCACAGTCCAGAATAATCCTTGTACTTCTTTGAGCAATTTTTACATGTAAAATCATTTCCTATTTTGTGCTGGTTTTGCTGGTTTTCAAAACTGCTCGCCAACTTATGATGTTTTGCAGTAGTTAAATGCTCGTCATAGTTGCACTTCTTACATGTGCTATAATCACAGGCTATACAGTAGAATTTATTGCTTGTTTCTTGCTGGTTTTTATTGACATCCATCCGTCTGGCGTGCTTTGCTGTAGATAAATGACTGTCATAGTTGCAACTCTTGCTTGTTCTATAATCGCAAATTTCACAATAAAATGTTGAGCTGGAATCTTGCTGGTTTTTATTGCTAAACATTGCTATATATTGACAATTTATTTAAAAATTTAGGTTATATTTTAATTCGGCACACAACTTTTCCCCAAATAATTAAAATTTTATCGTCACAAATTGAAAATTATTTTTTTGGTGACCAGACCGTAAATTTCAATTATGCAGCAAAAACATGTATTTCGGAGAGACTTTTTTCCCCTTTTCGTTTTTGGACATTTTTTTTGTCCATTTTTGATTTTCCCAAAATACTTTCCAACTAAAAAACAAGGGTATCTTCTACAGACTGTAGATCCCATAATATAAAACATTTTCACCGACACCCTTCATTATGTAGTATAACGCAATAAATTTTATACTGCATACTCTCTATTTATCCGATTTACTTGCCCTTTGCAACAAATGCCTCCAATTCATTAATTTCTATATGCGGTAGATTGACGTGCGCCTCCCAAAAATACCTACAATACGCCCAAGTAAATGTACAGTCATTTTCATACCAATCGCTATGGGTCTTTAACAGGGCCGCGTATAAATTTTCGGGTAGAAGGGGCAAACTCTGTTTCGGCAAAACATAACATAACTGCACCAACTCAGTAACCGGATTGGGCTTGACGACCTCTACAAATTCCGTGTCAAAGTAGGGAATGTAATGGATCAGGTCGCACAATAGCGGCGGATATTTGTAATTATAACACCACCTCCAATTTGCGCAGCCAGTAGTGTAATATTTCATTGTCCACTCCAGCCCCTCCAAATAATTTGTGCATATCTGTTTCCGCCTCGTTTCATCAATTGTCAAATCAAATAGCGTCTTGTAATATCTTGGCTGCCAATTCGGGCTAAACGGATTAATATGTTTTTCTGCGGCCCTTTCGTAAGTTGGCATGGCGTCAAATTTCTGGAACTTGTCCTCAGGGGTTACATCGGCCATCTGCGATTTACCGCGCCGGTCTCTTAATTTGGTTTCTGTCTTCAAGAACTCCTCTTCATTATCGGCAAGAAATTGCACGAGCTTTCTGACATTTTTCCAGTAAATCGTTTTCCCGTCTGTTAAATTCTCGTTGGTGCCGCCAATCGTCGCCTTATATGCCTGTAGCATTTTCTCTACACCCCCGGTTCGTATATTTACCGCCGGGAAGTGAGGCAAAAAGTCGTTGCCAAGGAAAAAACACAGGAAAATGTAGTCGTATATGCGGTTTCGCTGCTGAAATGTGGTGAGCTCTTCGCCGTTATTCATGTCCAATGTGATGATTTTTGCCAACTCGGGTATATCAATTACATACGACTCGTTGGGTTCCAATTCGGAGTTAATAGACTGAATAAAATGTGGGGTTTCGCGAAATAGGTAAATGCTGTTGGAAATTGGCAAATGATTGATAGACAACATAATCAAGTCCGCGTCCAGGCCATAAATAACCGTCGTGTCGTTCTTATGGTCGGCTTCATGATCGCGAATATGTTGGAATAGCTTGTGTTCGCCCTCTCCAGGTGAGTCGCTTCCAGACACAATAATCTTCGCAGCATTATATTTGGCCGGATTGTTATAAAGCGAGTACATCCGCTCGTTTAACCGCTTCATAAATACAGTGCCGGGTGTAATAGCAGTAGTATTCCACGGGTCGGGGGTCATCGCCTGAAAAATAGAGCGTGAAACGTTGTTTTGGTAAAGCGACTTGTATCGGCGAGAGCGCTGTTGCTCCAACTTTGCAACGGGTGCAACGCCATCAAACGCAATAAAAATAGTCTTATCGGGCTTTAATTGCCGAATATATTCGTCAATCTTAGAACAAATTCCGCGAAGAATCGTCTCCACGTCCGATTCAACCAGCTTATTGAAGTCAATATTGTGAACTACATCGTAAATAATAGAATTACAATCCAAGTAAAGATTGTTTACTAGGATAGTATTGGAGCTCAGCTTCTTTATGATGCTTGCATGATTTTTGACAATATAAGAAAAATAACTTGGGATGCCCATAGTTTCAAGTTATTTATTATGTGTATTTGTGTTTAATATGTTAGCTTATATATTATTTGTGAGTGGGCAGATTTTGTCTTGTTTGTCTTTTTTGTCTTTATTTTTATATTTGGTTGTCCTCATTTTGTCTTTGTTATAATGCCTGCAACATGCGCGAAATGCTTCGCCATCTTATACCCGTGCTCTTTGTGCCGTCGGCGTAGGTTACATCGCCCAATACGGCCTCGTCATTCTCCCAGGTTCCAATATAAATATTGCCGCCGACAGCCTTGTGTATTCCACTGCCATGGCGCGCCTCGGTTAGCCACTCTCCGTTATAGGTGTCGCCATTTG
>Ga0114967_10003617_pt1 | contig 12644 bp, 11 predicted proteins | sample M_130628_MF_Meta_FD_92639 | JGI IMG/M metagenome (GOLD analysis project Ga0114967, IMG submission 92639) | Freshwater microbial communities from Lake Montjoie, Canada to study carbon cycling - M_130628_MF_MetaG | ecosystem: Environmental > Aquatic > Freshwater > Lake | place: Lake Montjoie... | reverse complement strand
GGAGCCGACATCGCCGGCGCAGCGGCAGCCATAGGAGCCGCCGCGGCGCTCTGCGGGACGGAGGGCATCGCCGGCATCTGCGGACCACCCAACCCGCGCAGGTTGCCGGCGCCCTCCTCCTGCAGATCCTTCAACCCGTTGGTGTACTTCCCGGACTTCTCAGCCCCGTCGCGGACCCGATCCTGATCCTTCTGGTTCTGCGCCGCGGCGTCATCGACCGCCACACTCAGACGTGGATCCACACCGGGAGGTGTAGGCGCCGCGGTGATGGGCGTAGACAGCAGCTCGGCGGCTCGTTGGGAGCCGTCGACCATCGCCGAGTAGTCGTTGCTGATGGGTGTGGACATCGGCGACTCCTATTTGATCGCGGTCGGATCCAGCGGCTTCTGACCCGACGCGAGCGTTCCCACGCCACGGCCGGTGTCGGTGGCAGCCGCGTTGGCCGGACCCGATCCGGGAGCACCCTGATTGGGAACGCCGGGGGAGCCGGCCGAAGTGACACCCGCAGGTGCCTGAACCGCACCGGGCGGCACCGATGCGGCCGCGGGGGTGGGCGCCGCATCGGCTCCCGCATCGACCGGAACCTTCGGGGTGTCCGCGACGGTGAACGTCGTCGTGTCCGGAGTCTGCCCGGACACCGGACCGGGCTGCGCACCCGCAGCGGCGTCGACCAAGTGGAAGTAACCGCCCTTCGGCCCCAGATCCTTCGACATCTGGTCGGCGTCAACCACTTTGCCGTTGGAATAATCGAGGAAGTTTCCGTCCCCGAGATTCATGTAGCTCTTGTCGCCGGCGACCAACAGATCGCCCGGCTTCGCGTTGGGCGGAGCCACCTGCTGACCCGGATCCTGCCCAGCGACAGGCGGCACAAGGCCCGCCTTCGTGGCCGCGTCGGCGAGTGAGGCGGGACTGCCCGGAGCTGACTTGCCGAGTTCAGTGGCCAGGGCCGCCGTCTTCGCGTCCGGGAAGGTGATCTTCTTCCCCTTCACATCAACGGTGTGATCCGGAGCCGACTTAGTCGACGCCGCGGGTTTGATAGCGGGCTCGCCCGGCTTCGCGGCCGCAGCCGCGCCGACAACCGGTGCGTCCTTCTTCTCAGCCGCAGCGGCGTCGACCTTCTTCTCTGCCGCTGCGGGAACAAGCTTGTTCTCCACCGGTGTGCCGGCGAGGCTATTCCGCTCCGTAGCGAGAACCGGCTTCGGCTCCGGAGCAAGCGGTTTCGGCACCGGCTGCGCCAGCGGCGTACCGCCACCCAGAGGTGCACCGCCTCCGAGACCACCCATCGGCATCCCACCGAGCGGCATGCCACCACCCAGAGGTGCACCGCCCAACGGTGAGCCGCCGAGATTGTTACCCAGCTTCGACAGAATGTCGCTGACGTCGTCTTTGGGCTTTTCCTTCTCCGTTGTTGGAGGTGGGGTCAGCGGAGGCCCTGCGGGCGGTAGTGGTGTCGGAACCCACGGCTGATCCATCCCCGGCTTCGGAGCTGTGGTGCGCTGCGGAGGAGCCAACCGTGGCGGCGGAGCGAGAGTCCCGAGAGAATTACCGTCGACAACAGCTTTGAGCTTGTCGTTGGCCGCGGTGATCGCCGCCTGGTTTTTGGTTTGCTCGTTTGTCAGAACCGATGTGGGATCGCTGACGCTGCTGCCCTGAGAAAGCGCGGCTCGAGCATCCGAGTTGGCGGCCAGCACAGCGGCATACCAGGACCCCGCGGCGGTGGACGCCGCGTCGAGCTGCGCGGTAATCGGCACGGCGTTATCCGGCATTTTCGCCATCGCCGAGAGATGTGCCTGCAGGTGCTGTTGGGCCTTCTCCATGTAGGGCTCGTTACGTGAGATCAGTTCATTGTTGATCTGCTTGAACGTGTCCGCGATGTCTTTCATCCAGGTGATCAGCGCCGTCTGCACCGCGGGGGTGTTGAGCACCAAAGGATTTGGGTGATTGGCGTCCCACACCGTTCCGGTGGGGCCATCTAGGAACCCGAAAACCTCTTTCTGAGACTGCGTAATCGCTTTGTCGGATTCCATCACCCCGACCTCAGCTGCCGCCGAGGCTGGAAGCATGAACGTCGTGTTGCCGTTATCGGCCGGACCAGGCTTGTCCCACAGTCCATAGTGGGTGGCGCCTAACTCACCCCAGCCGTTCCATTCACAGACGAACGATGCCCCAATTGCGAGCCAACCAATCGGACCGGGAATCATCCCAACGACGTCTAGGGCACCGGCGAGAGGTCTGCCGTGGCTGAAGTCATCCCAGGCCGCTACACCAGCGGCGATGCTCCCGATGACCGGAAGAGTCTTGGCACCATTCTTCGCGATGAGCTCGGCCAGTCGCGGGCTCTTTTTTACTAAGTTGGTTCCAGCCGCCCACCTGCTGATCTTGTCGGCGACAGCCTGACCAGAGTCAACCTGCGCGCGACGCAGCCCTTTGATACCGCTGACCGGTTCGTGGTTACTCCAGTTCCCCTTTGGCGCACCGACCCAGTCCCGGAGATTGGGCTTCGCTGAAGCGCGCCGTATGTCGCTATCACTGAGTTTGTTCCGCGCTTCGACAGCTTCGCTACCCACGGTTGGTGTTGTCATAGTTTCCCCAATCCCTTTCAGGTGGATCCGCCGTTACCGGCGGCTTTCTCGTAGGCGGCATCAGCTTCAGCAGCAAGCGCTTTGAGGAGGGTCTCGAACCCCGGTCCAGCGGTGTACCTATGGGTCAACACGTTGTCGCTCTCACCATTGGCGATCAACCGGCTCCCCAGCACAGCGGGAGACGCCTCCGGCATTATTGTCTTAGCCCTGATCACAGCCTCGAGCTCCCGGAGCACAGCGGTCAGATGCTCTTCGACCAAGACCTTGCGGGCGGCCGGCCGTTCCTCGTCGATACCGCTGAGATCCAGGTAAACCGCACCACCCTCTGCCGCCATCGCAATAGATGCAGACAGCGCATGCATGAAGATCTGCGTTCCGCGGTTCTCGGCGGGGATCGTAAACATGGCGCACACGATAACGCCTGTTCGGCGTGTCGTCGCTACGCGGCGCAGCGGAAGACGAAATGTGCACCTACCGTGAATCCCATGACTATTTCGCCTGCGCCTGCACAGCACGCGCACAGCCGCCGGATCAATGCCTTGCAGATCACCCCGGCGCTGTCCGCGATGGCCGCGGTGATGAACGGTATCGACCCCGACCCAGCGGATGTCACTGCGCTGGCGGAGACGACCGTGAGCGTTCAGAGCCTCCATTTGGCCGCCGCTACCGCACTGCGGCAGGCCATGGGCCCGCTCCTGCTGTCGAGAACCACCGCCGGGGGTTCAAAAACCACTGCTGAACTGGAGAAATCAGCGATTTTCGACGCCTACTACCTCGCCACTGAACTGGCGAAACGCGGTGACCGGCCGATGCGGCTGACAGCTGACCAGGTCGATTCCGCCCTGCTCATCGGTGCGATGCAGGTCCGTTTCCTCGAGGCGGTGTGCTCCCAGATTGAGCTCAACGTCGTCCTCCCACCCCTGTCGGTGTCCGCTAAAGCACCGGCCCGGGCGGTCCTCAAGATCGGTGGCGATCTCGCTCCAGGCGTCCGTCTACTGCCCGACTTCAGCACCGGGGGAGGTGGAAATGCCGACGACGCATCGTGGCTGCACGCCCTATCCACCATCACCGTCGCCGGCGTGTCGGGACGCGAGGTTGTCGACGCCGGACCCGATACGGCGTCCGCTCAGTGGGCGGCCCGGCTTGCCGCCCCCGTCAAGGTCACCGCCGCTGGAGGTTTCTGGCCAGTCACCGTCGTCGAGGACTGCCTCCGCATCACCGCCCACGCGGTGCGCCGCTGGGTGGCCGCCATGCCGCGTGAACTGTGCGGTGAAGAAGGACGTGACATCATGCTGCGCAGCGGTCCACCGCTGCGGGACTTCCTGGTCAGCCCCGCCACCATGACATTGACCGGAGACACCGGAAAATCTGCTGTCCTACCGCTGCGGGCCGCCGCTGGCACCGGAAAAACGATCAGGGGCGCCCTGGCGGAGATGCGGGTCGGCGGTGTGCCCGGAGCCGAGCTGAGCCCCGATGTAGAACTCACCGACGGTGTGCAGATCAACACGATCCACCGCGACGAGCTGGCGGTACTTTCCGCCGGCGCGGTCACCGAACTTCCCGACGAGGTAGAGGTGACCGTCAACTTCGCCGTACCTGAATGGAAAGACGTCGCCGGTCTGGTGGATGAGGTGCGCGAATCCGGAGCCGTGACCCTGACATCGGCGGTATTGGGCTGGACGGAACGCGACGTCGTCGCCGGGCAGCTCAACCGGGTGAGCCTGCGGGCTCGTGTCCGCCGCGGCGTCGTCTGCCACACCCAGCTGGGCGATGCCATCTTGATGCCGCTCGGAACCACATTCACCGTGGTAGGTGTCGACACCGGTAAAGGCCACACCGCGTTGTATGGAATACAGGTGGATTCGATCGATGATGCCGCGGCGGATACCGCCGTGGTGGAGGAGTTGGTGGTCTGATGAGCAGCAGCGGGGATGACACCAAGGGCGGCTGGATTTATCTGGTTGGTCCGCTCGGAATACTGGTGGGAGTCATGGGTAAGTTCACCCACAACCACACGATTCTCGGCGTAGCTATCGTCATGCTATTCAGCGCGGGCATCACCGGAGTCATCCAGATGTTCAGGGAGACGAGAACTCCTGCTCCTAAGACGCCCCGCTGCGACGCGGCGCAGTTGCCGCTGGTCCCTGTACGCACAGCCGCGGCGATGCGAACCACACCCGCGCACGTTGAAAGCCGCCGTGAACCCGTTTCGGCACCAAGGGATTCGGAGCCGGGCATCACGTTCGACGAAACCGGACTCAGCGGGAGGTGGATACGCCACGCGGGGGGACCATACTTCGTCACTGAAGATCTCGACGCCCCCATGCCACGTCGCGCCGTCGCAGTGCTGGACGCGTACGGCCAGCGTGGAATTCTGCACGTTGCCGTTGACGGAATGGGCCGCGTCGTCGAGGCGGCAGTTCCAGGTTCCCCGTGGGGACCAGCGAGGGCGCGCTAAAGTTTTCAGGTCGCGGCGCGATGCTATTTGCGTTTATCCAGCTCATCCGGTATTCTCCAAAGTAGAGATAAATAATGTCTACAGCCAGCGAGACCAGATCGACCCAGCGGCCCATCATCCTCGGTGGTTACGCCGCTAAACAGTGCCCGGTTCGCACCCACAACGATTACTCCCCACTGGTGCCCGCGGTGAAATGGGAACCATCCCCGGAACTGCAGGCCGAATTCGACGCCGGCAACGACTTCGAAACCGAAGTGTTCGCCGTACTTATCCGCATTCACCCCGACGCGGTTCTGGTCGATCCCGAACTGCGTGGACGCGCAGCCATCGCCGTCACCCTCGCCGCCATGGAAGCTGGCGCGGAGCTGATTCTCGGCGGGTGGCTCCCCGACGACACCAGCGGGGGACGAAAAGGTAAGCCGGACATCCTGATCAGAGTCGGTGACGGATACCTGCCGGCCGACGTCAAACACCACGGAACCGTCAAAACCGCGAAGAAGAAAACCACAGCTGTCTCCACATTCACCCAGCCGGCGAACCGCCGGGACGTGGCGGGACTGTCCAACAACCCGCACCACTACGAAGACGGCATGCAGCTGGCCCACTACACCCGGATGCTGCAGTCCTGCGGCTTCCACCCCGGCGAACACCTCCTTCTCGGAGCTGTACTCGGCACTAGCCAGCTGGAACTGTCGGGCCCGGACCCGGAGATGGTTTTTGTCTGGCACGACCTCACCGAACCGGTGCATGACACCTTCTCCCGCCGCGAGGGGAAGGTGCGCCGCTCACTGCTGGACTGCTACGACTACGAGCACGCATCCCGCATTGAGGTGGCCGCTACCGCCGCGCGGATTGTCGGATCTCCCGACGATCCCGCGGCGCTGGTCATTCCGATCGGACAGGACGAGTGCGAACGGTGCCCGTACGAACTGTGGTGCGCCGACGAAATGGGCCCCGAGGACGCATCCGTGGCGATCACCAGCAGCCGCCTGGACACCCGCGAATGGCGTGCGTTACGCAAGGCCGGGCGCGGAACGGTTTCAACCCTCGCCGAACTGAACCCCACGGATCGGGAATTCTTCGAGCCGTACTACCTACGGGTGTCCCACCGAAGCCGCGACCAGGCGATGAAGCGTGTTCAGATCGCGGTGCAGCAGGCCAAAATGATCCGCGACGGCGTCAACATCGCCCCGATCGACCCCGCGGCGGTCGAGATCCCAGCGGCTGACATCGAGATCGACTTCGACATCGTATGGGACACCGCCGGCCGCATCTACCAGTGGGGTCTGCGGGTCCGCGACGGCCAGGACGACACCACCGCCCGCTACGAACCAGTGGTGTCCTTCGAGCACCTCGACGACGCCGCCGAACGCGCACTCGCCGACCAGACCGCCGACCGCATCATGGCGTTACGCGAACAGGCGCAGCGGGAGAACAAGACACTGGCGATCTACCACTGGAGCCACGTCGAGGTCAGCCGCACCCGCAAGTTCCACCGCGTCGCCGCGGCGCTCGACGGTGTGAGCGTGGACTTGCACCCGTGGTTCACCGACACCTTCCACGTCCGCGGCGGAGCCGGCATCAAAAACGTGGCGAAACTTCTCGGCTTCTCCTGGTCCGTCGACGATCCCGGCGGGCGGGTATCACTGGACAAGATCGACCTCGCCCGCGCCGGCGGTGACGATGCGCACGAATCACGTCAGTGGTGCCTGCGCTACAACGAGTCCGACGTCGCAGCGCAGGCGACGATCCGGGATGTGCTGCGAAGCCGGTGAACTCCGGCGTCACCCGTAGGCGGCGGACACTCCGTACGCGGCCTGGCTCGCAGTGAAACTGTCGAACACAAGCTGCTCAAGGAGGCCCTGGCGGGAGAACGAGGTGTAATCGAGGTACTGCTGCGCTTTCTTCACGGCCTGCACATTCCAGTCGACGGTAAGGCTGTCGACTGCGTACGTCGCATCCGCGGTGGAAAAGTCGTCGTACTCGAGCTGCTGGATAAGGCCGAGCCGAGAGAACGACGTGTACGCGAGGTACTGCTGCGCTTTCTGCACCGCGTTCTGCTGGCTCATCGGCGAGCGCGGTAGATCGGAAGCGAAGCTAGGAGCGATCGGAACCGGCGCGGCGACCACCCCTGGAGCCGCACCGATTCCGATCGCACCAATTCCCGCCGCGACAACGAGGAACCGCAGCGAGTTTTGCACCGAACACTTCTTCCATTGCGTTTCGAACTTCGCCCAAGCGCCGGATCATCCGCGGTCGCCGGTCAGCGGTACCGAATTTACCTGGGTTTTCCCTGCGGGGATTCACATTTCGACGAAATCTTCCCCTACGACGGCCGCCTCGGGAGGTCGACATAACTCGGAATCGTGGATGACACCACCGCTTCGCGGCGGGCACGCTCACCACTACCGCCGCCGCCGTGCCCACCGGGAGACATCGGCATCCCACCCGCACCCGCAGTGGCGACCCGCTCGTTAGCCATACCGGGGGAAGTCACCCCCGACAGAACCGGACCACTGCGGACCATCGTCGCGTTTTCAGACTTGGCGCCCAGGCTGCTCAAGCTGCCCAGGCCGCCACCCCCACCGAGACCTCCCCCCGCGCCAAGACCTCCACCGCCACCAGCTCCGGCGCCGGCACCGGCGCCGAGGCCGCCGCCCGCGCCAAGACCGGAGCCGCCCAGTGGGAGTCCACCGGTCGCACCAGTCAACATGGGGGAGAACGCATCACCGGTGGATCCACCGCCGAACATGCTTCCCATTCCGCTGGCTTGGCCGAACATCTGCATCGGCGCACTGAGCAGCTGCTGCATCGACTGCATGGGACTCGTCAAGCTGCTGCCCATGCTTTGCAGCATCTGCATCGGCGCCTGAAACATCTGAGTCATCTGGCCCATCGAGTTGGTCGCGGCGCCGCCGCCCTGACTGACCTGAGACGCGGACTGCGACGCGGTCTGACTGAGGCTTTGGCTGCCGGCTTGTGCCACCAACTGACCGGCCTGACCCATCGCGTTGCCAGCGTCAGCAGCCGCCTGGGCGGCGTTCGCCAATGGCGGCGGCGGCGGGATCGGAATCGGCAGCGTCGCCGCGGTGATCACCTGACCGTAGGTGGTTCCGATCGTGGCGTTCATCATCGTGTACGAGGCGTACTCAGCGTTCAGCGCCGCGATCAGCGGGGTGTTCTGCCCGAAGAAGTTCGACGCCTCCGCGGCGGCCTCACGCACCCGGTTGTTGATCGACTGAACCGACGGAATCATCGTCGTGCGCGTCATTCCGTAAGACTCTGCGACCGTCGCAGTGACAGCGGCCTGCTTGAACGCGATACCGGCCATAGTTCCCAGCCAGGATAGGAACGGCGGGGTGGCGGCTTCCTGCGCGGCGCTTCGCATACCGGAGATAGACGCGACCGAGGCGGCCATCTGACCGCCGGTGATCCCCATCGTGGACAGTGTGGCCTCGGCCAGGCCCAGCCACGCCATCGAGGCTGCCACCCAGGTCGCCCCGGTGGATCCGGTCTCGATGACCGCAGCGTTCAGCTCCGGTGGTGACGCCCCCCACGGATGAGTTGGCACAGTGCCCGCCTTTCGTCGACGTATCCAGCAAGGGTGCCACCTCGGGGGCGAGGAGCGCGGGGACGGCGCGGCGGCAGCCGCTGTCACGTCCTCGCGAACTTCCCCGGTCAGCCGGCGAGGAATCCGACCCGCTGGGTGATCTTCACGCAGGCGGCCAGCGCCACCGACGTCCACCCAAACGCCGCAGGTGCGATCAGCAGGTAGGTCGCCGCGGCGGCGGCGGACAGAACCCGTGGATCCTCGAGGCGGAATCGGTAGTTGACCCATGGCCGTGTCGACCTCTCGACCAGCGCCAGTTTCTCGTTGTCGTCCAACATGATTCGTCGTTCTCCTACGGTGTGGGTGGTGGTGGTGTTTCCGACGGGGAACCCGGCGGGGGCGGTGTGGGTGGGGTCACCGTCAAGGCGCCGCCGGTGCCGGCCAGAACGGCTACCGTGGCGTCCCATCCCGGTGGGGGAGTGGCGGCCAGCTTCGTCAGCGCATCGCCGCTGGGTCGGGAAACGGTCGCGGTGCGCTCCGCCAGGGTGATCGCGGAGATCCCATCTGAGCCGAACACGACGTTCAGGGCGCCGTTGCGGATGACTGAGCTCGTGGAGCTGTCGGTGGTGGTGCTGATTGATGTCTGAGCCCCCGGGACCATCGCCGCAGCGGCCTGATCCAGGGGAAAAGTCACTCGCACCCCAAGGCGGTCCCCGACATCCACCCATCCGGATTCAGCGGTGGGAACCCCCAGCGTCGACCAGAAGGGAGCGCCGCCGCGCAGCAGCACCCGACCGGCCACAGCCAGCAGGTCTGCGGTGTGTGCGCCGGAGTGGACCACACCGGTACTGATCCCGCGAACGGGGTCCACGGTCTCTTCCACCTTCAACTGCGCCATGGGGGATGTCACCGCCGAAGTCAGCGACACCGGCTCGGTTCGCAGCGCCTGAGCGCCGTACCGCACCGCCGCGTTCTCCGCCGAGGTCAGTTCCCGCCACTGCGCCGGCGCCGGTGGGGTTGGATTGCGCGCCGACAACCACCAGGTGAGCGGCACCGCGGCGACAGCCCAGATCAGACCCGCCACAGTCAGGAACTTCCGCAGGCGATCCCACGCGCTCCGTTTGGGCAGCTGCCACATCTCCCGCACGTCCGTAACCTCCCGTCCATGTCCCGTTAACCGGGCATCCAGTGGACGTGACGGTAACGGCGACAAATCCCTGCGGACGCACACGGCGCGGGGCAGACACCTACGGACACAACAACGCCGCCGGACCAACCCCAAAGTCCGGCGGCGTTATCAGTTAATGCGTGCTAGATCGCGGCGACCGCCGCGCCACCCGCAATCGAGAGAGCCTCGAAAGTGGTGTTCGCGGTGGTGGTCTCCACGGCCCGCTCACCAAGCTGCTCGATGCCAGCAGCCAGCGAGGTGATGAAGTTGGCCGTGGTGGCCGCGTTCTGCGCCACCGCCACGACCGAATCAGCGTCGTTTCCCGGGGGCGTGACCGCTGCGGCAGCGGCAGTCGCCGTGCCCGCAGCGGCAGTGAAACCTGTTGTCTCCGAAACCAATCCGGCGACCTGTCCGACCACGTCGGCGAAGCTATCTACTCCAACCAGCATGACTTACTCCTGTCCGTTATCGCAGCGGGGAGATCCCGCCGCGGTAGCTCTATGCATCCAGTATCCCGGAAACCCGGTTAGGACTCGTGCCCCGGCGCGCTCGCTGCTTTCTTGCTGGTTATGGGATCACGCAGGCTCATCTCGGCGGGGTACTCATCATCTCCGTGCTCGTACGTGTCGAGATAGATCTGCCGCATGATCTTGGCGGCCAGTTCGGCACCGTCTTTTTCCGTGACATCCCCCGACAGCTCGATCAGGGGTATCCCCATTTCGGACCGAAATACGTTCACATTGGTCATAGCGGGTTCACGAACCTTCCTGAATTTCGGGTACGCGCAACGCACTCCGAAGCGCGTACCGGGCGTCGTCGATGTTGCCGGCGGCGACATCAGCCGCCGCGGCGGCCAGCAGGTAGCGGGCCCAGCGGCGGGGGTAGTTTCCGGGTCCAGCGTTTCCAGTCCAGTACGAGCGCGAAACCTCCGCCCGCAGGTCCGCCGGCGAGGACAGCGGCTTGCCCCACGTCGACTCGAGATAGTCCATCGCCGGCTGCACGTCCGGGGCGTCCACCGCGTCGAAGTGCCAGCGATCCTTGGACCCGGCGGCGATGTTGACCGCGTTGATCTGCTCCTGCGTCAGGGTCAGAACCCCAAACGCGGAGGCCCCCGCGTCGGTGGTCACCACTGTGTCGAACGGGCCCACCAAGTCGAGCGCGGCGGCCTCCAAGAGCGGACGCCACGTCTGCTCGCATCCCAACCAGCGGGCGATGAAATCGCTGGGAACCAACGTGATCAGCGGAGTCAGATGCCCGGCGGCGCGGATGCCCGGGGGCAAGAATCCCAGACCGTCGCGGGTGACGAACACCGCCGCGGTAGCACTGACCCCCACCGCGACCTCCGTGGAGAGGCCGGCGCGGTCATGGGTACGGACAATCGCGGCGAGGATCGACGAGGCCACCAGTTCGGTGTCCGTGGCGTGGGCTAGCCCCCGCAGATCCGAACCGAAGTCGGTGAGCTCCGACGACGGCGCGGGACGATCCGGCTCGAACGCTTTGCGATCTTTGTCGCCGATCGTGGGCCGGTCCGCTGACGGCGTCGTGGCGGGAGACCCTGTTCCCGAGCCACCACCCATCATGGGAGGCATCATCGGGGGCATCATCGGCATCATCGGAGCACCCGCCCCGCCGCCGGCGCCAGCCATGGTGGATCCACCGCTGCTCAACGTGGCCGCACCGACCGCGACGTCACCGGAGGAGGTGTGGGTGCTGGCTGCTGCCACTGTCTCGGAGCCGATGACCGACCCACCCGAAGACAAAGTCGTGGTCGGGGCGTCCAAAGCTGGAGCGGCGGTCACCGCGGGAGTTGCCGGCGCGGTGGCGACACTCTCCACCGCGGGAGCCATGGTCGCGTTCTGGGGTGTAGCCCCCGCCAACGTCGTCGCTGGGCTCTCCCCGGACTTGGCAGACGAATCCGTCTTGCCCTTCTCCCCAGCGCCCGCCTCAGTCGACGACACCGGACGGTTAGCGCCAGCAGCGGCGCCTCCCGCACCTAAAGCTCCTGCTCCGGCCGCTGCGGGGTCAGCTAACGTGGCGCCCTGCTCTCCGACGTTGGTATCTTTTGCCAGCACCGACAGCGCATCCTCGCCGCCGCCGGCACCACCCAGTCCGCTCATCAGCGGGCCGAGCATGGACTGTAGGGGTTGAAGAAGCGGAGAGATCGACTGCCCCAGGTTGGGCATCGGAAGGTTCTGCGGCTTCATCATCTGCCCCATGACGTTCTGCAACACCGAACCCAACGCGTTGTCCGGCATCCCGGGAACAGTGGAGTTCTCCGGGGAAGTGGTCGCCATCGTCGAGGGGATTTCCGGGTTCACACCCTTCTGCACCCCCGCCACCAAAGCATCCTGGGTCGATCGATGGTTCTTGCCCAGCGTGTCAGCCTGCTGCTTAGCCGCGTCGAGAAGCTCCTGATACCGCTTCTGGAACTCGGCCTGGGTCTTCGGGGTCTGCGGTGCGGCGGCGGCGGCGGCCAGCAGCTGCTCAAACGCGGCCTCGAACTCAACGACAGTGCCGTTGAGCTGAACCTTCGTATTGAGGATGTCCTGGGCCATCGCCGAAGCGCCCTGGCCCTGATTGAGCTGCATGGCCGCACGGTCGAACGCCTTGCGTTGCTCAGCGGTGAAGTTCTCAACCAGCTTGGTCGGTGTCTGCCCGGTCGCGTTCGTCTCGATCAACGCCTCCATCGCCCCGGCGGTGTCGGCGGTGCCCAACGATTCCGCCGCGCGGCGGTACAGGTCGATCACCGAAGAGACGGTGCCGGTTTCAGAGGTCTGCGGCCAGTTGCCGCCGATGATCGTCGGTCCGTGCTCACTGGGAACTTGGGGCAGGTCGGTGGGGGACACGGTCGCGGATCCTTCCTCTCTGTCAGTCCACACACCCAGC
>Ga0114967_10003616_pt1 | contig 12644 bp, 8 predicted proteins | sample M_130628_MF_Meta_FD_92639 | JGI IMG/M metagenome (GOLD analysis project Ga0114967, IMG submission 92639) | Freshwater microbial communities from Lake Montjoie, Canada to study carbon cycling - M_130628_MF_MetaG | ecosystem: Environmental > Aquatic > Freshwater > Lake | place: Lake Montjoie... | reverse complement strand
TTTTTAGTGGAAAAGCTTGGATACAATTGGGATGAGGTACATGAAATAGCGGAGCAATTAGAACATATAGAATCGGAAACATTAATCAATAAATTGGATTCTTTTTTAGATTTTCCAAAAATTGATCCTCACGGCGATCCTATACCTAGCCAAGAAGGAGAAATTCCGGAACTTGGATACCTGCATTTATCCGAAGTGAAATTGAACGAAACATGTACCCTGATGGGAGTTGCAAAAGATTCTGCGGTATTTCTTCAATTACTCACAAAATTAAATTTAAGCTTAGGGGCTAAGCTTGAGGTACTCGAAATCAACACATTTGACAGATCTGTTTCATTGAAAATTGCAGCGGAAAAACCAATTTTCATTAGCCATGAAGTGGCGAAAAACATATTAGTAAAAGTCTAAATAATCAGTTTACTGATCAGTTATATGAAGATAATTCCATTTCTTTAGCCTAGCTTTACTAACTTTCTAAAAGTTAGTAAAGCTAGGCTAAAGGAGTAATGATTAGCTTAATAAATCCAGCACCTCATCTTCGCTTAATGCGCGTAGAATACTTTCATCAGAGGTAACTAATTCATTGGCCAAATCAAGCTTGCGTTGCTGCAAAGCCAAAATTTTCTCTTCAACAGTTTCTTTTGTAATAAACTTATAGGTAAATACTGTTTTTTCTTGACCAATTCGATGGGCTCTGTCAATTGCCTGTGCTTCTGCAGCTGGATTCCACCATGGATCCAACAGAAAGACATAATCAGCCGCCGTTAAATTCAATCCTACGCCACCCGCTTTGAGTGAGATTAAAAATACAGATTGCCCATCCGATTTTTGAAAGCTTTCCACTTGGCCTTTTCGGTCTGTTGTGCTCCCATCCAAATAGGCATATGCAACGCCCTGCTCATCTAAAGCACGCTTAATAATCTGTAAATGCTGTACAAATTGGCTAAAAATTAACACCTTATGATGTTGCTCTAACACCGTTTCCAATTTTTCTAATACCGCTTCCATTTTTCCTGACTCCCCTACATATCCCTCTTCACACAATAAAGGGTGGTTGGCTAGTTGGCGCAGTTTCGTTAACCCTTGAAGCACAGAAAAACGGGATTTTTGCAAACCCTCATCTTTAATTTGCTTTAATAAAATATCGCGATAAAAGGATTTCGTTTTGTCGTATAAACGCTCCTGCTCCTCAGACATCCCACAGTAAGTAATGGATTCCATTTTCTCAGGTAAATCTGCCGCTACTTGGCGCTTTTCTCTTCTTAGTAAATAAGGCTTAATTAGAAAATAAAGTCTCTTTTTCATATCTCCATCAGCCTTCTTTTCTATGGGAACTTGAAAATGATCCTTGAAATATTTTTGCGTTCCAAGCAATCCTGAATTAACAAAATTCATTTGAGACCATAAGTCCATCGTTGAATTTTCAAGAGGAGTGCCCGTCATCACTAAGCGATATTTGGCATTCAGTTTTTGGACTGCCTTCGTAATATTAGCTTGAGGATTTTTAATCGCCTGAGACTCATCCAAAATCACGTAACTAAACTCTTGCTTTTCAAACCATTCAATATCAGATCGCACTAAGCCAAAGGAGCATAAAATCAAATCGGTCTTTTTTACTTGGGCTTTTAATTTTTCTCGTTGGGGACCACTATAAACTAATACCCGTAATTGAGGTGTAAATTTCTTAGCCTCCATCTCCCAGTTATATAAGAGTGAAGTCGGCATCACTAATAAGGTTGGCAATACTTCCCCTTGCTCCTTCAAACTTTGCAATAAACAAAGGGTCTGGATTGTTTTTCCTAAACCCATATCATCCGCAAGACAGGCACCTAAACCTGCATTTTGCCTTGTACGCATCCACCTATACCCATCCAATTGGTAGGGCCTTAAGGTCCCTCTAAAATTTTTGGGCACAGGAAAATCCTTAGATTGAAGACTTAAATCGGCAACAGTCTTACTTCTAAGCGATGTTTTAATTAGATCTTGATCTTCCCATTCTTGCACCAATTGGAAATGTTGACGTTTCAAATAAACTCCCTCTTCCCCAGGCCTAGTTTCTGAAAAATAGAATAGGTCCTGATAATCATGAAACCAATTGTCAGGTATGATGGCAATAGACCCATCAGGCAAATGAAATTCTTTCTTCTTCGCAAGTATGAGTTGGCGTATTTTCAAAAATGGAATCTGAAATGTTCCAAAAGAAATAACAGCTTGAATATCAAACCAATCTAATTTTTCCCCAATCCTAATCTTGATTTCTGGCTTACCTAAAAAATAACGTGGCGCCTGACCATCCCCTCGAAATTGAACCAAGTAACCCGCTTGATCTAAATCTTGCTTATGCTCGGTAAGCCACTGAACCGCATCAGAGCGTGAGATTAACGTTCGGCCATCCTGTTCCAGAGGTAGTCCAATAGACTTCAGGTACTGAAATGCTCTCTTTTCTTTAGTCAGAGATCGCATGATTTTTTGAAAAGCATAACTTTCGCCCTTTTTCTCAAATAATACATTGGCCTCCGCCGATAAACCATCCCACGGAAAGCGATTATTCCCATACTGGAATGATAAGACAAAATTCCAACGATCTGCAGCTACTAAAGCAGCTGCTTTTTTAGCCGCCGACTTCTCTTCCTCATCTAATCTTGGGGTAATTGGACCATAGGTTAATAAAAATTGGCAATTTTTCTCGGTATTAATTACCTCAAAACCTTTAGCGTAAATAGGATAACGGGCGACCATCGCCTTCACAAATTTGCGAAAATAGTCTTCTTCCATATTTTTTGGAATGACTACAAATTTTTTATTCAAAAAAGCACGCAGCTTTTTACCTTCTAATAAGGGTTTAAAATGATACAGCTTTTGATTCAATAACATCCATGCTGGCTCATCACATAGAATCATCGCGTCCTTATATTGAAATTCTAACTTAGCGCCTAAATACTTCAACGTAGGGAAATAGTGCGTATTTTCATCATTCCGCATGAAGTGAAATAATACTTCAACGGGCTCAGCTTGAATTTCAATGGATTGGCGCATTGGATTTCCATCATTCCCCATGATAAACAATGTCTTATCTGGGCAAATCAGATCAAATATTTGAGCTCTGCGCTTTTCTATGACCGACTGAACAGCTTCTTGAATTTCCTTCTCCCCCTTCTCCGCATCAAACGTTTTTAAATAAAACTCCTCAATGGTCTTACGTTTGGATGTATTAAATTTTTCAAAAATAGCTGCGGGCTTCATTCCCTCTATCAATTTAACCGCCGCCTCATCGCGCTCATCAAGTCCATGCGCGAATTCATGAAAATTACGCACCGTTAAAGTTTGGTACTCCCATGTCAATTGGCCCTTCTCATTCAATTGCACAACAAACACCTCGAATAAATATCCGAGAAATTCATGAGACAAAATAGAATAAACTACCCGAAAAGGTTTAGTAGGGGAGATCTTCATGTATTCATTTACAACCCAAATTCCTGAGTTTTATGAGTAAAACCTTCAAAAATAAGGGTTTAAATTTAAATACTAGAAAAAATAGAGTAAAATATTAAAAAAATCACACACTAGATTTTTTGAGTTTGAGGCAGGTCCAACGATTTTTCTCAGTTTGAGCAATACATACAAGTCCATTTTCAGTAGCCGATTTCACGATCATCGGCACATCCTCTACATAAAACCCACTTAAAAGTAATAGGCCTCCGTCAACAATCCTCTCCGAATACTCATGCATTTCAGATAGTAAAATGTTGCGGTTGATATTGGCCAGTAACACATCATATTTTTTCATTGATTCGTTCACGATTGTGCCCTCGACAAAAATGATGTTTTCGCATTGGTTTAATCCCGCATTTTCAATTGAATTTTCAATAGACCAAGGATCTATGTCAAATCCTTTTACATCATGCGCCCCAAGTTTTGTAGCAACTAAAGCGAGAATTCCTGTTCCCGTTCCAGCATCTAAAACCGATTTTCCTTGCAGTTCTATCTCAAATAAAGCTTGAGTCATTAAAAAAGTCGTCTCATGATGCCCAGTCCCAAAAGACATTTTAGGGTTAATGACGATTTCCATCGCATATCCTGGCTCTGATTCATGAAAATTCGCCCGAATAAATACTTGATTTGAAATTCGAATGGGATCGTAATTTGACTCCCAGACCGCATTCCAATTTTGCTTTTCTATTTCATTTATTTCAAAAGAAATAGGCCCTAAAACTTCATATCTTGTAATCACCTCAGAAAAAAGTGCAGGGTCAAATAAATCTGTTTGACAATAGGCTATAAGACCTGTATCTGAATCTTCAAAAATATCAAAATGTATTTCACCCAATTCCGCCAACAATATATCTACTTGTTCCGGCGAAGCCGAAATTATTACTTGCTGGGTCGTCATAAATTGATTATTATTTATCCGCTGTTGGTCCCGGATCTTTTTTGCCAAAAACGGAAATATTGACATACCGCTTTGGCTGAAGCCTTACATCTATTAACAATTTGTCTAAATCCGTGAGAGCCTTATTTAAGCCCACATATAAACTATCATTCATCAATAATTTACCTGCTGTGCCCTGCCCTTTTTCTAATTTAGAAACAATTCTTTGAAGCGAACTAACTGCCTTATTCGCTGAATTCAAGGTCTCGCCTATTTTAATAGCTTGCAATGAATCCGCAATCGTGTTGAACTTAGTCAGCAATGGTTTTAATTGCTTTTCCGTTTCCACTAAACTGACTGACAATGCGCGCATATTGCCCGTTATTTGGTTAATGTTTGCCTTGTTCTCAGCCACTAAATCAGTAACAGAGCCATTAATATTTACCACAGCCGTATTTGAATTTTTCAACAAGGCATCTAAATAGGTCCCTGTATTATCGAATTTCTTACTGATTTGACGAAATGAAATCAGTAATGAATCTGCATTAGAAATGACCGGAAGTGCGCGTTCTTTCAATAAGGATGTTAAGCCTTTCTCATTCATGGCGGAAATGAATGCCCCTTCAGGCAAAGTACCAATGCCCAATAACTCAAGACGAATTATTTTACCTCCTAGTAATGCTCCATCAGAAAGAATCGCAATAGATTTATCGGGAACTAAAAGTGATTTATTTAGTCGCAATTCAACCAAAATTTTATTGCCCTTCTCTGGAACCAGGGATACTTTTTTGACCTTACCCACTTCTACTCCATTCACCAACACCTGATTAGAAGCCATCAAGCCATCTACGTTATCGTATTGAACGTAATAGGTTTTTGAAGCCGAGAAAATATCATTCCCTTTCAAAAAGTTAAATCCAAAATAGAGGATTAAAAACGCCATAAGCGCTAAAAACCCAACCTTAAGTTCGTTGCTCTTCAACATATATCTCTATCGTTCAATTTCTTCTTTATACTGCTTAAATGCTTTCGCGATTCCTTCGGCAACTTCCCTTTGACCTTTTTCAGAGGCTAAATAGTTTTCTTCTTCTGGATTGGTTAAAAATCCAGTTTCAATCAAAACGCTGGGCATCGCCGTTCTCCATATCACCAAAAACCCTGCTTGCTTAACTCCAAAACTCTTTCTTTGATAATTTTTCAGAAATTGCTCCTCTACTTTTGAAGCAAATTTTACCGAACTTGCCATGAACGCACTTTGATAATTTGCCATCATAATATGCGCTAAGGGAGAGTTAGGATCAAAACCACTATAGGTTGTTTGATAATCTTTTTCCTGCAAAATAACTGAGTTTTCACGCTTGGCCACATTCAAGTTTCCATCTGTTTTATGTAAACCCATCGTGTAAGTCTCTGTCCCATACAATGATTTATTGACCGCTGCATTACAATGTACCGAAATAAAAAGATCCGCTTTATTCCGATTAGCGATATTGGCGCGCTCATTTAATTCAATAAAATCATCCGTATCACGGGTATAAATCACCTTTAAATCGGGGTATTCTTCTTTCAGTTGGCGACCCAATTCCATAATGATTTTTAACGTCACTTTACCCTCATGCGATCCCTTAGGGCCCATACAACCTGGGTCTTTCCCTCCATGTCCGGCGTCTAAACAAACAATTTTAAGCGAATTTTTGGGCGATTTTTTTTTCGAATCGAAAGTCGGATTTATAGCCGATACAAACAATAGGCCCAAGCAAAAAATAAAAATATGTCGAACTGTTGAAAACATTATTTTTTAATTAATACACTTAGGTACCACGCAATCATGTAATTTTGTCAATCTTTTACAAACAAAGATAATTATAATTTTTAAATTCCATTTGATAAATAAAACCACATATTACCTTTTCATGCTATGCATGGGAATATTCATTGGCCTAACGGACGTTAGTGCCCAACGAGTTATTTCGGGTGATTCGGTCAAAAAATCAATCAGCCCCAAAGACTCATTATCAAAAAAAACTGATTTAGAAACGACTGTCTTTTATTCTGCCATTGACTCAACGGTATTAGACGCAGAAAAACAAGTGGTTAATTTATATGGAGGGGCGAAATTAAAATATGGCAATATCGCATTAGAGGCCGACTACATTAGGTTGGACTGGTCAAAAAATGAAGTGTTTGCCAAAGGCACCTTGGACACGGCAACAAAAAAAATAATAGGCCTTCCCGTATTTACACAGGGCCAGGATAAATATGACTCGGAAGAAGTCCGCTATAATTTCAAATCAAAACGTGCCTCAATTAAAGCGATTGTTACTCAGCAAGGGGAAGGATTTGTCCAAGGAAAAACAGTAAAAAAAGACGAGGAGGATAATCTGTACATCCGAAATGCCATTTATACCACCTGTAATTTAACACATCCCCATTTTCATATTAAAGCGAGTAAAATCAAAGTCGTCGGGAAAAAAGAGATCATTTCAGGGCCCTTTCACTTTGAGCTTAATGATATTCCATTACCTATTGGACTACCTTTTGGATTTTTTCCTTATTCTCAACCTAAGGAAGCGGGCAAATCGGGCATCATTGTGCCCACTTATGGAGAAGAACCTACAGGAAGAGGATTCTATTTGAGAGAAGGCGGTTATTACTGGGCAGCTAGTGAAAATATAGGCGTTCGTTTTACGGGCCAAATTTACTCGAAAGGTGGCTGGGGTTTAGGGGCCAACTCGCAATATAATAAGCGCTATCGGTTCGCTGGTAGCTTCAACTTAGCATTTAATCGAAATACGAATGGGGATGAATTTTCACCGACCAAACGGACTGACTTTGCTTTGCAGTGGTCGCATAGCCCACAAAGCAGAGGAAATTCAAGCTTTTCGGCGTCCGTTAATATTGCCTCAAATTCTTACAATCAATTTAATACCTATAATAGCCAGCAATATTTATCTAATACAATAGGGTCATCTGTGCAATACTCAAAAAATATTGGACAGACCATAAGAACAGGAATTAGTTTACGTATTAATCAAAATACGACTACTCGAGTATTTGACGCAGGAACTGAATTCAATTTTGGTCTAAACCAATTTCAACCCTTTAAAAGAAAAAACTCATTAGGGGACCAATTTTTAGATCAATTTAGGTTAGGGCTTGATTTTTCTGGGGGTATCAGTATGACGAACCAAGTGTCTGATCCTTATACTCGATATGAATTTGATGTGTATCCTAGGGAGACCAACAGCCAAAGAGGGATCATTCAGAAACCTTTTCTCCCAAAAACGATGGATGATTTACCTCCTGGAGTTATTCCTGTGGACGCGAGCACACTTCCACTACTTTGGGAGAAAGCACAAACAAAATTCAATTATAGTATTCCATTATCCTTGCCCAATTTAAAATTAAATAAATATGTGAACCTAACTCCAGGAGTTTCTTGGTCCGGAAATATGTACACAAGGTCGTACAAGTATACCTACATGAAAAGTGATTCGACGGTGAGAATTGATACGATTGGGGGATTGCCAAAATTCAATTCGCAAATTTCATTTTCTGCTAGCATGAATACTCGGATTTATGGAACGCTTAGATTCAAAAAAGGAAGATTAGAGGCTCTTAGGCATACGATAGCTCCTAGTTTTAGCTTAAGCTATACGCCAGACTATTCGGACCCTACTTATGGGTATTATCAAGATGTTCGAATCAACAACCGTAAATTCATTAATAATCAGGGAGTAGAACAGTTGGGAGATATTAGGCGGATTAGCACTTTTGACCCTCGGCAAATGAGTTATGGAGGCGCTTCTGGAAGCATCAGTTTTGGACTTCAAAATACCCTAGAGGCAAAATTGAAAACTAAATCAGATACCGCCACTAAACAAAATGAAAAAGTCACGATACTTGATAATTTTGGATTAAATGGAAGTTATAATTTGCTAGCAAAAGAATACCCCTTGTCCAATTTAAACTTCAATGCAAATTCAAGAGTGAGTGAATTTGATATCAATATTGGGGGAAGTTTTGACCCCTACCTATATGTAAATGACAAATTATTTTTTGATGTGGGGAGAAGAACTCCTGATTTAATGTTCAGCCAAGGGGAAGGGCTTGCGAGATTAACAGCACTTAATCTTTCGATTGGTCGAAGGTTTGCTCCTGCTAAGTCGAAAGATTTGAAGACTAGTACTAATGCTTCTGAAGCCCAAATGAAACAAATAAATCGCAATATTGACGACTATGTTGATTGGAATGTGCCTTGGACGTTTTCATTTAGCTACCAGTTTAGCATGAACCGAATGGGCTTGGCAGCTGCACAACAAATTAGTGGATTAACGTTCCAAGGGGATTTGAGTTTAACAGAAAAATGGAAATTTTCGATGAGCTCAGGATATGATTTCAAGTACAGTGGACTTACCTACACAAACATGTCGGTGCATCGAGATCTACACTGCTGGGAATTGAATTTCAATTGGACCCCCATTGCAAGTCCATTTTACGGTCGTGCGTCCAATTATTCATTCGACCTTCGGGTAAAATCGTCCTTACTTCAAGAATTAAAAATTTCTCGAAGAAGAAGTTTTTATGACAAGGGAGGGTTTTAGTTAAGTTTCTGCTTAAACGTTTTCAAAAACTTATCCATTTTTGGCTTAATGACAATTTGACAATAAGGTTGATCGCCGTTTTGGTTAAAGTAATTTTGGTGATAATCTTCTGCAACATAAAAAGTAGATGCTTGACTTATTTCGGTTACAATAGGGTTTGGAAAAACTTTTTGGCCATTTAATTTGGTCTTCCAAGCAATGGCCGCTTCCTTTTGAGCTTCATTATGAAAAAATATGGCAGAACGATACTGAGTTCCCACATCGGCACCTTGTCTGTTCAACGTGGTAGGATCATGCGTTTGCCAAAACACCTCCAAAATAGTTTCAAAAGAAATGATTTTAGGATCGTAGGTTAGTTGGCACACCTCAGCATGACCCGTTAACCCTGTACAAACATCACGATAACTTGGATTTTTCATTTTGCCACCCATGTACCCAGAGGTGACACTTTTCACTCCTTTTAACCTTTGGTAAACTGCCTCCACACACCAAAAACACCCCGCACCTAAGGTTACAGTCTCTAAATTAGCCCCTGATACGTTTTTCGATTCTTCCATTGTATTTTTATTTTTTGTATTTGTTGCGTTTCCGCATGAAAAATGAACAAAACCGAGAATTATACTTAAAACGAAGCTTGCATTTTTAAACCAACGATTCATCATGTTTTATATTTTAGTAATTTGCAACGCGTAAATATAACTAAAAGCTGAATGAAAGGTTTTATAAATTCGATAAGAGGGGCTTGGGGAGAGGCATGGAAAGAATCATCATTCAGACTAAGTTTTTTATTGGCCATGCTTACATTTTCAGTATTTCCATGGAAAGCAGCCACTTATTTTCAATGGGTCCAACAACGGGAAGGCATTGTTTTAAATGATTTTATATTAGAGCTTATTCCTGCAAAAAACGTTTCTTACCCCATTTTCTCCATCATTTATTGCACAGTTATTTACTTAATCATTAGACTTTTGGCCACTCCAAAGACCTTTGTTTGGTTTGCTTGGGCATTCAACTTAGAAACAGCCTTTCGTTTTTTGACTATCTATTTAGTAGCCTTAAATCCGCCCCTAGGGATTGTCGACCTTCATGATCCAGTGGCAGCCCTATTTATTTATGGGGAGAATATGCCCATAACAAAAGATCTATTCTTTTCAGGACATACCGCTACCATGGTGTTTGCGTGTTATTTCTTGCCACACAAAAAAGAAAAAATTCTGGTGATCCTCTTGAGTTTAATACTAGTAATATTACTGCTAATCCAACATGTACATTATACCATAGACATCATCATGGCTCCTTTGTTCACATTATTAGCGATATGGATTATCAAAAAGTGGACTAAAAATTAATTCCGCGTTTGATGTTGACAGTGACCTTGTCCAACTTCTCAAAGATTGAGTTATTTGATTTATATTCAGGAATTACTTCCTTGATTTTAGATACGAGTTCATTATTATCTCCCACAACCAACACATCTTGAATCAGGTTCATCTGAATATCCATGTAAGCGTAACTTGGTACATTTACTTTGGCAATTAAAATTTTAGGATGGTGTGTAGGTAATGTATTTTCATCCGTACTTAAAAGCTCTTCATATAACTTCTCGCCGGGACGTAAACCGGTAAATTTAATTTCGATATCACGGTCTACACGCATTCCGCTTAGGGTAATCATTTTTTTGGCTAGGTTAATAATCTTAACCGATTCGCCCATATCAAAGACAAAAACTTCACCGCCTTCTCCCATGGTAGCCGCTTCTAATACAAGTTCGCAGGCTTCAGGAATCGTCATAAAATAACGAGTAATATCTGGATGCGTCACAGTCACGGGGCCTCCACGTTCAATTTGTTTTTTGAATAAAGGAATAACCGAACCATTGGAACCTAAAACATTACCAAATCGCGTCGCAATAAATTTCGTATGCATACCTTCCAACTGATTCATGGACTGTGTATACATTTCGGCAAATCGCTTCGTGGCACCCATCACATTCGTAGGATTTACCGCTTTATCGGTAGACACCATGACAAATTTATCCACCCCATTTTCGGCCGCTAAATCAGCTAAAATACGCGTCCCCAAAATATTGATTTTAACAGCTTCGTAAGGATTCTTCTCCATCAAAGGCACGTGCTTATAGGCTGCCGCGTGAAAAACTATGGAAGGTTTATGCGTTCGAAAAATGTAGGACATTCGTTTGATATCAGACACGTCAGCTACCTTCACAACAATCTCTGTATTGGAAGGAGTTCGTCCTACCAACTCATATTCCAAATCAAATAGCCCCGACTCAGCCTGGTCTACCAAAATAATTTTTGAAGGGAAATAGGCGATCAATTGGCGTACGATCTCTGAGCCAATAGACCCAGCAGCGCCAGTAACCATAATAGACTTGCTATTCATTTCCTCCGCGATCATCTTATTATTCATCTGAATCTCTTCACGACCCAGTAAATCTTCAATTTTTACATTATGAATCTGATTGATCGCAAACTCCCCACCCACCCATTTGTCTACCGGAGGCAATGTTTTGACTACAACACCGCGATCCAAAAACACATCTGAAATTTTTCTCTTAGCCTGTATATTAATGTTTTTTATGGCCATAATGACCTGAAGCCCTTCATAAGTATCCACAAACTTATCTAATGCTTCGGCTAAATTAAATACCCTGATTCCTTCGATGGTTTTGCCAACTTTAGAATCATTATCGTCAATGAATCCAAGAACTTGATAATTTATTCCCCGGTCATTTTGAATCACATTTTTGGTCAACAAACCAGAATACCCCGCTCCATAAATTAAAACTCCTACCGCTGGCTTAAACTCATTAATAAACGATTCATAAAACTTTTTAACCATGAATCGAAGACTCACTAATAAAAACAAACAAATGAAAAAGTCAATAACTAAGATGGATATTGGCACATAAATCAATGTTTCCACTTGTAAAAAATACCTGATCGCTAGTGAAATTATGGCGGCCACCATCGTGCCCGTAAAGATTGTTTTCAAGATTAATACCGCATCCTCAATACTCGTATGTCGGATAATACCTGAATAGGTTTTGAAATACAAAAAGGTAATAAAGCGAATACTTAATAAAAACACGAAGTGATAAATGAACACTTCTAAATGAAGTTCCTCATATCTGAAGTTTAATCCTAATGCAGTCGCTACTAAAAAAGAGAATATGGCAATAATGACATCAATGGCAAGGACTAACCACCTAGACAGGAACCGATTTGAATAACGACGAATGAATAAAGACTGAGTCATTGACTAATTTAAATCTATTATAATTCAATCTACAAAGTTACCAATATATTCATAAAATGATAACAAAATTTATTAAACGGGAAATCAATGCTTAAATTAATTGAGAATCTCCCAACCATTGAACAACCTCTTCCTTATTATTCCACATCAAAACATCTATCATCGAAAGTCCATTAACAAACTCTTTGATATTCCCCTGTGGATAAGGATTCAAATTGGGTTTTAAAAAATGTAAATCAATGCCATTTTCTTTAAAAAAGCCCTTTTCATATAATTCTTGGCCATTAACCGCGTTAACATAACTAGATTCTCCTAGCGATTTTGTGATTTCAATTAACCTTTCAGCGCGGCCAAGGTCATTAGAAACGGGTAATTCAGAGCTCAGGTAGAAT
>Ga0114967_10003614_pt1 | contig 12645 bp, 8 predicted proteins | sample M_130628_MF_Meta_FD_92639 | JGI IMG/M metagenome (GOLD analysis project Ga0114967, IMG submission 92639) | Freshwater microbial communities from Lake Montjoie, Canada to study carbon cycling - M_130628_MF_MetaG | ecosystem: Environmental > Aquatic > Freshwater > Lake | place: Lake Montjoie... | reverse complement strand
TCGTGCCAGCATTGGAGAACTGCTCGACCGAGCCTCCCGACTGCCGGAAGCCGAGATTGCCGCCATTGATCAGGCCTGTGGAAGTGTTGGTGACCGTGCCGAGCGTGCCGCTGCTGACAAAGGAACTGAAGCCGTCAATCGTGCCGGAGTTGGTGACTGTGAGGACCGCCGTCTTCTCTTGGAATTGCAGGGCTGGTTGGCCATTCAGGAGGCCGCTGTTGGAGAATGAGCCGATCGACCCCCCGGCCCCCAGGCGGAGGCCATTGCCGCCGATCGAGGCTGCGGTGCCGCTGTTGGTGAACGTGCCGATCGCGGTATTGGCCAGAACGAAGGCGTTGTAGCCCGTGACGCTGCCGGCGTTTTGCAGGGTGCCGATCGTGCCCCCGTCGGCAAAGAACGCATAGTCGCTGCCGATGATAGAACCATCGCTCTGGTTGTTGAACGTGCCGATCGTGCCGGAGGTGGCCACGGCCAAGTTGGCGGTAATCGTGCCGGAATTGGTGATCGTGCCGAACGAGCCGGTGGCCTCATTCAAAATGCCACGGCTGTAGGCAGTGATCACGCCGGCGTTGGTGAGCGTGGTGGTGGTGTTCGTGCCGGTGGAGATCACCGCCACTCCGGCACCACCTCCGTTGATCGTGCCAGAGGTGGTGACGTCGATGCTGCTGCCGTTGCCGTAGATCGGCCCGGCGGTCGAGGTGGTGATCGTCTGCTGGGCAGAGGCCACACCGGGCAGGAAGGCCGGCAGCGAGACCAGAGCGAGCGCGACGAAAAGCTTGGACAAAGACATGCGCACCATGGGGCCTGTTTCTCCGGAAGAGATCTGCTGCGGGAGACGAAGGGGCGGGGTCTGAACGAGTCCAGAACCCCCCAGATAACCTGTCTTGTACCTCCGGTCACCCACCCGCGTCCACATGGATTTCCCCGCGATCCAACGCCCAAAACACTCCGGACTGGTTGGCTCGCAAATCTCTTGCCAAACGGAGAAGATTCAAATCGGCAGTGCGAATTAAAAATTCTTTTCAAACAGCCGCCGGCTCTGGGGATCGAGGGCGGTGACGCTGCGGATCTGATACCGCACTCCAAAAGTGTCGACTACCACGGCGCTTGAGTCGGCGAGGCGATCGACGTCGTCGGGCCCGGAAACTGTAAACCGCCGGGGGCCACGATCGGTAATGACCGCCCATTCAGCCGGGTCGCCGTCGGAAACCGCCTCGATGCTCTCGATCACCGGGAGAAATTCCCGGGCGGCGAGTTCCTCCACCAGCAGGCCTCGCAGGCTGGGATCGACATCGGAGAGCGCGTCGATCCAGGCCAGTTCCGTGCCATCCTCCGCCACGATCGCCACATGCCCCTCGGGCGCCGTCACGGGGAAGGCTCGCAGCACATCGACGTCCACATGGCGGTGGCCGCTGGCATCGATGAAATCGAGCCGGCCGTGCGGCTTGCGCTCGAGACGCCAGGGCCGGCGGGCAGGCTCGGCGGGGGGGGGCGGGGAGGTGGTCATAAGAAATGTTTCTGGAAAAAGTCTGGAGAAAAGTCAGATCCCGGCAGCAGCTTCCTGCGCCGCTTTCGATTGAGCGTGGTAGAGCCGGGCGTAGGCGCCGTCGGCTGCGAGCAGTTGGTCGTGCGTGCCCACCTCCACAATCCGGCCGTTGTCAAGCACCACCAGCCGGTTAGCACGCCTGAGCGTGGAGAGGCGGTGGGCGATGGCCAGCGTGGTCCGACCTGTCACGAGCCGGTCGATCGCCTCTTGGATAACAGACTCCGTTTCGGGATCGACGCTGGAGGTGGCTTCGTCGAGCACGAGGATGGCCGGATCGACCAGCAGCGCCCGCGCAATGGAGAGCCGCTGCCGCTCGCCGCCGGAGAGCGAGCCCCCCCGTTCCCCCACGCGGGAATCGTAGGCGGAGGGAAGGGCAAGGATGAATTCGTGGGCCCCGGCGGCGCGGGCTGCCGCCACGATCCGCTCCCGCGAGGCGTCGGGGCAGCCGTAGGCGATGTTCTCCGCGACGCTGCCAAAAAACAGGAACGGCTCCTGCAGCACGCAGCCGAGATTCCGCCGGTAGTCGGTGATCGAGAGCCGGCGCAGATCGATGCCATCAACCGAGATCGAGCCGCTGGAGGGGTCGTAGAACCGGCAAACCAGATTCGCCAGCGTTGTCTTGCCCGAGCCGCTCGCCCCCACCAGCCCGATCATCTCCCCCGGCTCGATCACCAGATCGACGCCATGGAGGATCTCGCGGGTGCCATAGCGAAAGTGCACCCCCGAAATTTCGATGCGTCCCCGCACGCGGCCCGGCTGGATCGGCCGCGGATCCTCAGCCACCGAGGGCTTGCAATCGAGGATCTCAAAGATGCGCTGGGCGCTGGCCGAGGCCCGCTGCGTGGCCGGCACCATCCGGATCATCGATTCCACCCGGCCGTAAAATCGCGAGATGTAGGCGAGGAAGGCAGTCAGCGCACCGACGGTGACGGAGCCACCAAAGACCAGCCAAGCCCCGGCGGCCCACACCACCAGTAGCCCCACTTCGCTGAAGAGGCTGACGACCGGTCCGAAGAACGACCAGACGACGTTCACCCGATCGTTGGCGTCGAGCACCTTGTCGTTGGCCGCCCGGAAGCGGGCCATTTCGCGGGTCTCTTGGGCAAATGCCTTGACGACGCGAATGCCCGGAATCGTGTCGGCCAGAGCGCTGGTCATATCGGCCCAGGCCACGCTCGCCCGGGCGAAGCCCCGCCGCAGTCGTTCCCGCACCGCATACACCAGCCATACCACCAGCGGAAAGGGGGCCAGCGTCACCAGGGCCAGCCAGGGGCTGATCCAGACGAGCACGACCGCCGTGAGCAGCACCAGCATCACGTCGGAGGCAAATTCGATCAGGTTGATCGAGAGGAAGTTGTTGATGCGATCGGTGTCGCTCCCCACGCGCGACATCAGATCGCCGGTGCGTTTGCCGGAGAAGAAATCGAGCGAGAGGGTTTGCATGTGGGAATAGGTGCGCACCCGCAGATCGGCCGCCACCCGCTCGCTCACCCAAGCCAGCGTCCAGGACTGCGCCCAGGCCAAGAGCCAAGCGACCAGCGCCGCCGCGGCCAGGCCGGCCAAAAACCACCACACGCGGTCGAATGGCACATCTTCGCCAGCCTGCTTGGGGATCAGCACCTGATCGACCAGCGGCATCGTGAGGTAAGGGGGTACAAGCGCCGCGGCAGTGCCCGCCAAGGAGAGCGCGCCCCCCAACAGCGCCATCCCCGCATGCGGCCGGGCAAACGACACCAGACGGATCAGCGACTTCCAGGAGGCGACGTGGCCGGTGTCGGCATCCTCCTCCTCATCGGCGGCGCGGCCGAGGGGGGCGGAGGAATCGGCCGAAAGATCGTCATCATCGTCGTCGTCGTCGGTACCAGCAGCGAAGCCTCCGCCAGCTTCAGCCGGGAGGGCACTGGCGATTTCAGCAGCTCCAGCAGCCCGCCGGAGTTCGTCGCGCCCCGCCTTGGCCCGGGCCGCCCCCGCAGCGAGTCCGCGCTGGTCGAAGGCATCCTCCAGGCCCTGCACGCTTTTCGCGCGGGCTGGCGTGAACAGCCACCGCGCCACCACCCGCCCCGCCTGGGAGAGTTCGATCCGCCCCACGCCACTGCGAACCCGCACATCAAACCGAGTCGAGTCGTCGAGCGACCAGGCCTGCAGGGGAAGCGCGCCGGGCTCGCAGCCCGGAGCCCAGGAGGAACCCTCGGCATCGGCCGACGCGGGCGCATCGGCCAGCAACCGCTGGGATGTGAGCACGATCCAGCCGTCGGTGAAATGGAGCCGCACATCCAGATCAAACCGGGCGACCGCCACCACCGTTTCGCCCGGCAGGAGTCGGAAGCGGTCGCCGATGAGGAGTGGGCTGCCCGCTGCAGTCGGCTCTGCGACGGTGGTGGTGGGGGAAGGCTTCATGGGCGGGCTGTGGGGGCACTCGAAAGGAGGAGGGGGCCGACGCACGAGCAGGGCCGCTGTCTGCCGGGGAGCAGGTGGGGTGGGACGATGATCCGGAACACTTGAGAACAGAACAAACGACTCTATACAAAGCGACTCTATCAATATGAATGAGTTTGCCCGCTGAAAAAAGTCTCCTCAGCAGAATCTGCAGGCGAGCGTCCGGGCCGTCTCCATCGGCAGATACATGTGCAACCGGTCGTCCTTGAGGCTGCGGAAGCCAAAATGCCCGTAGAAAGACCTGGCCACATCGTCCTTGGCATCGACCTCGATCACGGCTGCAGCGATCATGTCGGCTCCGGTCACGGCAATGCGGAGGGCGTGAACGAGCAGGACGCCGCCGATCCCTTGCCCTTGCCAGCCACGATCGACTGCCAGCCGCGCCAACAGCGTGGTTGGCAGCGGCATTCTGGCGGGAAGTTTTCCCGGCTCGGGCAGTACGCTGACTTGCAGTCTGCCTGCGGCGAGCGTGAAGTAGCCAGCAACCGTGCCGCTGTCGGTCGCGAGGACGTATCCGCGGGTCAGGTCCTTGCGGCCGTGCTGTCCAAGGCTCGAGCGGAGATACGCATTGAGCTGGGCAACCCCGCAGTCGAACCGGCTCCGGTCGTGTTTCCCCTTGTCGAACGGCTCGAGCCGGAGCGGCTCATTCACGATCAATTCCCCGCAGACGCTTGGCAGCTTTCTTCAGCGCCGCATTCGGGGCGGGAGGCTTCCGCAGCATTTCCAGGAGGATATCGCTATCGCGGTCGGAAAGTTCGCGGGTCTGAATCCGGTCGATCGTGCGGTCGGCAGCAATCTCGAGCATGCCGTTGATGAAACTGGTGACGGTCATACCCCGCAGCGCAGCCGCCCGAGCAATCTTCGTCTTCAACGGTTGCGGCTGCCGGATCGTGATTTTGCTGTAGCGGACGGTGCTCATCGCCGAGACCTTTCCGGAGGGTGAGGTGACGCACAGGCTCGTTTTATGATACGGCATTATGCCGTACTCCACTTGAGCGGGCAACGGCCTGCCCACCCGGCAGGTGGCGCCGACACTCCGGTCTCCCGCTCCAACAAACTGGCCAAAAACCCCCATGCCCGGTCCAGTTCCCTGATCTCCCCACAGATTCGGGCAGGGCGAATAAAAAAGCGGGGAGCGACCGATTGGGACGGGGCGGAAACCCTGTCGAAAGAAACCCGCGAAACCTTCCGAATATCCCTAAACTCACCAAGATGAACGCAGCAGGGTCTGGATCAGTGATCCGCTCCGGCCGTGCAAAAAATACCGGTCGCATAACGGTGGCAGAGGATTTTTTGCCGGGTTTGGAAAGCGGCGGAAAACGGCGCAGCAGGCATCACGGCCCCCACGGAGGGCCGACGGCGAGGGCGCTTGAGCCCAAATTTCTGGGGAGAATTCGTGCAGTCAGGGGGGGCCTGCAACCGAAGGGGCCGGCTTGGCATGCAACTTGCGATGAACCATCAGCAACAGAGCGTCGAGACGCTTCAAGGGATTGATTCGGGAAAAAAGTTCGCAATGCGTGCAGGGAAGCGTAAAATCGGCCACACCTGCCGGGAAACAGCCGGTTTGAGGGCCGCAGCAGTGGCCTGAAAGGCGGCACCCCGGCATTCTGGGAGTGGAAATTCGGAGAGAGGTTTTGACAGCCGAGCAGGATTGGAGACAATCCTTTGGGAAGTGTTCAGGTCTGATGAGCGGGAACACCGCCACCCGGCAGTTCGGCTGCAGGTTTTCGGAAGGGATTCCGGCATGGGCAGGAGATGAAGGAGCGGGTTGGTGTGGCCGGGTGATTTCGTTCTGTTCTGATTCTGGTCTGGTTCTGTCCGAGTTTGGTTTGGTTGGTTTCATGGTTCCGTGGGGACCTGGCATCGCAATCCAACGCACGTCCGTGTGGCGCGCGGCGATGTTGATTGGCCCTTCGGATTGGGAACTATTCGACCCATGGCCCTTACGGCCGGTTCGTTGTTGGTAGAAAATCCGCCGCGGATCTTTTCTTCCGCACGCGGTGTTGTTGTCACCTCTGACACAGGTAGTAGCCACGGTTCCACCAGGGACCGGCAGGTGGTGGCCCGCCCGACGTTTGGGCTGTCCTGTCCGGGCAGCTTCTCGTTCGCGGCCCCCGATTGCTGTCCACCGCCCTGACAACTCGCAGGGGAAGCCCCTGCTGACTCCGGCCCCGTCAGGTGGGACTTGTCGGACGACGCGTCTGACCAGTCCAGCAGCAAACCTTGGTGCAGCCTTTCGATTCCTGGTTCTCAGCCGGATTTTCCGGCGACCAGATCAGGCGCACAACATCCCAGCCAGCGCACGCGTCGGCGCCCAGGCACGAAAACAAACTGCTCAGCCATGGAGATTCAAAAGATCAAGGTTCTGCGTGGTCCCAACCAATGGGCCCGCTTTCCGGTTCTCGAAGCGTGGGTCGATCTGGGCCATCTGGAGGACTTCCCCTCCAACACGCTTCCCGGGTTCAACGACCGTGTCATGGGGTGGCTGCCGAGCATGATCGAGCACCGCTGCTCGATCGGCGAACGCGGCGGGTTTTTCCAACGGATGCGCAACGGCACCTGGACGGGCCACATGCTGGAGCACATCACGCTCGAACTCCAGACCCTCTGCGGGTCTGTCGTGGGCTATGGCCGGGCTCGGGAGACCTCCACCCGCGGTGTCTATCGCGTGGCGATTGAATACATCGAGGAAAAATTTGCCATCGAGTGCGTCCACACCGCTCATCGGCTGATTCTGGCCGGAATCTCTGGCGATCCCTTCGACATCACGGCAGAACTGAAGCGGCTGCGGGGCCTGTTGCTCGATGTGCAACTCGGACCGAGCACCCGCTCCATTGTGGAAGCGGCCAAGGCCCGGGGGATTCCGTCCCGTCGACTGACTGAGGGCTCGCTGGTGCGGTTGGGGCAGGGGGCGAAGCAGCGCCGGATCCTGGCGGCGGAAACCGATTGCACCGGTGCCGTGGCCGAAACGATTGCGCAGGACAAGGAACTGACCCGCACGCTGCTCGCCGAGGCGGGCATTCCGGTGCCGGAGGGGCGCCCGGTGGCCGATGCCGCCGATGCCTGGGTTGTCGCCGAGGAGATCGGCACGCCGGTCGTGGTGAAGCCGCGCTATGGCAATCAGGGCCGAGGGGTCTCCGTCGATCTCGCCACGCGCGAGGAGGTGGAACGCGCCTGGCAGGTGGCCCGCGAGGAGGATTCCTCGGTGGTGGTGGAGCGGTTTGTGGCCGGCGATGATTACCGTCTGTTGGTGGTCGGCGGTGCGGTGGTCGCCGCGGCACGCCGCCACCCGCCCACGGTGGTCGGCGACGGCGCTCTTACGGTGCGGCAGCTGGTCGAGAAGGTGAATGAGGATCCGCGGCGCTGCGGCGACCATGCCGGCTCACTCAGCCCCGTGGCCATCGACGATGTGGCGCTGGCCGTCTTGCAGGAGCAGGGGCTCGTGCCCGAGAGCATTCCCGAGGTGGGGCGGATGGTTCTGCTCCGGCAGAATGCCAACCTCAGCACCGGCGGCACCGCCGAGGATGTCACCGACGCGGTCCATCCCGAGGTGGCTGCCCGGGCGATCGAGGCAGCACGCATCATCGGCCTCGACGTGGCGGGCATCGACATCGTGACCTCCGATATCTCCCAGCCGCTGGAGCCCCAGCGGGGAGTGGTCATCGAGGTGAATGCCGGACCTGGGCTGCGGATGCATCTGGAACCGACAGTCGGCACGCCGCGCAATGTTGGCGCCGCGATTGTCGACACGCTCTTCGCTCCCGAGGAAGATGGGCGGATTCCGGTGGCGGCAGTCACGGGCACCAATGGAAAAACCACGGTCGTGCGCCTGCTGTCACACATCTCCGCCACCGGTGGGGCCACCGTCGGCACCACCTGCACTGAGGGAATCTGGATCGGCAGCCGCCAGATCGACTCCGGCGACTGCAGCGGTCCGGCGAGCGCTCGGCGCGTGCTGGCCAACCCGGCGGTGACCACCGCCGTATTGGAGACCGCCCGGGGAGGAATCCTGCGGGAGGGCTGCGGCTTCGACCTCTGCGATGTGGCCGTGGTAACCAACATCGGCTCCGGCGACCACCTCGGTCTCAATGAGATCGACACGCCTGAGCGGCTGGCCTGGGTCAAGGGTGCGGTCGTCTCGGCAGTGCGCAAGAAGGGCTCGGCGGTACTCAATGCCGCCGATCCGCTTGTCGTCGGCATGCAGGAATGGTGCCGCGGGCAGGTGGTCTATTTTGCGATCGATCCGCAGAACCCGCTGGTGGTTGAGCATCTGGCCAAGGGGGGCTTGGCTGCGACGGTTCGCGATGGCTGGATCGTGCTGTGCGACGGTCCCCGCGAGACACGCTTGGCCCACATCGATCGCGTGCCGCTGGTGCACCGCGGGCTGATCGGATTCCAGATGGAGAACGTGCTGGCGGCTGCGGCGGCTGCCTGGTGTCTGGGAGTGCCGCTGGAGTTGGTGCGGCTTGGGCTGGAGAGCTTCTCCTGCGGCACCGCCGGCTCACCGGGACGATTCAACCTGCTCGATCTCGAAGGGGCCTCGATTGTGGTCGATTACGGCCACAATCCCGCTTCGCTGGAGCAGATCTGCGGGGCGATCAGCCGGCTGCCCCACCAGCGGCGAACAGCGGTCTACTCGGCCGCCGGCGACCGCCGCGACGAAGATCTCATGGCTCAGGGGCGGATGCTCGGGGCCACATTCGATCGCATTGTGATCTATGAGGATGCCTACATCCGCGGCCGTCAGCCGGGAGACATCACCCGGTTGATCAGCGCCGGAATCAGGGAGGGAATGCGGGAGGATCGTCCCGTTGTCATTGAGGCGGGGGGCAACTGGTGCGAGGCGGCAGGGAAGGTGCTCGATGCTGTGAGTTCGGGAGAGCTTGTGCTGCTCCAGCCCGACACCATCGAGCAGACGATTCCCTGGCTGGAATCCCGGTATGGCAGTCGGCTGCGGGAGACGAATTTCGACGAGATGGAGGGGCTGTCATCCTCCGGCCGGGCCAGTCGCATGCCGGGGGAGAGCGAGCCTGTCGAGGTGCGCACCCACGCCAGCGGCAGGGGTATCCACGCTGCCCGCGCCATTCTCGCCGGCGAGATGATCCTCAAGACATGGGGCCCCCAACTTCCCAAGCGCACCCGCTATTCGATGCAGGTAGAGGCCAACATGCACATCCTGCCCGACGGTGTGATCGTGCATGGGGCCCATTCCTGCGATCCCAACTGCCGGGTGATCGTGCGGGTGGGAGCCAAGGAACTGGAGCTTCGGGCGCTGCGGCCGATCGCTGCAGGCGAGGAGCTCACGTTCGACTACGACACCTTCGAATATGAGATCGAACATCTCGGCGGCACCTGCCGGTGTGGCACGGCCGGTTGTCGGGGACGGGTGAGCGGCTACAAACATCTCGCTCCCGAGGTGAAGGTCCGCATCGGCGAGCAGGTGGCCGACTATCTGCGGGCGATGGACACGGAGGTCAACGTGCCGTTCGGGGCCTGATCCGGCTCACTTGAGTCCGGGACGGCGGTCGAGGGCGCCGCGCACGCCGAGCTGTTCGGGGTGCCGCGCGATCTTATCGGTGAACACGCGCACGTCATCAACGATGGGGCGCAGTTCTTTGGTGAGGGTGTTGACGTTGGAAACCGCCTGAGCCAGTTCGTTGTAAACCTGCGGATCGCGAACGAGCTTGCCCAGCGTGCCCTCCGATTGGTTGAGCGCAGCGGTAAACATCGCAGCCTGCTGAAGCACGCCGTCGAGCCGGCCGATCGTGGCGTTGACCTGCGCCACCATCTCGCCGCCACGTTCGCCCAGCGGGCGCGTCAGCCCTTCGAGATTGCGGAGATTGCGATCGGCGGCCTCCACTGTCGTGCCGATCCCCTTCACCGTGGAACGGAGATCGTTGATCACCTCCGGCAGCGCGCTGATGGTGTCGAGGATCTCCTCCCTGGCCTTGGGATCGCCCACCACCGCATTGATGTTGTTCATGGCGAGGCTGAACGATTCCAGCGTCTTCTCTGTTTTGTCGACCAATTTGCGGAACCGATCTTCGTTGTCGTTGAGAAAGACCCGGTCGAGATTGGCGGAGAGCTTGGTGACCGAATCGCTGGCCACCACGAGGGAATCAAGCGCCTTGCCGAGCTTGGGCTCAAGTGCCGAAAAAACCTCGAATGGATTGCGGGAGATCGCCCCCACGAGCACGTCATCCTTGCCCAGCCGCTGCCGCGGCTGGACGATCACGCCGGGCACCAGCGAGATTTCCGCATCGCCCAGGATCGAACCAGCGATCCTGGCCTCCTCGTCGCGGTAGATCGGCACATAGGAATCGATGTCGGCGACAACATTCACGCTTCCCCGCTCGTCGAGGGCGACACTCGCCACGCGGCCGACAAGAATTCCGTTCTTTCGCACCGGTGTGCCCTGCGAGACGCCGCGTGCGTCGGAAAACGACATCTTCAACGGGTAGGTCGACTGCACCAGCGACGGCAGATCGCCGAAGAGCACGATGAGGATTCCGGCAATGATGGCCGTGGCCAGCACCATCACGCCGACGCGGAATTGCATGACACGATCGTTCATGGGGAGCCTGCCGGAAGGTGAACGGAGGTGGCGGTGGGGCCCAAGGCGGCATGCATGCCTGCGGGGTCTTGTTCTTCCTGCAGTTCCGTCAGCCGCGCTCCGGCCCGCCCCTCGATGAATTGGCGGATGCGCGGGTCGGTGGAACTGTCGAGTTGCCGCGGCGTGCCTTCGAAGACAATCTGGGAGGCGTCTTCAGGGAGGCGGAACAGCGGGTAGAGCATGATGATGCGGTCGGCGACCTTGCGGGCGGTGTGCATGTCGTGCGTGACAACCACGCTCGTCACGCCATCCCGGCTCCGCACGCGCAGGATCAGTTCGTTGATGACGTCGCTCATGATCGGATCGAGCCCGGTCGTTGGTTCGTCGTAGAGCACCAGCGGAGGATCGAGGGCCAGCGCCCGCGCCAGGCCTGCCCGCTTCCGCATGCCCCCGGAGAGCTGCACCGGCTTCTTGTTCGATACCGACCGTGGCAGGCCGACCTCAGCCAGCAGCGACTGCACGATGCGGCTAATTTCCGGCTCAGAGATGCGCGTGTGCTCACGGAGCGGAAAAGCGATGTTGTCGGCGATCGACAGGCTGTCAAACAGGGCCGCTCCCTGAAACACAAATCCGTAGCGGGTGCGCAGGGTGGCCAGAGCCCGTTCGTTCATCCGCGAGAGCGGAGTCCCGTCGAAGCGAACCTCCCCCAGGGTTGGTTTTACCAGCCCGATCAGCGTCTTGAGCAGCACCGTCTTGCCGCAGCCGCTTTCGCCGAGCACCACCAATGTCTGGCCGGTCGGAACCGACAGCGAGATATCGCGCAGCACCTGCTGGGCCCCGAAGCGCACCGACAGCCGCTCCACTTCCAGCAGTGGCCGGAGCGGCTGTTGCGTTCCCGTGGTGGTGGTGGCTGGCATGATACGGTTCTCAGAGCAGCCGACGCGGCCCCTCGGGCCGGAAGAAATCGTGGACGTTGTTGAGCCACATTCCCAGAAACAGATCGAGGATGAGGATCAGTACAAACGAATGCACGAAGGCGTTGGTGGCTGCCCGGCCCACTCCCTCGGCGCCCGCTTGGCTGTGGAATCCGTGATGGCAGCTGACCAGGGCGATGGCCGCCCCAAAGAAGAAGCTCTTGAATATGCCCATCAGAAAATCAAAGGCATCGACATATTCGCGGGAATTGGCCCAGTAGTGGTGGTAGTCGATTCCCAGCAGCAGATGGGAGTAGAGATAGCCTCCCAGCACGCCCATGAAATCGGCCATGACAGTGAGCGTGGGGATGAGCACGAGGCAGCCGAGAAACCGGGGCACCACGAGGTAGTAGATGGGGTTGGCCCCCATGCTCTCCAGCGCGTCGATCTGCTCGGTCACCCGCATCGTGCCCAGTTCGGCCGCCATCGCGCTGCCGACGCGGCCCGCCAGCATCGTCGCGGCGAGCACCGGGCCGAGTTCCCTCACCAGTGACAGATTGATCACCGATCCGAGTCTGGTTTCCAGCCCCAGAGCCTTGAACTGCGCATAGCTCTGCACTGCCAGCACCATGCCGATGAACAGACCGGTGATGGCTACCACCGGCAGCGACATGACGCCGATCTGATAGAAGCTCGGCAGGAGCACATCCCGCCGCTGCCGCCTGGTGAAGATCCAGCCCAATGTCTTGAGCGAGAAGATCGCCACATCACCGACACCGGCGATCTGGTTGAGCACGAATTCCCCCACATTGGCGATCAGCCCGGCCAGCCCATCGGCCAGATTCGGGCCGGCACCGCGGGAGGGCGTGGCGGCTGCTGCGGCGGTGGGTGGTGGGGTGGATTCCATGCTGGTAGTGGCGCGATGACGCGTCTCATACCACTGGCATCGGCCGTGCGGGTCGGGCAACTTGAGCCGGTTATGCCGGCCCGGAACGGCCGCGGAGGAGTGGGGGGAGTGGGGTGTTTGGCCCCGCCGACCTCTCCGCCTCCATCACCGAATTGAGTGGGCCTTCGCGACAGCTGCGCCAGATCCGACTCAGCGGGGGGGCGATGAAGAGTCTGCGGCGGCCTTCGGCAACTCTTGAATCAGGAGATTCCGGTAGCGGATGGTGCCGACCAAGCCACCGTGGATCTGC
>Ga0114967_10003612_pt1 | contig 12651 bp, 10 predicted proteins | sample M_130628_MF_Meta_FD_92639 | JGI IMG/M metagenome (GOLD analysis project Ga0114967, IMG submission 92639) | Freshwater microbial communities from Lake Montjoie, Canada to study carbon cycling - M_130628_MF_MetaG | ecosystem: Environmental > Aquatic > Freshwater > Lake | place: Lake Montjoie... | reverse complement strand
CCCATTTTGCTGAAATACAGAAATTTCGTGCTTTAAATCCCGATCTGCAGTTCCAATTTTTTGCTAAAGAACGCTTAGAAAATTATATGGAAGAGGCGTGGGGAAAGCATCCTATCTACCCAATCTTTAAAGGTGCTAAGTTTGGACCCATGTTGGCCGATATTTTTCGTTACTGCATTCTTTTTGAGCGTGGCGGATTTTATTTTGATATCAGTAAGGGCTGCGCAGTCTCGATAGCATCTTTATGCAGTACAAATGCTACGGGATTGATTTCGTATGAAGCGCATGATTGTGTGGTAATTCCCAAGCCAAATGCCATGCACAGAATGCTTCATCCCGAAAAATATGTTTTGCAGTGGGGCATGGGGTTTGCCAAGGAACATGCATTTTTACGCCTGCTGTTAGAAAATATTTGCGAGTACTACCCCTTCTTTAAAGGGAAATCATTTGCAGTGCCTAAGAATGCAATTCTCAGTTTTACTGGTCCAGGTATGTTCACTAAAACTTTGCGTAAATATCTCGATGCAAATGAGGACGCAGATTTAGTTCAGGCTGGCATCGACTTTAATGGCCATGGAATTTACAGCTTAAAAGGCTCTGAAGTTAGGTATGCGACGATTGCATCTTATGCAGGTAGTAAAAATAGCATGATTGTGACTTAATTTGGACTTATAAGAGATTAAAGATACATATCGATGCTATGGCAATAGATCAAAATGAGTTAAGTTCTGCTATTCAAATTGCGCTGATATCAACCCAATTCCAAGCAATCGTTTATCTTTATTCTCGGGTATCAAGTCATTTGGTATAACTGGGTTCTTAAATTTAAATTCCAACTTTAGGTATTTATTTCCTAGCATTTCTTTGGATAGCGGTAGTGTCAGATAGTTATTCTCATATTGTTGAATCTTTATTTGGCGATCTAAGATGCCATTAATCCAAATATCAATGATTTGGCTTGGATGTTTATGTGGATCAAGAAATGCCTTGAAATTAAGTGTAATTGAACGGGGAATTTTTTTTGGCCAAGGTAAATTGAGCGTGGCAGCTTTACCATCAGACCACGTTCCCCAGTCTTCTTGCCAACTCCAGCCATTTTCTAAATAAAAAACTAAGTCTTTATCCTTTCTCTGACTTGAAAAGCCAATCGCATTATCACTAGGAATTGGAAGTTGATCCTTATTTATCCAGTCTTCAGGCGCTATTGGGATACATAATTTACAGGTTTTCCAACCAGGCGCTAGGATTAAAAATCCATCTACTTTAGCAACTGTATCGTTTGGCCCCCGAGTAGCCAAAATGGGAATGAGGAAGCGATCTTCAAAAACATAAAGCGCGTTAGGATCATATTCGCCTTTCGTAATCACTTCCTTTAGATCTTGATTGGCTTTTGCTATTTTACGATTGTCTACCCTAGCAAAATATATAGAATTTGTTTTCATACCATATTCGGATGCCAGCCAAGCAAATTGAACCCATTTCGTACTTTGTGTCATTGCTGGTATACGAATAATTTTTTTGTAATGTGTGGCTGCAGATCTCCAAACTGGATTTTTTAAGTCTGGCGCAAATATTTCGTCAGACATATCTCTTGCAATACCTTGCTGGATTACTAACCAACCTCGACTAGTATCAATAACTTGAATTATCAAGGCGATTGCTAATATTACAATTACAGTACGTGCTGAACTGAATTTATCAATCAGGTAAATTGCAAAAATAATAAGGCAATAATGAATTGGCCACCACATACGTGCACTTGAACGCAAAATATGTAGGGGAGAATTTAAAAATAATGGGAGTTCAAAACTGAAAACTCGCAGACCAATTCCAATATTATTAGTAATTGCATCAAGGTATAATAAAACTAAACAAATGCATAAAAAACGATGATCAAGAAATAGCTGAATAACATTATTTTTTTGAGCAAGTACATTAGATTTTGCTTTGAAAAAGAAAATAAATAATGTGCTAGCGATCGCAATAATTAGAATTGCACCTAAACCTAGATAATTAAACCCCTCTCCCCATGATGTGGGTATTGGAATATTTGGCAATAAATAAGACCAGCCACTCGGGTCAATTGGACCCAAGACATTAAGTTTAAAGAAGCCGTATCCTGAGTCGACACCTGAAGAGCTCATAATTGAGAAATAGCCAGCTTGCCAAGTGCATAGTAGTAGCACCACAGTAACTATAAAAACTTCATAGAGGACCCTTCGATATGCCAAAATTTTTTGACTAATTGAACGATCTAGTAAATCAGATATCCATAAAAAACTAACTATGGCAAATAAATAGAAATGCGTTAGAACGGCAACAGAAAGTAATAGCGCCCAAGAAAAAATACGTCTTTCTTGGGATTTTCTCAGTAGCAAGAAAAGGGCGGCTAAAATTAAAAAATGGGCGACTAAACCTGCCTGCGTACCAGAGGGAGGGTATACCCTCCAAAACATTGGTGGTGAAAAAGCTAATAGCCCAGTGCCAAAAAAAATTACCCAGAAATTATTAGAGATGAGAGAAATAATTTTCCAAGAAAACCAGGCTTGTAGCAGAAAACAAACTAATAACCAAATACCAAAATACTGAAATACCTGAGGTAATATTGGCGAGAATAATTTAAAAAAAATTGCCATTAATGGGAGCGAGTCGGTATATACAATCGAACTGCTGATGTCCAGTCCAAAATTTGGGCTCAAGCCAATTGGAAAAGTCCATGGCGTATAACGATAAAAGACCCACCCTAAATAGTGCTGAGGAGGGTCAAATCTACCAAAAATCCAGCTTAAATTAGATGGATCCAGGGGACCAAGCCCGACTATGAGATAAAAAAATAAAATGCCAAACAATAAAGGAATGAGCGGGGTATTTTTATTAAAAATTGTCATGTAGGATTGATGGAAAGATAAGATAATTATTATTAGAATTAAATTAATATTACCTTTATAAGTTTACTAGTGAGCGGGGGTGTACAATAATTAATAATTAGTGCGTACGTAGTTATGTAATTTCGAGTGGTAGAGAGCGCAAATAAGGAGAAAAAAGATGAGATACATCTTAATACTAATAAGTTTAATTATTTTAATATCCTGCGATGGGAGTGGTGGTAGTTCATCTAGCACAACTAGTAGCACCCCTAGCACTCCCTCTATTCCAGCCTTTACTTCTTGGGGTGCTACAACGGCTAATGTTCCAGTAGCGATGACGGGAGGATTTTCATCTGCCGTGGATTTAGTTGGAAACATTAATCAGTCAGTTTCAGGTGGTTCCGGAACCTTTACAAGAGATTCTAGTAACAACTTTACCCTCATTAGTGCCACAGCATCCACTGATAATTCGACTATATTTAGTACTGCGCTTGGCGATACTTTGCAAAGTAATTTTGATGGCGCTGTTACTACTACTCTAGATAAATCTCAGACCACGATTGGAACTTTTCTCAACCCGACGTATTATGCTTTTAACTATCAAACTTATGGCGCTTGGGGACCCTATGGCAAAGCGACGGGGAGTTCTTTTGCTTTGAGTGATGGGTCAGCATCACCAGTCAGTGCAATTCCAATTGTAGGCGGTATAGCATTTGTTGGAGGTTCAACGGGATATTTTGTTGATGCAAGTAAGAACTCTTATGTTACTAACGCAACAATGACGGTTATTCTTAGTTATGATTTACAAACCTTGACATTCGCAACATCAAATTCTGCGATCCTAGGTGCTCCCAGTGGTAACGCACTTTCGTTTGCAAATTTAGATCTTACGGGCACACTGACTTATGTTACTGGCACAAATTATTTTACTGGCACTGTTACCTCTTCAAATGGTATGAGTGGCAAAATAAACGGAGAGTTTTATGGGCCCGGAATTAATGAGCTCGGGGGTACATTTGCGCTTTATGGTGCAGGTGTTGGCACAATGGTTGGAGGCTTTGGCGGTAAACGATAAAATTATAGAATGAAATTAATGAAACAAATAAACATAAGAAATAATTATTTCATCGTTGCCATTGGCGCAATTTTTTTGAGTGCTTGTGGGGGGGGAAGCAGTTCAAGTAGTACCTCTACCTCATCCGATAGTAACCCAAGTGCACCTACGATTACAGCCTTTACTTCTTGGTCAGTTACCACTGCAGATGTGCCGGTTGCCATGACCGATGGGTCTTCCTCTTCCGTTGATTTGCTCGGAAATATTACTCAGTCAGACTCTAGCGGTTCAGCCACTTTTACTAGAGATGTCAGTAATAACTTTACCTTGATTAGTCCTACAGCATCATCTGGAAATTCTGCTGTTTTTAGTGCGGCACTTGGCGATACGTTGCAAAGTAGTTTCTTTACTAAAAACACTACCACTCTAAATAAAGCGCAAACGATTATTGGGCTTTTTGCCAATTCATTCACCTATTCCTTTGACTACCAAGCCTTTGGTGTTTGGGGGCCCTATGGAAATGCAACCGGAAGTTCTTCTGCATTAAGCGCTGGATCAACTTCGTCAGCGAGCGTTATCCCTGCTGTTGGATCTTTAAATTATAACGGCGGCTCTACTGGCTATTATGTTGATACCAATCAATTTTCATATATCACTAATGCAAATATGATAATTACTTCAACTTTTGATAATCGGACTTTGAATTTCACGACATCCAGCACTATCATTCAGGGAGCTCCGAATGGCAAAATAAATGACAATACTAGTTTGCAGCTAACTGGTGTTATGACCTATGTGATTGGCACTAACAATTTTACAGGTACTGTAACTAGTACAAGTGGTATGACTGGAAAGATAAATGGTAAATTTTATGGGCCAGGCCTGAATGAAATTGGCGGCACATATTCACTATACGGAGCTGGAATTGGAACGATGGTAGGTAGTTTTGGTGGTAAGCGATAAATCTAGGCTGTTTATCTCATTGCTAGGTAAGAATTTTAAATTTTACTTACATCTTCAGAAGAAATATCTTCTGATATGAGGTAAAGTGGGCGCTGTTTTACCTCATTAAAAATTTGACCTATATATTCTCCAAGAATGCCAATGGAAAGTAATTGAACGCCAGAAAAAAACATAATAGCAACGGTTAAAGTGGGCCAACCGCTGACAGCATTTCCATAAATAAAAGTTTCAGTAACTACGTAAATACCGTAAGTTACGGCTAACCCAGAAATTAAGATGCCAGATGCAATCCAAACTTGAAGGGGAATGGTGCTAAAAGAGGCCAATCCTGAAAGCGCAAGCCCAGTAAGCCTGCGTAAACCAAAGTTTGAATTACCAGACTTCCGCTCATTTGGTTCAAATGGTATTGCAATCGATTTAAAGCCAACCCATGCATATAAGCCCTTCATAAAGCGGTTTTTTTCAGGCAATTGTTTGAGTGCATCTGCGACTTGCCGATCAAGCCATCTAAAATCACCAGCATTTACAGGGATAACAACTTCTGAAGAATTCATAAGAGAATAAAAGATTCGAGTTCCAAGTTTTTTCCACCAAGACTCTTTTACCCTATTTATAATTACGCCATACACCATGTCGTAGCCATTTTTCCAAAGTAATTCCATTTCAATGATTTTATTCAGAGGGTGCTGAAAATCTGCGTCGATGAGAAGAATAGCATCACCACCGGCATGATTAATACCTGCCATTAGGGCTGATTCCTTACCAAAATTTCGAGAAAATTCAATGTAATGCAAGTGACCGGCATTAATAAATGAATGTGCAATATCTTTTGTATTGTCACTACTGCCATCATTAATTATTATCACTTCGAAATTAGAAGTTAGTTTTTGGATTGTAATTTTAAGTTCATTAATAAATTGAGCAAGATGCTGACCCTCATTAAAACAAGGAACGACAATGCTCAATTTATAGGGGTATGCACGATCGCAAATAGCCGCCATTTATTTCTTAAATTGGTATTGTTTTTTTATCAGGTAAATAGGGCGTTGTTTAGATTCAAAATAAATACGACCGATATATTCACCAATAATTCCAAGGCTCATTAATTGCAGACTGCCAAAAAAAAGCATGACAACCAATAAGGATGCATATCCCGGTAAATCGATGCCAAAAATCCACGTCCGAATGATAATAAAGGTGGCATAAAAAATAGCAAATACTGAGCCAAAAAGGCCTATATAAGTCCATACCTTAAGAGGCACAAGACTGAAACTAGTAATACCTTCAATTGCGAGATTCCATAACCTCCATCCAGAAAATTTAGTTTTGCCAGTTGAGCGGGCATTCCTTACATATTCAACAGTTAGGGTTTTAAAACCAACCCAAGCAAATAAACCCTTCATAAACCGTTGACGCTCAGGAAGTTTTTTTAAAGCGTCAACAACAACACGATCCATAAGGCGAAAATCTCCTACATCCTCAGGAATTTGTAAATTTGATACCATGTTATGTAAGCGATAAAATAGTTGAGCAGTCTTACGCTTAGCAAATGAGTCAGTGGAACGATCTATTCTCTTGGCTAGGACTACTTCAGCACCCTTTTGCCACTTCTTCACCATGATTGAAATAAGAGCAGGGGGATCTTGTAAGTCTGCATCAATTGGAATAACGCAATCACCTTTAGCCACATCAATTCCTGCTGACATGGCAGCTTCCTTACCAAAGTTGCGGGAAAGCTCTAAAACAACGATACGAGAATCCTTTTTTGAGCTCTCAACGAGGTTGGTCAGGGTTTCGTCTTCGCTACCATCGTCAATACAAATGATTTCAAAATCAAAATCAGTTAAGTTATCAATGGTATTTACTAGTGCTTGATGGAAATGCAGAACTCCAGCCCCTTCGTTAAAAAAAGGGGTAACGATTGAGATTAAGGGGCGAGCTGCGATAGGTTTCATCGTTAAACAGTAGTTTAGAGGTGAATTTTAAGCTTATTTATTATTTATGATACTTTCAATCAAAAGCCATAAACTTTTTTCTATATGAATAAATAGCCTGAAGCTTTAATGTATGGTGTTTGAGAATTAAATTACAAAAGTACTTTTTATGGCCTCTAAGTCCTACTTGGCATAGGTAAAATTTGTGCCTAATGTTATTAAACTGTGGCTAATTCTCCTTTATCATGGCAAAGTACTGATTTGAAAGAATATTTTATATGGCGCCCTCAGCTGTGCCCATCATCGTTGATCTTGACGGAACTTTAATTAAAACCGACTTGTTATTTGAGTCTGCCAGTCAATTTTTAGTAAAAAAGCCTCTGGCTTTTGGCCAGTTATTTTTTTGGCTACTCAAAGGTCGCCCTTACTTAAAAGAGCAATTAGCTGAGCATTTCTCTTTGGATCCTGCTGCCTTACCCTATAACCAAGAGCTTCTAAGGTGGCTAGATGAGCAGTCTAAGTTAGGTATACCAATTTATTTGGCAACCGCTAGTAATCAAATGTTAGCAGACAGCGTAGCAAAGTACCTTAGAATTTTTACTGGCGTATTTGCTAGTAATGGTGAAGTGAATCTAAAGTCAGAGCGTAAGCGTGATTTGTTGGTACAGCAATTTGGCAGACAAGGATTTGACTATATTGGCAACGAAGCCGCAGATTTTGTAGTATGGCATGCTGCTAAACGAGCTCATGTAGTTAGTAATTCAGAAGCACTAATAGCGACGGTAGCATCTCACGGCAACCTAGGCGAAGTATTTCATGCAGAGCAGCCCAGTATGGCTAGCGCACTTCTTAAAGAGATGCGTATTTATCAATGGGTAAAAAATTGTTTAATTTTTGTGCCTTTACTTGCAGCGCACCAACTTACCAATCTAATTGGTTGGGCTCAAGCAAGCGTCGCTTTTCTGGCTTTTTGCTTTTGTGCGTCTGCAGTTTATCTACTGAATGACTTAGTGGATATCTCTAACGATCGTCTTCATCCGAGAAAGCGTTTTAGACCATTTGCCACCGGCCACTTAAGCCTACTAACAGGTTGGGTACTTTGGCCTATTTTATTATTACTCGCTTTTGTATTTGCCTTCTTATTTTTGCCCTCCGCATTCACCTATGTACTAGCTACCTATTTCTTGATAACAGTTGCTTATTCTTTTGCACTTAAACGCTATGCTATTTTGGATGTACTAGTATTGGCTGGCCTTTACACTATCCGCATCTTGGCTGGTGCAGTAGCAGTTTCAGTGCCAGTGTCATTCTGGCTGTTAACTTTTTCCATGTTTCTCTTTTTGAGCCTCGCATTTGTCAAACGCTTTAGTGAACTAAAGACAGCACAAGAACAGGGATCTGCAGGGAAGCTGGCTGGGCGGGGTTATGCGTCTGAGGATTTAGAGATTGTTTCAATGATGGGTGTGGCAGCAGGGTATTTATCGATTTTGGTATTAGCGTTTTATATTCAAGACAGCTATACAGCGGTACTTTATCGTACCCCTCAAATTATTTGGTTAGCCTGTCCTTTGCTCTTGTATTGGGTATCGCGTACTTGGGTAATCACTCACCGTGGCCATATGACCGATGACCCCATTATTTTTGCGATTAAAGATCGCACTAGTTGGATTGTGGCTGCTTGCTTCGTTTTAATTTTTATTCTTGCGTCTTTGTAATGCAAATTTCAGGTTGGGGTCGTTATCCAAAGATAAATGCGGAAGTTATCCTTCCGCGAGATTTATCGCAAGCATGTGCATTGGTTAAAAGTGATGGCTTGCTCATCCCCAGGGGATTAGGTCGGGCTTATGGCGATAGTAGTTTAGCTAGCAGAGTATTGGAAATCACTAACTTACAGTTTTTCCATTCTTTTGATTCTGTTAGTGGCGTTTTAAGTTGCGATGCAGGCGTTTCGCTATTTGAGATTCTTAAAGTCTTTGTGCCGAAGGGATGGTTTATCCCAGTTTCTCCTGGCACCCGCTTTGTTACCGTTGGCGGTGCAATTGCAAGTGACGTCCATGGAAAGAATCACCACCTAGATGGTACTTTTGGCCAGCATGTGATTTCGCTGCAATTACTATTGGGTAACGGCGAGATCGTTCGGGTTTCTCCTACTGAGAACACGGCCTTATTTCATGCGACGTGCGGGGGGATGGGCCTCACCGGAACGATTCTGTCTGCGTCCTTTTGCTTGGTGCCGATTAAGTCGAGTGAGATTATCGAAACCACCATCAAAGCTGCCAATCTTGATGCAGTCTTAGATGGGTTTGAGCAGTTCGGTGCTAGCACCTATACCGTTGCTTGGATCGACTGCCTAGCTCAAGGCGATAATCTGGGGCGTTCATTATTAATGATCGGTGAACACGCCGAAGATGGACCCTTGCTTGTTGCAGATAAAAATCCACTGACGATGCCAGTCGATGCACCCAGCAGCCTCTTGAACCCATTTTCTATTAAGGCCTTTAATGCCCTCTACTATGCTAAAGCGAAACAGGGTATTAGTACTCGGCGCCAGTCATTTGAAAGCTACTTTTATCCGCTGGATCAAATTTTACAATGGAATAAGCTGTACGGCAAAGCGGGTTTTATGCAGTACCAGTTTGTCATTCCTACTTCAGCTGGGCGCGAGGGCTTACGCCAAATTTTAAAAACAATTGCCGCATCAGGCCAAGGCTCTTTTTTGGCAGTGCTTAAAACTTTTGGCAAACAAAATACCAATTACCTGTCTTTTCCAATTGAGGGGTATACCCTGGCATTAGACTTTAAAGTTACTGAATCTATTTTCGCCCTCATGGACCAATTGGATCAACTTGTACTCCAATATGGTGGCAGACTTTATTTGGCGAAGGATGCACGCATGAGCGAAGCTACATTTAAAACTAGTTACCCCAATTGGCAGGAGTTTGAAGTAGTTCGTGAGCGCTATCATGCTATCGGTAAATTTGCCTCGTTACAATCGAAGCGTTTAGGCTTAGCCTGAGTCTAAGCTGTGTCTTGATATCAAGAAATCCGATAAAATAGTATTTTATGGAACCTGTTAAAACCTTTGACGCCGATGTAATCGTAATTGGCACCAGTATTGCAACCCAAACGGTGCTGATACCACTTCTCAAAACCAATGTACGTATTTTGGTGCTCGAAGGCGGCGATTATGAGCTAACTCCATTTGGAAATAGCCTTGCCTTTAGTGATGAGCGGGGTCACTATATTAATCACCATTGGGGTGGTCATTGGTTGCGTCAATATGGTGGCGCTTCGCGGGTTTGGAATGGTTATTCAGCCCCTCTAGAAAATTGGGACCTCATTGGCATTGATGGACGGCCAAAGTGGCCTTTAGGAATTGACGAGATTGAAAAATATTATCGAATTTCCGCCCCTGTAATGGGCGAGGATCCTTCGGTAGCCAATTTGACTAAATATAATATAGCGCAGGAATTTGTTGATCGGCCCTATATTATTATGGACCCAGCCCTAGCCTATGCAGATGCCAAGCCCCTCCTAAATAATAAGAATGTTGAGTTACGAGTTAAGCACAATGTAATTAAATTTACTTGTGATGATTCAGGTAGCTTCATTAATGGTATTTGGTATTCAGTAGAAGGAGTCATGCAGTTTACTAGTGTGAAAAAAAATACCAAGATTGTGCTTGGCGCTGGCGGTTTAGGTAATGCGCAAATTTTGCTACAACCTTCAGCCAATCGTCGAGTGGCGGTCGGCAATGAATCTGGTCTAGTGGGCAAAACACTCATGGCCCATCCCCACATCGCAGTAGGTGAGGGCTTTATTGACCCTAGCGTAGTGCGTAAACCCACATGGGCACAGGTAACTTATAAAAAATGGTTACCGGCCTATATTATCGGCGCTGACTATAAGACGAAATTGAAATTACTGAATGGCTCAATCTCTTTGTCAATTTCGGCCGTACGTCCATTAAGCCCTAATGAAGAGGCAGTGCAAGAGTTTTATCAAAAGAAGTGGCGTAAAAAATTAGATCTTTATACCCTCTATGCGCGCACTGAACAACTGCCTAATATAGATAATCGCATTGAAATTATTGCCGATAAAAATGTAGCAGGTTTGCATAAGTTAAAGATCTATTGTGTTTTTGGAGCGCGTGATTTAATGTCACTTGACACCACTACGCGAATGCTTTCTGAGCATTTTTTAAAAAATAAACTTGGCGTAACTACTGTCGATAATGATGCTATTTACTTAAAACCTTGGGGTTGGGCGCACCCTAGCGGTATTACCCGTTTTGGAACCTCGCCCAAAGAGAGTGTATGTGACCATACTGGAAGAGTTTGGAGCTACCAAAACTTATACCTTAATGGCAGTAGTCTCTTTCCTACGGTAGGCTATGCAAATCCCACATGGACGATTGCAGCACTGGGTATGCGATTAGGTGATCACTTAGTAACAGAGCTAAAGAAGGGCGCTTAATGACGATTACCCGCCGCTCTCTTTTTAAACTCTTGGCTGGGTCTGCAGTCGGCTATTTAGCGCCTTGGCTTGCCAATTCTGCATTTGCTCAGACGACAAAATCAGTAAGTAAGGAAGTTATTGCTCCACCTGCGGCTGCCATAATCCCTAAATTAGACGGCACTGTTTCCTATAATGCCGGCTGGGTCATTAATTTAGAAGATAGAGCCGAGCTTCTCGAGGTAGAGGCAAAAAAAACAAAATTACAGGAAGAGAAAAAAGCCCAAAAAAAACCTGATCAGCCTATTAAAACTGAAGCTCCTATTCCTCCTTCTGCTTCTGCACCCACAGAGCCTCCAAAAGAACCTAGTAAAGATTGGTCAACTCGTTGGAATAAATGGGTTGGTAAAGTGAAAGAATGGTTTTAGTCCGCTTACCGAATTCCTTCTTGGCTCGGGGCATTTCGCTAATTAGCACTTTATAAAGAAATGAAATGAAAAAAATCGTTATCGTTGGCGCCTCCTCGGGCATTGCAATCGAGTGTGCCCGTATATGGGTCAAGCAAACGCCAGCAAATTTGATCCTAGTAGTTAGGGATGTAGAACGTGCTAAACCGCTGGAAGCTGATCTATTAGTGCGCAGTCCAGAATCTATAGTAGAGGTTATGGCGTGTAATTTTATTAATCCAAGCGCTATCAGCGATATGGTTCGCATAATTACTAAAGAAGCCCCAATCGATATTGTTTTAATCGCGCAGGGCACACTACCAGACCAGCTGGATTGTGAAAATGACTTACTGCTTAGTAATGACACATTAATAATTAATGGAGTATCACCCTGTTTATTTGCCGAGGCTTTTGCCAAAGCAATGCAAGGCCAGACACGCGGCAAAATAGCGATCATTGGCTCAGTGGCAGGTGATCGTGGGCGTAAATCAAATTATGTATATGGTGCCGCTAAAGGCTTGGTTGCAAGTTATGCAGAGGGTATGCAGCACCGCTTTGTGGATACAGGCATTCGGGTATCTTTAATCAAGCCAGGCCCTACGGCTACTGCGATGACCGCAAAGCTGAGGGAAAATGGTCTGAAATGTGCCTCTGCTACGTCGGTAGCTCAAGATATCGTCCACGGTATTGAAAAAGGTCAGGCCGTAATCTATACCCCAAAAAAATGGCAGTTGATTATGTTAATTGTGCGCCACATACCAGCAGTTGTTTTTAATAAGTTGAACATTTAACTTAAGTAGGAGCTATATTTTTCTCGCCCTAAAATGCGCGCGAATTTTCTCAACTGGCTTCTCAACTAATACATGAATAGCAATTGCGAGTACCAATATAGAGCCATAAAATATCAGGCCTTTGACATTTTCATTGGTGAT
>Ga0114967_10003610_pt1 | contig 12654 bp, 12 predicted proteins | sample M_130628_MF_Meta_FD_92639 | JGI IMG/M metagenome (GOLD analysis project Ga0114967, IMG submission 92639) | Freshwater microbial communities from Lake Montjoie, Canada to study carbon cycling - M_130628_MF_MetaG | ecosystem: Environmental > Aquatic > Freshwater > Lake | place: Lake Montjoie... | reverse complement strand
AACAAAGCTCTTTCCGGCTTCCAAAAGAACCAAATTAAAAATACGAGGGATATTAATACCCACAGCGGCCACACCATAAGTCGCCACAATAATCTTGTCATCATTAGTTGCCACTTCACGATACTGTTCCTTGCGTTTTGTTGATTTTATCTTACCGCTGATAAAAACTGCTTCAGGAATTTCATTGATCATGAATTCACCTGTTTCGATTCTATCTACCAATACAAGAGTGTTGCCGGTGTCTGCGATGCCTTTGACTAACTTACTAACCCACTCCATTCTTGTACTATCTGTTACAAGATATTTTAATTCTTCAGGATAAGTTTGGAATTCTCTCCATTCTTGGGTTTGAATTACATTTACGTGACAGGTACTTAGGATACCTTTTTCTTGTAACTCATGTGCAGTAACATAGCCAACAACTTGTCCAAGACTACACTTAATGCTTTCAAACTCTAGCGGATCTTTGGGCACGGTACCAGTAAGGCCCCAACGAATAGGAGCATTACGCAAATTCTGTGTTAGTAAATTCTTCAAGACTTCTGCCTTGGCTTGGTGTACTTCATCAACAATAATGCAACTTACACCTTCAAGAAATTCAGCCAGTGTAATGAGATCTGCTTGGCCGTTTTTAGTTTTTTTATCAAGGATGTTTAGACTTTGCCAGGTACAAATAGTATGTGTCTTACCTAGATCTTTACGATCACCATAGTATACACCAACATCTAACCCGACGTTGACATAGTCTTCTTCAGTTTGTTCTACAAGACTTTTGTTAGGTACAATGACTAAACTTCGACCATACTTCTCACAAATCTTACTCAGAGTAGCAGTCATGATGGTCTTGCCTGCGCCTGTTGCTACCGACTGCAATGCCTGGGGGTTTTCTAAGAATGTATTAACAACTTCAACTTGATCGTCACGTAGTCTAATCGGCTCGCCTGCAAACCTATGCCCTTCTGGCCAGCACAGGTCGCCCCAAAAGTCTTCTTTAATCTTTTCAAATTCTAGTACAGGACTAACTCGCTCATCTTCTACCTCAATATAATATCCTTGACTTTCCAAGTAAGGTAATATTTGATCGAGCATACTAACATAGGTAGTTCCGCCAAGCCCAAAGAAAGACGTACACCCGTCCCATCGACCTAGCTTGTACGCAGGCTGATATCGTGCGGCTTGATTAAAATACTTGAATTTTTTTACTAATTCTTTTCTAGTATCTAAATCTAAATTCTCAAATTTTACATTGACTTCATCTCTGATGGTCAATTTGGCGGTAGACAAATAGTTGCTCCTTGCGGCTTCTTATCATTATAATACACTATATTGGCCGGTGATGTCAAGAGAATGTTCATACTAAAATGCATATTATTGTAGTATCCTAAGTTGATAACAGTATTGAACACTATACCTGATTTAACCAACGGTTTAGGAATTTTAGTACTGACAAATACGATTTTAGTAGTGTCGTGGATGTTGTTGTTCAATTCATTTTCTTTGACATAGGCATTAAATTCGCCGTTGTCTTGATTTGGGGTTCTAAACATAACGGCAATATCTCTATTTTCAATTCCAATAGACGACGCATACTTGTGCCATGCTTCGGTATGTTTGATTTCACTTCCTCCTGGAATGACTATCAATGTAGGGCCGCCAAACAACAACAGGTCTTTAAAATTCTCCAACCCGTACGCTCTGCTGTCGATATATACTATTCCAGATGCATTTAATAATGTAGTAGTAACTGGCGAACATTCTGTTTTTTGTAGATCAGCGGCGATCAATTCGTCCCAAATACTCACACCATAATTTTTTGCATGATACAAGAATTCTACGACATTATCAGTATCTAACCCTGGAATTTTATCCGATGCATTTCTAAATTCGAAACTAGAATTAGTCTTAACTGCGGTGATTGCATATTCGTTTGCATCGTCGATTATTCCGTTAATAGTGTTATACCACTCAAGGAATGTAGCATCTGCTGTAAAATTTTTAGATAGTAAGTTCGATCCTAACCATAATACAGTTTCTTCTCTTAGACTAAATGCCCATGCTTTATCTTCGTGATTCCACGCACCAATATATGATTTAGTAATCGACGATGTGTAAACCTGCTCGGGCACTACTGCGGCTTCAGATACAAAGTTTTGAATAGATTTAATTATTTCTTCGTCATAAGGAAACTTTACCTGTATGGTACCATTACGCACAGTAATAGTCTTTTCAATATGAAGTTTTCTGAACGGATGAGCGAAAATAGGATTGTCTAAGTCAATCTTAGTTTTAAAAAATACTTCTAATGTATTTTGATATTTCTTTAGAAGTCTAATAGATAGTGCCGCTTGCTTTTCAGTAAGGGTGTTACCAGAAGATAATTGAGTAGCTAATGACTCGACAAAATTCTTTTCCCAACCAGGAGATACAAGCTCAGGTTCGAATAGGAACGTGTCGCCACACGCTAGACGTTGTATTAGTGTTTCGACAAACATTAGATATGCACATCTTCCATTCCGGCAGTTCTAAGTTTGATTATGTTAGAAACCTGCCATTGTTTAATATCAAGGCCCTTAATAATTCCTAACCATTGATTACGCAACAATGCAAATTCGTTGATAATCTTTTCTAGGTCAACTACGTCGGCCTCACCGTCAACATATTTCTCACAATCGCGTGAGCTTAGAGCACGTTGATAATTCTCTAAGTATTTCTTAAACGCCTTACTACGAGTGCGTCTAAGTTCAATATTCAGGTATTCCAACACAGCTTCAATTTCTTGAAGCTGGTTGAAACGTTGTTCAACAACGCCAGGAAGTGCGGCACTGGATTTCTCAAGATTTCCATATACCTTAACTTCCTTCCTAGCCTCGTCTAATTGAGAATAATAATACTCAATACAATCGGGCAAGTGAGAAATATCTCGACTAACCTTACTGTACCACATTAATATTCCTCGTCTTCGTAACCCATATTATCTTCGTCGAATGGCTCGTCATCGTCCACGCCTTCTTCCTCGACTACTAATTTAATAGCGTCATCTAGGTGGGGATCGTAACCACTAAAACCTGATAATGTGTCAGCACTAATATCGTTACCTAGCAAGAAATCAACATATTGATTTGCGGCCATTTCACGATTCTTTTCTGGAATGTATTCTCGGAATATATCCCAAAGGGTAATAATTAGATTCTCATCCATTATGCTTCTTCTTCCTCAGTAGTAATTGCTGTTGTAGTTAAAGATTCTGCCGCCTTGGCATCCCACTCGTTCATAATAACGTGTAGTTTTTCTTCAGTCCAATTCTTACGGAACTCTGCAACAATCTCACCAGTTTCCTTACTGGTGTATGCTAATTTATTCCCAACCTTAGATAACACACCCATTTTCTCGAACATATCAACTAAACCGCTTGTTGGAGCCATACCAGTCGAATATGGAATCTCAACTTGTACACTTTCAAAAGGTTTAGCATAACGTGTTTTCATGATCTTACATGCGGCACGGATACCCAACACATCAGTAACTTTGTTACCATCTGCGTCAACTTTAAGTTTCAGCTTCTTCATAGCAACAACAATACTTGATGCATAAACGAAACCTTGACCACCACTGATTTTATCATCTGGATCAAACATGTCCTGGCTTGCGTATGTGTGATTTGTACAAACCATACCTACATTATAACTACCAAACATGTTTACACAGTTACGGACAAGACTTGTAAGTGCTTTAGGTTTACGACCCATATCACCTTTCATCTCACCTGCTTCGAACTGATTAACGTCAGTAGGAGTTAGTAACATGCCCAAAGAGTCAATTACGATCAATACTTTTGGACGTTCTTCCAAAGGCATTACCTTGTACTCTTTCATGAACTCTGAAATGGTTTTAGCCACGTCATCGATCATTGCCATGTTAAGTTTCAGCAATTTATCTTCTGAAATGTCAACACCAAGATCCAACAACCACTGCTTGTCCAAGGCGTTCTCTGAGTCAACTAAGACTACAAAGATGCCCTGTTCTTGTGCGGCACGAATAATGTTACCAGAACAGATATAACTCTTACCTGCACCTGATTCGCCAGCAAAAACTGTTACTTTTCCCAAAGGGACTCCCTTAAAGAAGTCCCCCGAGATAAGATAGTTTAGGGCGTAGTTTCCGGTTGAAATCCAATCGGAAGGGTCGTTAAACCCAATTCCCAGTCCATCAATAGATTTAGTGATAGACTTACGGAACTTCGAAATATCGAAGGCTTTTCCCATAGTCTATCTCCTTATGCTTTTTGACGGTTGCGAATCATTGCAAGAATGTCTTGGGCCCTTGCACTTGCTTCACTGCCATTCGACGCTGGTGTAGCTTTCTCTGCCACAGGAGCCTCTTCAGCAACTTTAACTGCGGGTGCTGATTCCGCACTCTCAAAAGGGACTTCATCTTCGTCCACTGGTTTAGCCGCCGCTGGTGTTGCACGTGGTGCTGAACCAGTTGCTTGGCCACTACCGCCCATACCTGCTGGCTTGAAGTATTGTCCCCAACGATCCATGTCAAATGCTTCACCGTCAACTGACGCTTCGAACATTTCTTTCATGACCTTGAGCTCAACTTCGCCCGGCTTTTTAGGCAGGAAGTCTTTGAGATTGAACAAACCATGCTCTTTAATAGCCGCTTGTTCTGCATCATCCAATGCACGTTCACGACGAGCATACTTAGATGTGCTGTAGTCAGCGTAACCACCTTTTGATGTCTTGGTGATTTTAAAGTCAACACCACGTAGGATGTCTGTTGGCAAGTCTTCCATATCTGGATCCATTAGAGCCGCTTTAACGATGTTAAAGATTTGACTACCAATAATGAATCTACGAATTGGATTTTCTGGAGTCTTGTCTTCCTTTAGTGGGCTATCAACTACATAGCCTTGGAACAAGTAACTACGCTTCTTCCAATACTTACGACCCATATCTTCCAAACTCTTATCCTTAAACCAAGGACGAACCTCAGTAAGAATTGGACAGGTCTCGCCCCACATTTCCATGCAAGGTACTTGAACTGTTACGGGTTTAGAATTTGTTTCTCCCTTTACACCTGCAAACGGCAATTTGATCATTGCACGTTCGATCCAGAAGAAGGTGTTGTCGCCATCAGCGTCTGGTAAGAAACGGATGACTGCTTCTGAATTTTCTGGGATATTCCAATGTGGGTAAATTGCGTTGTCGCCACCACCGGTCGATTGACCACTTGATTTTAATTGCGCCGCTTGAAGCTTTGCGCGGATTTCTGCCAAAGATGCCATAATATATTTCTCCTTAATGTTATGCCTTTGTTTTGCCTGTTTCCTAAATGCAACTACATTTAAGAATCTGCATACGTTATATTGTACGCACTTTTATTTATCAAGTCAAGAGAAAAGACAGAATATTTCTGCCTTTTCTTGATCTCTTTTAAAAGAGTGGTTTAACCTATTAGTCTTTGTAGTTGTTGTGCTTTTTGCGAATTGTATCTAATTTCTTTTCGCTTGCGCCTTCACGACCAGCTTTAGCTAATTCTTTCATTCCGTCTTTGCCGTACTTCTCATTACCTTTGGCCGCACGACTCATGGTCTTCTTTTCAGTCGACTCTGATGGATTAGAGGCTTTCTTTAAACCTTTCTGTGATAACGCTTTAGCGGTATCTTTACCAGTGCGGTTTGGGTTGTTCTTTTTCTTAAACTCTGATTTTTTCTTGTCAGCATCAGCATCAGCTTGGTCTTTATACCACGGAGCATGGTCTTCTGCTAACTTTGGCAAGCCTGCAAGTCTGCGCATTGATTCCATTTGATTCTTGGCTTCGATCTTAGCCTGTAAGTGATGGACTAATTTTTCAGCAAGAGCACCTGCTTTCTCTCCGTGCTCTTTAGCAACTTGGATACCAACTGCTGTAGCACCTAATGGACAACCACCTGTTTCTCGATCAATGTGGCTCATAACTTTTTCAGCAATTTCCTTGATTGGCAAAATGCCACGCTGACCGTCCGGCATTTCATTTTCTTCGTCCATGCCGCCCGTGTCAACACCTGGTTTAATAGAACCGCCCTTGGCTTGCATACGTAACTTTTGTAAGAAACTTGCGTCATCATCTTCTTCATCGCTGTCTTTAGGAGCAGTCATTGGAGGGGCTTCTTTTCTTAAGCTAGGATCAATAGTAGGCTTTGATGACTGACCAGTAATACGCATCCACTCTGTTTCTGCAAACTCTGGATCCATTCCGTGTCCGACTAATAGATTATCAAAATCTTGTTGTAATTTTTCGTCTGGTTTAACTTCGCCGTTTCTAATCTTATCACGTAGTGCTTGTACCTTAGTATAGATTTCTCTACCATTTGGGCCTAGGTCTTGATAAGCACCTTCGTTCATGCCTAATTCTTTTTTACGTTTTGCAAGACCTGCTGAACCTGTAGGGCTCTTGTCTTTTTCATCTTCTAAATCTTTTGTAGATACTTTCCAATCGCCGCCTTTGGCTTTGCGCTGTGCGGCAGGGATATCGCTCTTGTTTGGACCTTCTACAATTTCATTGGCCCAGTCTTCAAATGCTTCAAGTCCTTCCTTAGGATGCTCATGATCATCACATGCACATTCGTCTGACGGACGATCACATGCATCGCAATATTCTTCTTCCTTGTCTTCGCCGACATAGTCTGCTAAGTCTAGGTCACCTGCTTCTTGCATAATACTGTACAACAACGGAAAGTACTGTGTTAGGTCTTCTTTAAAACTGCTTACTGTAAATTTAGATTTATAATCTTCAAATGTTGTTGGATCTAATTCTGTCTGTTCTGCAAGATCTAAATTTGCTAAACTTTCTCTCCACTCTGCGTAGTAAGTTTGCTTAGATAAGTTTTCAATAGTTGAACGCAATTCAGATAATTTTCCACTTGCGCGGTCAACGATTCCTAATGCTTCTTGTGTAAGTTGTTCTGAGTTGCCAACCTGACGCTTGAATGTACTTAATGCACGAATTTGTTCGCTCATTTTGATAATTGATTGACCAGCGTCATCGTATGTTGCGCCGCCATTGGACACGTGACGTTGCATGGCTTTTGCACCTGCCATGTGGACCATAGGATACTTAAAACGTTCGCCAGCCTCGTTTTGAATAAAGATAGCATTGATATTGTTGCTACGGCTACGAGCACCGCGGTCTTCGCCGACTTTGTTATTGTGTCGAATAATTAGTAAAGTTTTGTCTAGTGGGCGATAACTGCTTTTTGAGCTACCGTACATTGTTGATTCTGTCATGTTGTCTTCCTTGGATCCGTTTTGTGCAAGATACTGAAAATCATTTTTTTCTAAATTGCCCTTAGTGATGTCTCTTGGGTCAAAGCGTAGTAGTCTACGCATTGCGAATTGTCTCATTTCTTTTAAGAAATCAAACCAAAATTGTTGGGTAACAGGGTCGCGCTCTTCAACAATACCCTGGCTGTAAAATAGTTTTAAATTACCCAAGTCGTTGATACTAACACTTATACGTCCTAGGTTATTTCCTTCTACAACAAAGTCAAAGTCAAAAAATCGTGCTTCTGTGGGGTCGACTGTAACTGCACCGCTTTCATCGCCCATTTGTAGGTTAGAAAATCGACTGCGTACTTTGTCAAATAAATCCTGTGAAATTAGTTCTATAGCATTCATGTGTGTATTTATTAAAAACTGGTACTTACGTATATCGGCAACGGAAGCTCCATTTCGTTGTTTACGTAGTCGTGCATAGTATCGTAGACCGCGGGATCCCAGTCCTGCAACTGCATAATCATGCGTAAATTTACCAGCATAGATGCTACCAGATCGTCTGGTTCTTCGTTTTTACCTGCAAAACTCGTACCTGTAGCAATATATGTTTTGAGTTGACTGATAAATGCTTGTGAGTTTATAGTCATCTTTTTTGTTTCAATTAGATGTTTTAGTTTGGCACAAGTTGCAATTTTAGCTTTTTCTGTGGTATTATAACCCTTGCGATATCTGCGGGTATTGCCCTTTTTAATGGGTTCACTCATAAACATACCCGGGAATGTTTCTTCCCCTAGTTCGTTAATAGCCACTAATGCACCTTCACCTAGCGTGTTATTCTCAACGGAATAATATATAGTACTTTGAACGCCCTTTTCTATACAAGCATCATCAATGAATCTACACATGTCCCGTAGGATTTTAACTTGACTTTGAACTGGCGTAAGATTGTGATGCCATTCTCCCACTTGTATTAAACTAGGCAGTTCTGTTACTTCAATAGCCGCATAGTTGCCGCCGGTGCCCAACGCAGGGTCTAAACTTAGGATGTAGGTAGATTTAGGGTCAATCTTTTTATACCATCGTGCCTGCCCCATTTTTGTAGTTGGGTCATTTCCTGTCATAGATGCCAAGTGAATACTGTTGATAAGTGTTTCATCATAGACTAAGAATTCGCAACCATACTCACGACGGAAACGTTCTTCACCAATGCGACCTCTTTCTACATCGGCCCAGGCCTCATCTCGATCCGGGTGGTCTGACCAGTGACTTGTGTATGCGTGGAATCCGTTAACACCTAAATTATCTGCTTTCTGGTTTCCAAATTCGTCTTCAGTTTTGATAGCACCAAACCATATTTCAGCAAATTGATCTTCGTCTGAATTAGGTGTTGATGTGATGATTGCTTTACCACCAGTTGCCAGTGTAGGCGATATCGAAGTCCAGAATTCCTTACCAATGTTGTCAGGAACGAAGGCAAACTCATCGCAGTATAGTAGTGATATAGACATACCACGACCTGTATTTTCTGTAGTTGTTTGTGCTACGATACGTGAATCATTATCAAATTCAATTGACTGTTTATTATAACTCTTAACACCACAGCGGATATGATTAGGGCAAGTTTCATATGCATAACGTAATCTTTGCATAATTTCTTGTGCGCCTGTATATTTGTGCGCGGCAATTAGAATAGTAACGTTTGGGTTAAACATAGCATACCAGAGCAGGTAACCAACTGCTGTGGTTGTTTTTCCACTTTGACGTGGTAGCATGTTTACGTTAAATCTGTACTCGTGTAAGCTATCTACAAGTGCGTCCTGATATCCGTATGCTTCGTATTGTATTTGGCCACGAGTTGGATGTTGAATGTAGAAGAATTTTTTAAGGAAATATTTGTGACCGGTGTCAAGGTCTGAACATAATCGTAAATCAACGATATCTTGCTCTGAATATTTCAGAGTCTTATTGGCTGTCTTGATTAGGTTGTTACTATTGGATAAACTCATACGTTTATTTACTGAAAAAAATAGGCTCCGAAGAGCCTATTTGGTAAGTTGCTGTTTTTAGATATTCTTGATAAAGCCTTGATATTCTTGGAATAGCTTTTGTGTCATGTCTAATAAATTATCTTCTTGTTCTGCTGGAACATATTGTTGTTCTAGACTTTCTGGTAAGTTGTTATTAGCTGGAGTAGATGTGTAATCAAATTTGCGAACTTTATTAATAATATTTGCAAAATCGTTTGGATTGTAATCTCTAGTCTGTTCTTGTGGGCTGTTGTCAAATTGACGTAGGCTTTCTAGGCCTAATTCATCTTTACTTGTGCCTGATAGCTGGTCAGTCATGTCAGTTACTTCATCAGCCATGCTACCAACATCTTGTGTACCGCCTGGACCTGCTGTGCCTAATTCTGCACCAGTGTCGCCCATGTCCATGCCTTCGTCGTCCATGCCAGCGATAGCATCAATAGCAGATCTCATATCGCCATCGGCGCCTTGACTAGGTTCAGCAGTTAGTGGAGCACCAGCATCTTTAGGATTAATATCTGCTTGACCAACTTCTTTCATGCCAGCTAGGTTTAAGATATCACGCAACATTGTGCTAACTTCGTTACCGTTTGCGGCAGAAGCATTGATACTGAAGCTTGCAGGAACCGAAGGTGCTGTTGGAGCAGGTCCTGCCATTGGCATGCCAGCTTCGCCTGTAATAGATTCCGTAATGACCGCAACCGTTGGATCATCAGCCATTTGAACCATTGGCTTTGGTGAATTAGCCTCATCTAGTTCGGCTAATTTTTTTAGTACGTCGATCATTTGCATATTATTTTTTCCTTGGATCAAAGTCCGTTTCTTGAATTGGACTTGTGTTATTTTGAGGAACTTCGTTAGTTGTTTTTCCGTCTGCTGAACTTGGAATAACTTCTCCTCTTTCTTTACGCATGGCCTTTAGGTCATCGTTCAATGTCTTTACAAGACTCGTATTATATTCGGTGCCATAATATGACTTGGTGTCTATTTTTGCCACTTCTGTGTAATCTGGATCTTGTAGTAATGCACCTGTGCGCTTGTCTTGTGGTGCTTGGTATGCTTCAGTCGGTTCACCTGGCTTACGGACTACAACATAGTCGGGTCCTTTTTCAATTCCAGCTGAAATATATTCATGTAGTTCATAAGATGTAGTTGGATACTCTAACGCAACTTCATACACAGTAACTTGTGAATTACGAATCTTTGGAAAATCTAGTGGTAAATCCTGGATTGGTGATGTGCCTGTTTTTTTGAAACTTGATACAACAAAGCGTTCTAGCATTTGTTTTAATTTATCCTCGCCGGCAAAATCCCCAGCGATCTTAATTTTAAAATCGTAGAGCTTTTTGCTTTCGCTAAGGTATTCTTTAAATGTTTTCATAGTTTATTCCTACCCTTTATTTATCCATGTTTTTAAGTTTTGCTATGAGACTGTTACGATCTGCAATCACATAACCTTCACCTGCAACCACGCTATTTCCGTCATTAGGGTTATCTTTCTTGTCAATAGCCAGCTTTTTAAGCTGTAATTCAACCATTTTTAGCTTCTTATCAATTTTCGCTGACTTAGCTGTGATAGCGGCATTAAGCATATTGCCTGCAACTTCAAACATTCGGGTACTATATCGTGCTTCTACATTCATACCTAAATCATATATATCATCAAATGCTTCTTCTGCTTTCTTAGCCAGTGCATCTAGCTCACTATCGCTGATATCGCCCAGGCCTTTAACTTGCGGAAGTGCTGAGCTGATTTTGTCAAATTCATCTAGAGTAGCTTGTAGGTTTACGTGGGCGGGCGGACTCGATACTGGTGGTAATTCTACAGGCTTTTCATCTGCAGAATTGATGTTTAATAGTTCTTCAAGTTTCTTAGTCATAACATTACTTATTTTATTTCTTCCCAGTATGGAAAATATCGTTCTCGTTTAAAACCCTAAATTTCATACCTCTAGATTTAGCCCACTGTGTTGCTACCTGCCATTTGGCTTGATTCTTTACAAACTGTGCTTGATTGTAGGGATTTTTTCCAACTTTTTCAAGTATCTGTTGATTTGCTGGTTTTATTTCCCAAAGCTCAACGTGCTTCTTTTCTTTCTTATCTTCAAACATCACTAGAAAGTCTGGAACATATACAGTCTGCTTGCCTGTGAGCGGATCTCTGTATGGAATTCGAACGGGTTCGCTGGCCCATTGTTGAATAGCTGGATTATTGTCACACATGCGCATGACTGCAATTTCCCAACTGCTACGATAGATAGGCACAGTTGATCCTATATACTTTTCAGGGTTTTTTAAATTGTATTGACCCTTGGCAAATTTTAAACTCAAGATAGAATCTCTCTAGTAACTGACGGAGTAGTTCCGTAGGCCGCACTTTGTCCAAGAAAGCTGGTTTTAAATCTATTGAAATTTAAAATTTCCGTAACCAATGCATTTAATTGCACACCGTCTAGTCCTTGTATATTTTCTAGAACCTGCATGGGATTGTAATCATCAATGGATGCCTGATATAAAATAACATAGGCAATGGTGTCTGATGCAACATTACTAAATCCGTTGCTACCAAAAAATCCTTTCAATGCATCATATACACCCGCATTGATAGGAAGATTTACATTATAAAAGTTATTGATAATATTTTTAGTAGCAGATGCGCTATCTCCATTTGCAACATCTGTTTGCGGAATGTTTGTATATATTTTCATATTAATCGTTTATTCCTCTTTTAACCTTTGGGGCGACAATATTTGCGAAGGGCGCCTCACCATTAACGCCATCTTGATATAAAGGAACTGACACTATCGGAGGTTTAGTTACTATTGGTGTGCTGGTAGTTTTGATAATTTCAGTTATTCCATCTTTAGTAGTAGTTGTTTCAATGGTGCGGCTTCCGTCAGCATTAATGGTCAACTTTTGATTTGGTGCTAATTTGGATTCGAGAGCTTCTTGTTCATTTGCAAGAATTTGTTGAGCATTTCCTAGCGATGTTCTTTCTGTGCCGGACAATTTTGATTGCAATGCCTCTGACGCTGTTATGTTTTCTTGTATTGCATATTTGTTGTCTGAAATTGTCTGTAGTTGTGCCTGATACTGACTAGGAGCAATATAGCCCTGAGCGGCATATTGTTCTCGAACTGCTATCCCTGCCGCTGGTCCGTCTGATGCAATAGCTTTGTTAACAGCGGCATCAACTTCAACTTGTTTAGCTGTAGCTTCTTGAATTTTGGTCAATAATTCTGCTTCCTTGGTATTCTGTTCATCAAGGGCGTTTTTCAATGCAGTTGGGTTATCTAATTGCTCAAGATCCGATCCTGTAAGAACCAAATCATTTGCGCTTAATGCGGCTGGGGTACCTTCATAAAAACTTT
>Ga0114967_10003607_pt1 | contig 12658 bp, 12 predicted proteins | sample M_130628_MF_Meta_FD_92639 | JGI IMG/M metagenome (GOLD analysis project Ga0114967, IMG submission 92639) | Freshwater microbial communities from Lake Montjoie, Canada to study carbon cycling - M_130628_MF_MetaG | ecosystem: Environmental > Aquatic > Freshwater > Lake | place: Lake Montjoie... | reverse complement strand
TAATCCTTTGGTCCCAGGTTCAAGTCCTGGTGGGCCCACCATAAAAAACCCTCACTAGCCATAGTGGGGGTTCGGTCTTTTGAGCGTTACTTTAAGTAACGCTTGCGGATTCAAATACTGTCCCTATTCCCCAAAAGTAGGATATTTTGCTTCAATGGTTTAGTATCAAAAAACCTCTTTGATTTTGGTGCAAAATTGACGGCAGTTAAAAGATAGAGGTGGAGAAAACTTAACCTCATTACATTAAGGGGCACATATATGATTATTGATATGCACTCTCATTGGTTACCTGAGAAATTTGTAGCATTACTTAAAAATAGAGAAACTGCACCAAAAATATTCACTAATAAAGACGGACGAGATGTATTCGATTTTGCCATTGGCGCCATTCCTTTGGAATTTAAATATTTTGATATTAATCGTCGACTAGCTTCGATGAAAGAGGCGGGCATAAATAAAAGTATGCTTTCCCTCTCAGGGGTATTTGGCGTTGAAAGTTTACCTTATCATGAGTCAAATATTTTATGCCAAACATTCAATGACGAAATTTCTAATTTATGTTCTAAATATCCAGATTCTTTTTTTGGCATTGCCTCATTACCTCTTGCGAATTTAGATAAAGCTTTAGAAGAATTTGACCGAGCTATTAAATTACCGGGAATGATAGGTATTTTATTGCCCGGAAATGCCTTATTGAACGAGCAGCGAGCAAAACGATATACAAAATTATTTGCTCTTGCCCAACAACATAAAGCCTTTATTTTTATTCATGTTGGTCTTTTACCCAATGATGATTCTTTGCCTCCAGGAAATGATATAGATAACGCAGTTGCAAGAAGAGCAACTTTAGATACCCAAAGTCGTCTTTCATCAATCATGTTGACTTTATGTCTAACTGATTTTTTAAAAAATTTCCCTGACGTTAAAATTCAATTACATAACTTAGGCGGAAATATTCCATTTGAAATTGAGCGATTAGACCATATTAGCCTTGATCGAAATCCAAATTTAGAAACTCCATCAAGCAAAATAAAAAAATCAAAAGTCTATGTTGACTGCAATTCTATGGGGTCGCGTGGTATTGAAAGGGCAATTGAAGTATATGGAGCTGAACGACTTTTGTTTGGATCTGATGGCACTGATTTTGGCGTAAAGTGGTCTTTAGGGGCATTAGAAACGGCAAATATAACTAATGAACAAAGAGATTTAATTTTTTATAAAAATGCTAATCGGCTATTTTCAGAGGAGCTTGGTTTAAGAGGTAAAAATTAAATATGCAAAATATTGATCACACACACAATCCTAATATCTGTAGTTGGGTGACTAGCGCTAATGAAGATAATATTGATTTTCCGATTCAGAATTTACCTCTGGGAATTTTTAAAAGGAAAGGTGATACCAATTTAGCCATTGGCGTGGCAATTGGTAATCAAATATTAGACCTATCACGTATGGCGCAACTTCGATTGGTGGATAGAGAAGTTGCCAATGTGATTAGTTTATGCAATGGGGGCTCTCTAAATCCATTAATGGAAATTGAGCGCTCTATGATGATTAAGATAAGGCATGATATTTTTGAACTACTATCAACCGCTAATTTAGATAGAAATAAACTAGAAGGCTGTTTATATTCTCAAAAAGATGCCGAAATGCAATTACCTGCACGAATTGGTGATTTTTCTGACTTTTCTGTATCTAGACACCATAACGCCACCCTCGGTAAGATTGCTCAGCGCGCTGCGCCACTGCACCCTAATTTCCAATACCTTCCCATCGCATATCACGGCAGGTGCTCATCCATTGTTTCAAGTGGTCACTCGTGCAGGCGCCCATTTGGGCAGCGAGGTTTACGAACAGATATCGTTCCAACTTTTGGCCCATCAGAAAAGCTTGATTATGAACTTGAATTGGGCTTATATATTGCTCGCAGTACTCAGCTCGGAGAAAGAATAGATCTTAAAGATGCTGAAGAACATGTTTTTGGCATGTGCCTTCTTAATGACTGGTCTGCACGTGATCTACAAGCTTGGGAAATCACACCTTTGGGTCCCTTTCAGGGTAAAAGTTTTATGACGACTTTATCCCCTTGGATTATTACTCTTGAAGCCTTGGCACCTTTTCGCACGAAATTACCTCCACGCGATGATGATTTGCCGAAACTATTTGATTATTTTTCCGATCCCGCAGTAACAAATTTTGGGGCAATAGAAATTACTTTAACTGCCTCCATACAATCTCAACAAATGAGAGATTCAAATATTTCCCCGCAAATCTTAAGTACCGGCAAGTTGGCCGAACATCCCTGGAGTATTTTTCAATTACTAACCCAGCAAACACTAAATGGGTGCAATTTAAGAGCAGGAGATTTAATTGGAACAGGTACTGTATCTGGACCAAATGAGGGCCAACAAGCTTGCCTCCATGAAATTAGCGTTGGAGGCACAAAAGAGTTCGCATTAAGCTCAGGAGAATTACGCACCTATTTACGTGATGGCGATGAAGTTATTTTTAATGCACGTTGCCAAAAAGATGGATATAGCAGTATCGGCTTTGGGGAGGCTAGGGGAATTATTGTAGGTGCAAAGCAATGAAATATATAAAAAATTTACTCATCACATTATTAATTTTTTTGCCAATTAATAATGCGATATCTCAATCAAATTATCCGACGCAGCCAATCAGAATAGTAATTGGCTTCCCCCCTGGTTTATTAGCTGATTCAATTTTTAGGCAACTTGCTGAACGATTAACGATTATTCTTGGCCAACAGGTTTTAATTGAAAATAAACCAGGTGTTTCTGGTTTGTTAGCTGCAGAAATTGTTGCTAAGTCAAAGCCCGATGGTTATACCTTGCTTGGTTCTCCTATATCCGCTTTAGCTAGTACCGCACAATTAGTAAAACAAAAAAATTTCGATGTTAATCGTGATTTTATCGGAATAAGCATAGTTACAAAATTAGATTATGTAATTGTTGTAAACGCAAAACTTCCAATCACGAATGTAGAGCAGCTCATTACTTATGCTCGATTAAACCCAGGTAAACTAAATTATGCAAGTCCAGGGCTAGGAAGTTCTTTACATTTGACGACTGAAGTTTTGGCGCAAAAAGCAAATATTAAATTTACCCATATCCCCTATAAAGGCGGATCGCAATTATTGCAAGACTTGGTTGCAGGGCAAGTTGACTTTACTGTCACAGCTTTGGGTCCTGTGGAGCAGCAGGTTAAAGCAGGCCAGCTGAGAATAATCGGTGTCACAGGCAGCAAACGAAATCAATTTATACCTGAAATAAGGACCGTTGCAGAGTCAGGCTTGCCTAATTTTTCAATGACAGGAAATCATTTTCTTGCCGCTCCAGCAAATACTCCTAAACCAATTTTAGAAAAATTAAATCAAAGTGTTATGCAAATTATGGCCAATAAAGATATGCAAGAACGCTGGAATAAAATGGGTTTAGAAACTGGCTATACCTCTATTCTTGCCACTAAAACCTTACTGCAAACAGAAACGGATTTTTATGGAAAATTAATCAATGAGTTAAATCTTTCCGCATCTGATTAATTTTAAGAATGATAGGTGTTCCTTTGTATCCAAGAAAAATGTAATCTACATTAGTATAGTGTTCGCCGCTACTAATGCAGTTTTTCGGTAATTCGCAGACTACAAACTGGAAACAGGCAGTGAAAACTGTAGTGGTAAGCATAATCCTTTGGTCCCAGGTTCAAGTCCTCGTGGGCCCACCAAGAATCACAATACCAACTCTAGGGTTGGTATTCTTCAGGATTGCTTTACGTATTAGTGATAGTTACTCTGCTCTTATGCTTGCAGATTTGATAATTCGACCAAAGTAAGTCATATCTCGATTAATTATATTTGCCAAATCAGATGGCGGACCCCCTAATGCAATCATCCCCTGCTGCTTAAATTGCTCTATCAATATCGGATTTGAGAATGCTTTTTGAAGAGCGCCATTTAATTTCTCAATGATAGGCTTGGGGGTACCAGCTGGGGCAAAAAAGGCTAACCAATTAGTGCTTTGAAAACCAGGCAATGATTCAGCAATCGCGGGAACTTCGGGTAGTAGTGGCGAGCGCTTAAGACCACCATTACCTAGTGCACGTACTTTTCCAGACTTTATAAATGGCAATGCGGTAGACACACTAATTAAAAACATTTGGACTTCATTGGTGCTTGTAGCCAAAATTCCAGGGCTTCCACCCTTATAAGGAATGTGAACAATATTGGTCCCAGTCCTATCTTTAAATATTTCCATAGCCAAATGTTGTGGCGAGCCAATCCCCGTGGATGCGTAATTGAGAACCCCCGGTTGGCTTTTGGCTAAAGCTATTAACTCATTCACGTTATTTGCCATCAAGCTAGGGTTAACTACCAAAATGTTATCTAGTGATACACCCAGCATAACTGGCTCTAGATCTTTCTTAACATCAAAGGGTACTTTCTCATAAAGTAGCGGATTAGTTGCAATTGAAGCCTGATCTACTAATATGGTGTAACCATCTGGGGCTGATTTGGCTACCATTGATCCAGCAACCATGCCCGCGGCACCCACTACGTTATCAACAATAACTGATTGACCAATTTGTTTACCTAACTCTTGTGCTGCGAACCTAGCAAATATGTCAGTTCCTCCGCCGGCCGCATAGGGAACTATGAATTTAATAGGCCTATTGGGGTAAATATTTGAGGTTTGCGAATATGCATTCGAGATAAAATTAAGTGCGCATAAGGTAAATAGAAGTTGCTTTAATTTGCTCCTGCTTCGTATTTTCATAAAGTATGTTGAGACTCTTATTTTGTAGTTACTAGATTGATATTGAAGCGATCTTTGAAGGCTTTTTGTAACTGCTCAAACATAACGCCAACACGAATAACAGAAAAATTATTGAAATCAATAATGGTGCTAGATCTTCCAAGGGGATTGTGATACTTAGAAAGACCATAATCTACTATAAGGTCTACTGCACTTAAAACTTCTGCCTCAATATCTTCAGCGCGATACTTGCTGCCCATGAGAGAGGTGTTAGCAGAGGATCCGAATACAGGCATACCCATTTCCCAAGATTGGTTTACTAATTCATCATGAAGAACACCCGCATTAAGGAGCATATCAATTGTTCCAGATTTTGATGAATTTTGAATTACAAAAGGATCGACATTTTTAAAGAAAGAATGGCTTGGATTGAACGGAGCCACTACAGAAAATGGTAGCTTTTCTTGTTCGATGACTTCACGTATCATTTCCCTCTTTTCATTCGGCAATATATGAATTTCATTACTAATTTTCCAGCTTGAGAAAAATCCACTTGGCTTTTCATAGCTACGATTTTTGGCCTCAAAGATTCGTTTAATTGCATTTTCTTTGCTACCAATTACCGCATAGGCAACATCAAGCCCTAAGATTGCAACCCCCCCATTTTTTAAAACTCCCAACATTTCAGCTACATCTTTTCTAACTTGTTCGGGATCAACGTAATCTTGCGTATTAGAATGCGTTGCGTTTGGTTTGAGAGTTTTTATCATGTAATTCCTTGAATCAAATGGTTTTATCTAGAAAATATATCATAGTTATGAGCAAAAATAGTGTTAAATGACTGTGTGCAAGATCACTTATTCAATTGCTATTGATTCTGGCATCAACTTTAGGTAGTAGTTCATGCATTAGAAATTTTTTAGTGAGCTTTACAAACAGGTGAAAATAATAATGGCAAAATTACTTACGCACATTTGAAAAAGTTAGGAAGTTAGTTGATTTCCTTTGATTAGGAAATTTGATAAATGATTTATAGAATTTTATTGGAGAAAAAAGATGTTACGACTATTTCTGGCGGGGTGGTTAATTTTGAGTTCTGGCTTAGTACTTGCCCAGGCTAGTGGAGAGCAGTATCCAAGTAGACCAATTAAAGTGATTGTTCCTTTTGGCCCCGGTAGTACTGCTGATGTGATAGCGCGTATTTTTTCGGATAAAGTGGGGCAACGATTAAAGCAGCCGCTCATAATTGAAAATCGAGCTGGGGCGGGAGGTACGATAGGAGTTGCATTTGTCACAAAAGCGCCCGCCGATGGATATACTCTGCTTCTAACAACATCATCCCCGCTAACGATAAATCCTTTAGTAGACAAAAATGTCGCTTATAGGGTTGAGTCTGAACTAACGCCTATTGCAGTTCTCAATAGCATTGGATTAATGCTGGTTACAAGCCCAAATATTCCAGCTAAGACATTGCCTGAATTGATAGCTTATCTTAAAAAAAATCCAGGTAAATTGAGCTATGGAACAAACGGTAATGGCAGCTATTCGCACATGTCTATGGAGCTTTTTAAGAAAGATTTAGGTTTAGATTTAGTGCACGTTCCCTACAAGGCTGCCACACAAGCTGAAACAGATGTGATTGGGGGGCAGGTCACATTGATGTTTGATGCTGTAACAACAGGTGGTGAACTAGTTAAATCAGGAAGATTAAAGTCTTTTGGAATCAGCTCTCGCGCGACCGATCCTCTTTTTCCTACGCAAAAACCACTAGCATTGCAAGGAATTCCTGAGTTAAAAAATTTCGATGTAACAGCATTTACTGGGGTTTTAGTTCCCAGTGGAGTTCCTTCGCCTGCCATAGCCACACTTAAAAATGCATTTCTTGATGTTCTTGCTGATCAACAATTTAGAGCAGAAATGGCTCAAAGAGGCATCTCATTGACTGAGCCACAAGCGGCGTTGCAAATGGAAAAGCTTTTGGCTGACGATAAAGTGAAATGGAGTGCCTTAGTTAAATCCGCAAATATTACGCTTGAATAATATTAGATGAAGGTATAGTCCAGGGGGTATTGAAAGCTACACAAACCGGAATCCTTTGGTCCCAGGTTCAAGTCCTGGTGGGCCCAGCGAAGTATCAAACCCTCATCAGAAATAGTGGGGGTTTGTCTTTTGAGGAATATTTTTAGTAATACTGAGCTTTTGATTTATATTAGGCCTAAGTCTATTCTTTTTAAATTTACATTGCTAAGCAATGAGAAGAACAATCTTAAGCTAATAGAAAAAACATATAAATCAGGAGATGTATGACTACCAAAAGAGATTTATTTAAGCAGCGACTCTGCAGTCCTGGATTAATAGTTGCGCCTGGAGTATATGAGATGGTTTCATTGCGTTTGGCTGATCGCATGAATTTTGATGCACTTTATATGACAGGCTATGGCACTATCGCTTCCTTGCTCGGTCAGCCAGACGCAGGCTTAGCTACCTATACTGAGATGGTTGGTAGAGTTACTACGATGGCAGGAATGGCTTCGACTCCATTAATAGCAGATGGAGATACTGGGTATGGTGGCTTATTAAATGTGCGTCATACCATTCGAGGTTATGAAGCTGCTGGAGCCGTTGCGATTCAGTTGGAAGATCAAGAGTTCCCGAAAAAATGTGGACATACTCCAGGTCGCAGAGTAATTCCCATGGAGGATATGGTTAAAAAGATTGAAGTTGCTGTTGCATCGCGCACAGATCCTAACTTCAAAATCATTGCCAGAACGGATGCTAGAACTACATTAGGTTTAGATGAAGCACTAAGACGTGGTGAAGCCTATGCTCGAGCAGGTGCAGATATTCTATTTATTGAATCTCCAGAAACTCAAGAAGAAATGATACGCATTGGCAAGACATTTCCAAATCATCCTTTGATTGCTAATATGGTAGAAAAGGGAAGGACGCCGGTTCTCTCAAAGATGGAGTTAGAACAATTAGGCTACAAGATCGCTATTTTTCCAGTAACTGCTTTACTTGCTTCTGTTCAGGCCATGACCAAGGTGTATAAACACTTTAAAGATTCTGGATCATCAATTAATAATCCAGTAGATTTATATGATTTCGGAGAATTATCAAAGCTGATGGGCTTTGAAGATGTTTGGGAATTTGAAAAGCGTTTTGTTGAGACGAAATAAAACTAAATAAAGGTTTGATATGAAATTACATCGTTATTTCTCATCCGCCATTTTTCTTCTTACGGGCCTGATGTCATTGGCTAGTTTTGCGCAATCTAACTATCCTAATCGGCCTATCCGAGTAATCATTCCGTTTGCACCGGGTGGAGTTACTGATACCTCGGGCCGTTTTATTGCAGAACAGCTTTCCTTGAAACTGGGTCAGCAAGTTATTGCAGATAATAAACCGGGCGCCTCAGGGAATATCGGCACACAAATGGTTGCTATCGCTGAGCCAGATGGGTACACCATATTATTGGGGTACGCAGGAACTTTATCGATTAATCCTTTACTTTTTGAAAAGGTTCCGTTTGATAGTGTTAAAGATTTTGCTCCAATCGGAAAAATTGGCGATGCCATTTTGATACTAGTAGCTAATAATGATTTTCAGGGCAAGACTTTGGCGGACGTTATTACAATATCTAAAAAAGATTCCAACGGCCTCTCTTACGGTACATCAGGCACTGGCGGAACGCCAAATATTGCTGGAGAACTATTTAAGCAAAAGACAGGTGCAAATTTAGTTCACGTACCTTATAAAGGGGGTGGTCAGGCCTTGCTTGACCTATTGGGCGGCAATATCCCATTGGTTTATACGGCAGTTGCTGGGGCAAATCAGTATGTTGCTGCTGGAAGAATTAAAGCAATCGCCGTATCAAGTGCAAAGCGCAGCCCAAGCATGCCTGATGTGCCGACCTTTATAGAGAGCGGTGTTAAAGATTTTGTGATTGATGATTGGGTTGGATTATTAGCGCCAGCAAAAACACCTAAACCGATTATTAACAAACTGAATCAGGCATTAAATGAGATTCTAAATTCCCCAGAGGGAAGGGCCAAGCTCTTATCTATGGGTATCTTTGCAACCCCTGGAACACCTGAAAAATTTAGTGAACAAATTAAAGGCGACTTAATTCGCTTTGCACCAATTGTGAAGGCTGCTCAAATGAAATCTGAATAAACCTTAGATGGATGGATTGACTCACCTATGCAATAAGTGATTAATGAACGGAGCTGTAACGAGGCTAATAACGACGTTCATTCCCATAGCTAGGCTTACATAGGAATGTTGTACAGGCCCTAGAGGTGCCAATGCCGTTAGACTGATCCTGCTTTATATACTCTCATAATCCTTTGGTCCCAGGTTCAAGTCCTGGTGGGCCCACCAATAATCACGATACCAACCTTCGGGTTGGTATTTTTTTGAGCGTTACTTTAATTAACGCTTAGGTAGTAATGACACTTAATTAATTACTAAAGCAAGGGTAAACCAGCACACCTTAATGCATATATAAGCATATAGTTCTTATAACCACTTTTTCCCTTCGGCTAGATATATCTAGCGCACCGCCTGAAATTGCGAATACTCATAGTCAAGGGGGAAATCATGCGCACCTATTTAATTAGCTTGTTCTCGCTAGCTGCCTTTGCTCTAGTAGCTTGTGGTGGTGGCGACTCTAGTTCAAGTAACTCTTCTACTGCTACACCGACAGCACTGGCTGGCTGTATGAAAGCAGTAGGTGGACCATCGACTGCCTGCTTAACTGCTATGGAAGCTACAACCACCGAAAAAGACTGCAATGCCCTTGGGGCATGCAGTTATACCAAATCTGATGGAAGCTTTGTATATGCTCGGGCTTTATCAAGTTGTGCTGTCCAAAAAGATATTACTACTGGCAAACCTTCTTCTTCAGAAAACTGCAATGGGGCAATTGGCGCAGCAACTACAACTGAAGCCTGTAATGGTCTGGGAGCAAATTCACCAGCAGGGCATTATGCAAGCGTTACTAGCAGTGATAAAACCTTACAAAAGAAATTGAAATGTGCCATTGTGCGTGCCCCTGCTACAGCGAATTAACTTAAACGCTGAATCATTTTCATAAATACATTTAACAGCGTCATTTGATAATGTTTGAATGCTTATGAACTTCATCAAAAAATACTGCATCACTATTTTATTTGCCATTACCGCTAGCTTAACTGCTGGGAGCGTGGGAGCGCAGGCTTGGATAGCTAAGTTTTATGGGGGTGGGGCGGGCAGCTGGGATATTCCTATAAACATGTGTAGCAGTACCACGGTGGGCAATTATCCCACTGATCCTAGTGGCATAAGTGGTACTTATAATTGCGAGTGCCCTCAAGGCTGGACAAACGGATATGGTACTGAGACCAATTGCGACTACGATGGCGGTATTAGAGGATGTTGGAATCCAGTTGGAGTTCCTAATGGAAGCACCGTGGGAACTGGTGCGTGCTTTGAGTGCGGAAAAGGGGGAACAATATCAATGTTGGTGATGAGCTGCTTTGGTGGGATTAATGGTCAGCAAACTAAGGGTCAGGATGGCCATCAAGGGCAGTATATAGGGGGGTTTGGTGTTTCATGTACTCAAAATTCAGATTGCCAAGGCTACAACGCTCTTTGTACTGGAACCAATGCTAGCGGTGAATGTATTAGTTGGGGCAATGTACCAACTTCAGGTGGCTTCAGTACGAATTAAGCCAGACATCCTATAAGCCAGGTTCAAGTCCTGGTGGGCCCACCAATAATCTAATACCAACTCTAGGGTTGGTATTTTTTTGAGCGTTACTTTAAGTAATGCTTGTAGGGGGGGCATTCACTTATTAATGAATGATTAAATTACTAATAATTTGGTATTATGCAATTAATTTCTTTTAGCAAACCGCAGCAAGAGGGCGGACAGAGAATTTTGTTAAAGCAATTACTTTAAAAACGCTCTATTAACCCCTGTGAATGATCGCTATGAGAACAATTTTTAATAAAAGAATCGGCTGCATTGTATTACTTGCTTTAGCTACCATTAGTTTACATGCATGCAGTGGAGACTCCTCATCTTCCTCCTCTTCATCTAGGCCTTATAACGTGTGGCAAAACCCCTATATGTCGCCAAATCCTGGCAATAATATCCATAATGACTCTTATCTCAGTGATAGTTATAACTTTGCTGGGCCGTCGAAGCAGGGGCAGGCAACTGTCAGTCTTATTGAGGTAGTTAGTTATAAGGATCCTGCAACAGGCCAATCAAAAACCATTACCCTTGGCGAATGTGCGTCGATCGCGTTTGATGCCGATGGCAATATTCAGACTGTGTGCGCTGGTTTACCAGCTGGGCCCAATACAACCTCTACAACTCGGTATGTGGTCACTCTTGACCGAACTACCTTAGGGCTTCTTGCCATATTTTCATTCGAAAAAATCGTTAGCTCTGATCAATCTGGAGTTGATTTTGGTGGTGCAGGGTATTTTTACCAAGATAACCAATATCGTATGGTGGTAGCGCTGCCTGATGGGACTATTCAAGTCTTACTTCGAGTGAAATCAACTGCAGGCGGGATCGATTCGTATGTTAGTAATGCAACTTACAACATTACTGGAACAGGTGGCGCAGTAACGGTACCCAATAGTAGTCTTTATGCTGTAGTACCAGATAAGCTTGGAAATATCTGGTTTACAACTGCCCAGGGAGTCGTGGGAACAGTTACAACTGCCGGAAAGATTAGTTGGCTTAACCTCAATAGTGCTTCATCCAATCCAGGCACTTCAGGTTTAGAGACAATAGCCAATTCACATGCAATTGATCAGGGTGATACTACTGATGGAGCATCTGGCGTTTATATTTTGTCGACATATAACATATATCGATTTGGAGCTTCATCAAATGGCACCCCTAGTATTGTGTGGAAGGCCGCATATGATAGGGGAGCTGGAGTTAAGTCAGGGCAGGTAAGTTGGGGGTCAGGCTCATCACCCACCATATTCAATATGAATAACCGACGATTTGTAACGATTGCGGATAATGCGCAGTATATGAATGTCAATGTGTATAGAGCCGAGGCTACTCTTGGTGAAGGGGAACAAAGGCTATTTGCACAAGTCGCACCCTTTGGTCAAAATGCCCTAGTGAGCGATGAAAATTCCTTGATTGTTGCTGCAAATGCCGATGGCAGCAGTATCGATATTTATGCTGAAAATAATTACGGTAACGATACAGCCTTAAGTACCTTTGGTTCTAATGTAACTCAGCCTGGCTTTGCCAGAATGAATCTGACACCAAGTGGTGTATTTACTGTTGCAAGTGTGAATAACACAATCCGCGTGCCCTCAATCGTCTCTAAAGTAAGTTTAGTGTCAAATATTATTTATACCTATAACAAAACTGAAGAAGGCTGGTATGTCACAGGACTTGATGCAACCGATCTAAATAAAGTCATTTTTACCAATAAGACTAGCGACGGACAACTTCGGTATAACAATTATTATTCGGGTCTTTCATTGAGTTCCGATGGAGCTATTTGGCTTGGCACCATCTTCGGTTTGTTGAAGGTAACAATTAATTAAAGATTAAAACCTTCCCTCAGAGTGATGCTTAGCATTGCAGTTGGGTAGGGCAGTATTGGAACCCACTACTAACAGATTAAAAGATGTATATTTTTATAAGATGAAGGCATAGTCCACGGAGTAGTGAAAGCTACACAAACCGTAATCCTTTGGTCCCAGGTTCAAGTCCTGGTGGGCCCACCAATAATCTAATACCAACTCTAGGGTTGGTATTTTTTTGAGCGTTACTTTAAGTGACGATTGTTGACTTATCAAAAACTTTACTAAGTTAGCCCTATGGTTAGCTCGAATTCAGTTATATCTTCATTCTCACT
>Ga0114967_10003604_pt1 | contig 12668 bp, 9 predicted proteins | sample M_130628_MF_Meta_FD_92639 | JGI IMG/M metagenome (GOLD analysis project Ga0114967, IMG submission 92639) | Freshwater microbial communities from Lake Montjoie, Canada to study carbon cycling - M_130628_MF_MetaG | ecosystem: Environmental > Aquatic > Freshwater > Lake | place: Lake Montjoie... | reverse complement strand
CGAACAATGGCGTGGAAAGCATCCATTCGCAAGAATTCAAATTTTCCCGTTTCATGCAACAATGAAACCCATTCGCCAGTACTGAATTGCATGACACAAAGGTAAGGTTAAAACAACTTCAAGCAGCGTTGTATGGGCTTCGAAATTTGGCAAAGGAGGAGGGTGTTACTTACTCCTTCACCACAATCGCCGATTCATAACATCCTTCTACCTTGAGAATGTAAATTCCCTTGCTTAAGTTACTTAAGGAGATGGAGGTGTTTGTGGCAGGGTTGAGGTAACATGTATGATTCCTCCGGAATCAGGGGGATTTAATACTATCAGGTGAGCCCCTCGATCCGCCTCGGCGGACTCAGGGACCGCACCTGGAACTGGGACTGTAACTATCAAAACAACTCAGTGTTTTTTAATTCTTCCCAAGAGTTCTTCAATATTCGATAGATTCATCTTCGTAAAAGCGAACCATCGTTTACCCAGGTCTTTTAATGAGGCTCCAAGGTGATATACATCTTCGTTATCTAGTATCAAAAAACGATCATGGCTTAGATTAAAAGCTTCGATAGAAAATCCTCCATATTGCTCATTTGCTTTTTTTAAATCCAGTAGAACCTGCTTACTCGTATTTTTGGTAAGGATATGCGCAATAACATCCTGTTTCTTTTTTGAAAGGAGTGTAAAAGTCGTTTCGTCGATGTAATTATCTATTAATAGTATATTTTTTCGAGCCTGTCGAATGATTTTAGCAACTAATACGTAGGCATCAAAAACTTCACCTTCAAAGAAAATTCCTTGCGTAGAGGGTAGCTGACTATTTATTTGTAAATCAATGGTTTTTATTTGTTCCTTGATTTGAATGATTTGATGTTCCATATTATCAACCCTGTGTTGTACGGCATAACCTTTTAGTAAATAATCTTTTAACACTTGATTAGCCCAAATTCTAAAATGAACTCCTTGCCTTGATTTCACACGGTAACCAATGGAAATGATCATATCAAGATTCACATGTTCTACCTGATAAATTTTACCATCACTTCCAGTTGTCGCAAATTTTGCGACAACTGGAAGTCCAAGTAACTCTTCCTTTAATGCATTATTGAGGTGTTTCCCAATTGTTTTTATGTCTCTACCGAAGAGCAGTGCGAGTTGTGTTCGATTAAGCCATACGCTGTCTTCACTGAGTTGTACTTCAATACGCTGATTGATATGATCAAGGGAATAGAAAATAAGTTCATTTTTCATGGCTTACTCAACGTTTGAACAAGCTTCTTATTTTTTATGGACAATGCATCTTAACCCCGTTCCTCGGGATTTCAAATCCCGAGGAACGGAAGACTCAATTTTACTCCTTCACCACAATCGCTGATTCATAAGCTCCTTCGACCTTGAGAATGTAAATCCCTTTGCTTAAGGTGCTTAATGAGATGGTGGTATTGGTTCCGCTTAATTTTCCAGAACCAACGGTTCTACCCATTTGGTCGAAGAGGGTATAGGGCTCGTTCGTAAACTTATCCGAGGTAATTGTAATCTCCGAGGAAGTAGGGTTGGGGTAGAGCACGATCGATTCCTTGCCGTTTACCAAATCTTGAAGGCTTAGGACGTTTGGAAACCCTTCGTAGATTCTATGAATGGTGGTATTTGTAGTAATCGGGTCATTATAGTCGAAATAAATGTCAGCGTCGTTGGTGATAACAGTTCCCGGAGATAAATTAGGGTTTTGTTCAACGTGAAAAGTAACGAATCCATTGCTTCCAACACTGTTTGTGGTGCTGTCTGGTAGTAGAATATTGTCAAAGCGCCATTCCAATACCCGTGGACCATACATTCTGAATTCGTAGTTATGACTAGAAACACCTGGTGTGACGGTGAAGATATTTAAATCCAAATCCAAGGTATCTCTAATCACCACGGTGAATGCCGTATCGGTTCCTGTATTTTGGAAACGAATTACATATTGAAGTTGTTGATTTGGTTGAATGTAATTCATGTTGGTAACGCCATTCGGGTAGCCTCGTTTGTCGTTGGGGTCACAGCTTCCACTAACTTCTTCACAATAGATGTCAATGACAGGGTCGGCATCGTCTTGCGGGTAATCATTTACACCGCCAGGGGTCCAATTTGCTGGATTGCCACAATGTTCTACAAAGGCATTCGGTTGAGAATTTCCGGGATGCAAGGGATGTTGTGCAGCATTGAGTATCCAAGTTTGACCATTTCCTGCAAATGCATACGTAATGGTTTGACCGCCTTGTAGCATGATAGAGTCGGTGAAGGTAACTGTACCATCAACAGTGAGCCAAACAGGTGCGTAACATTCCATGTCGCCTCCGCCTAAAACGCCTGTATTGGTTACGGTAAAGTAAATGGAATCATTTTGGCACCAACCGTTCACGCTCAAACTGCTTTGGTCCCAAGGACCTAAACACGGTTGGGGTAGGCCTCCAAGAGAACCTTCACTTGGAATGCTGTCCCAATTCGGCCCAGAGGGTAGGGTATCTAAGGCACAATTCTCCACAGGAAAAAGTTCGGCATTCATACAAAGGGTTTGCCCAAGGGTTGCGTTACAACTCACGGTGGTAGAAAGTGTAAAATCTACGCATTGACCGGGGTTCAATGTTCCCGTTTGAAATTGGAAAACGTTGTTTCCTAAGGCCGTAAAGGGCAGACTCGCTGAATTAACGGTAAGCAGGGAATCTAGGGTGACAATGACGAAGGAGGAGTCTAATGAAGCACTCGCAGCGTTGTCATTGCAGGCTTGTACATAGACAATTTGATTTGAAAAGCAACGAGTAAGGTTTGGGGCTATTATTGTTATTTCGGGATTGCTGCATGGATTATTTGCGGTCAATGCAAAGTCTGCACAATTATAATACGTGTATGGGGTGAGTACATTAAAGTATTGTGTAATGGGGCAAGGTATGTTCCAATTTAAATTGGTTGTATCTATTGTTGCAGAATATGAACCTACAGCTAATGAGTCAATAAACCAAATTCCATCTTGGGATTGAACGATTAAATTCCCGGGTTGGATGATTACATTATTATTGGATAATAAAGGTTCATTAAACTCTTTCAAGCAATTTGAATTTATATCGTTGAATATTCTCCCGGAAACTAGGGGTTTTTTGAATTTAGCAAGAAAAACATCACACAAACCTCCTCCAAAAGCGTTTTGTGATGTCGATGAGGCAAAATTGTTTGCACTGTTTGTCTTACCATAAACATAAAAATCACCATCATTTCCGCTTTTAATATCACATCCATAATCTTGAAGGTTTCCTCCATAATATGACCCAAATTCAATAGTGCCATTTGTGTCAAATTGTGTAAAGAAACAATCTTGATTTCCTCCATATATTTGTTGAAAGCCATTTTGGGCAATCGAAAGTGGACTTGTAGTTTTTCCTGTACAAAGTATCTTTCCATTAGTGTCAATGTTTAAATTATAAACATTATCTCCTCCATTTCCGCCGAAATACTTTGACCAAATCCGACCTCCTGATGGACTGAATTTAACAACAAATCCATCGGCTGCTCCACCAAGAAATGAACTAGTTGTTAAATTAGAGCTAATATTATTCGTACTTGAAGTTGTTCCGGCTAGGTACAGGTTATTTTGATTGTCAAATCCGCCTCCATAAAAATAATCGTCTCCTGAGCCTCCATATAGTGAGCTCAATAAGAGTGTCCCTTGGGTATTAAATTTCGCAACAAATCCATCTATCCACCCTCCACCAAAAGTTGATTGAAAACTATTTAATAAATTAATTCCTATCCCACAGGTTCCTCCACCTATTGAAATATTCCCGAAGTAATCTGAACACATAAAATAGGTTTCTTCTCTATCGATTCCTCCAAAATATGTTGACCATAAAATTGAACCAGTTGAGTTTAATTTTACTAAAAAGGCATCTGAAATACCCCCGCCGTATGTATTTTGAAAACCATTAAAACCAATAATATTTGTACTATTTGTAATTCCGGCAAGATAAACATTACCATAGCCATCCGAAGCAATTAGGGTTTCGTTTTCGCTTCCTGATCCTCCATAGTATGTGCCCCATAGTAATATTCCCTGTATGTTGAATTTTGCGATAAATGCATCATCACTTCCTGTTAGGTTATTTTGGATTCCATTCAATGCGATGTTAGTAACTGAGTTTGTATATCCGGAAAGATAAACATCACCATTTGAATCTATAGTGATGTCTGTACCTATATCTTGGAGGCTACCCCCATAGTATGTTGACCATAGGATGTTGCCAAACTTAGAATAACAAGTTACAAATGCATCACCACTTCCCCCACCATAGGTGTTTTGATGACTATTAATGGTTATTATATTCAAGGAATTTGTCCATCCCGAAATAATTATATTTTCATTTTGGTCGATTTCTATACCCCCAGCCATATCCCAATTATTCCCCCCATAATACGTTCCCCAAACTCTGGTTAACGGGTCAATTACCATAGCAATGTTTGGGTTGTAATTAGGGATATCGAAGCTCACCCTATTACCTTTTATTTTCCAAGAAGCCTCAATCAATACATCATTCTGATAAACTTTCAACTGTCCTTCACGTATTTCACCAAAAGGTGTTTTTAATATCAAATTGCCCTGATCATCGGTGCTCAATTCAGCTCCTTTTATGTCAATTTGAATTTGATGATAGTCTGCACCCGGAGCCACAATGTAATCCGTTTCAAGAAATCCTCCGTTGCCATAGTAATGGATGTCTACTCCATTCCAAACATTAAGGAGCGTAAGTGTTTCATATTTCTTAACAAACAAGGCAGGTTCAACTCCTTCTGGTACATTGTAATAGTTGTTATACCCTTCCAATGCAGTGCCTCGATTTATGGTAAAATCTTTATTCGCATTTAGCCATTCAGCATCTACCCGGTACGTGCCAATCTGATCCGGAACCTGTCGTTTTTTATCATCTGAACCAAGAGAAGCACGTAGCATGTCTTTATCTTCTTCTTTCCAGCTTTCTACTCGGGAAAGTTGGTAACTCATTCCTGAATTCTTAATATAAAAATTCATCCCTTCGCTGACTCCATAATATAATACATCGGGCCTGGCTTTCCAGTGCTGGTCTTTTATTTGACCTTTATTTTCTTCGAAGCTTAATTCATTTTTTTTGTCGATGAATTTTTCTTCGTGCTGTGAGAAAATTGGATTATCAACACTGGTTGCTAGTATACTAAATGCTATAATTAGTTTTTTCATTATTTCCTTGACGGATTGAATATCTATTATTTCATTACTCCTTCACCACAATCGCCGATTCATAAGCTCCTTCGACCTTGAGAAGGTAAATCCCCTTGCTTAAGGTGCTTAAAGAGATGGTGGTGTTGGTTCCGCTTAGTTTTCCAGAACCTACGGTTCTTCCCATTTGGTCATAGAGTGTGTAAGGCTCGTTTGTAAACTTATCCGAGGTAATGGTGATTTCTGAGGAGGTAGGGTTGGGGTAGAGGGTAAACTGGAAAAGATGTTCTTCTAAATTATTTTCTTGTATTTCAAAATTGTTATTTATCGTGTGAAAAACTTCATTGGTTATAATTGGTTCGTTGAAATCAAAATATATGTAAGATTTATTTCTGATTTCTTCTCCATTCAATAAATTGTAATTTTGATTTATCCTAAACTTAATCCAACCATGACTAAGTTCTTCATTCGTAGTGCTATCTGGTAATTGGATATCATTAAAGGTCCATCTAGCAACTCTACCGTTAAGTATTTCAAACGTAGATTCATGACTTGTACATAAATTTTGGAAGGTTCCGATGTTCATGTTTTGATCAATGGTATCCAAAATTACAACTGTGAAAGCTGTATCATTTCCTGTGTTTTGGAATCGAATACAATAATCTATTTGTTGCCCGGATGTGATATTATTACTATTGCCAATTCCAATTGGATAACCTGTTTTATCATTTGGATCGAAACTACCTGAGGTAATTCCACAAGCTTCATCGGATAAACCATAACTAGATTGACTTTGTATTTGTAGTGGATAGTTTGGAACCCAATTAATTCCAGATGGACAAGCCTCTATAAAGGAACTAGACTGTGATTGAATAGGATTTAGCGGATGTTGTAACGTTTTGATAGTCCATGTCTCTCCATTTGAAAGAAAACGATACGTTTTATTTCCGCCATCAGCTAATAGGACAGAGTCAAAAAGAAACAACGTTGCATTTTTGTAAATGAAGACAGGAAGCCAGTTGGTCATCGCATTACCAGAAACTATAGATTGATTTGTGATATTCAATTCTGCTGAATCTTGAGTGCAGATTGCAGAAGTGACTAAATTTGAATTATCATATGGATTTGAAGTCAAGAAATACGGGACTCCATTCACATTAATAGGTCCTTGTTGATTGTAATTTGGAGAACAAGATATTGAAGGATACAATTCTGCCTTTACACATAATGTTTGAAAAATCATGGCATTACAACTAACCGTAGTAGACAGTGTAATTGTAGTGTCCTCTCCCGGAGTAAAATCTGCTAATTGAAAATTATACTTTCCATTTCCTAGATAAGTAAAGTTTGCAGTGGAATTATCAACTTGAAAATATGGGTGTAAAGTAACAACTAGGTTTGGTGAAAAAATAGTTTGGTTTGCTGTCCCTTTATTTTTAACATTAATTTTTATTTTTTGATTTCCAAAACATCTCCTCATTGATTGTATAAATACAGTAACTTGTGGTTGGGTGCATGAAACAATTGATTGGTATCCATTATTTACTTCGTAAAATGTCGAAGAATTATAATTATTGATTAAAACGGTATCATTACACCATTGATTGGATTCAAACATTGTGGTGTAAATAACCATGTAGTTTCCATTGGGGATGTTTGAAATATGCCAAAAACCATTATTGTCGGTCATTGTTGTGTAATTTCCAGGTGTAACTTGTACAATAATTTGATTTACTCCAGTTTCATTGTCGTTTATACAATTGGAATTTAAGTCTCCAAATACTTGACCTCCAATTCCCGGTATGGTATACTCAATCACAATTAATCCACTGCCACCATTTCCTCCTGATTTATCGATAACACCACTTGCTTGGCCCCCTGAGCCTCCGCCTCCGGGTAATTGCCCATTTGAGCCGTTGCAGTTACAACCCACTCCCTGTGAATACGCCCCGTTTCCTGCTCCTAATCCACCCACAAGCCCTTGGCCTGCATTACCATTTGAATTTTGGGAAGCACTTCCACCACCACCTCCGGCCATTGATCCATTGCCACCATTTGTACCAGTTCCACCTCCACCTCCATAAAAACTTAAGTCGCCTCCAACGTTTCCGGTTGAAACCGCAGGGGCACCTGATGCAGTCATGCAGCATGCCATCGTAGTTGGATTTCCGCCAAGACCCCCTCTTGCCAGTAATGTAGATGTTGAGCCAAACCAGGTGTTTGCACCAGATAACATTGGTGAATTTAGTGCACCAATGCCACCGTTCCCCACGGAATAAGAAAATTGTTGTCCGGGCGTTACAATAAATGTTTTTTGAACGAAACTACCTCCGCCCCCGCCTCCTCCAGCACAAGCTTGACCGGTTGCGTATCCGCCTGCACCGCCGCCTCCCCAACATTTAACAGTGATTGACTGAGCATTTTGTGGAACTGTCCATATCCCATTACTTGGGTTGGACGCACCCGTAATGCAATAAACTGAATCGATATGATTTTGGGACAAAATCACATTGCATAGTAAAACGATAATAGCAACTAAATAGAACTTCAATAGGTTTGACATAATTTTCTCTTACTCAGACTAATTACATCCCATGGTTCCTGAACCAGAATAAGTTTGAAAAGTCAGGCCATTGTTAATTGTATTAAACAAACCTTCAATTCCCCAATAATCACCATTGTATGTCATATCTCCTCCATTCACATTAAGTGTTCCTGTTTTTGAAAAATAAAAACTCCCGTTATTATTTTGCCCAAAACTAAAAACCATAGCAAATCCATCAAGGGAAGTTATCCCATTAGCTCCGGTCCAATCAATAACATTATAGGAACCAGAGGCTGGGAAATCATAAACCAGGTAGTAGGCTAATCCATGGAAATAATTTCCAAAGTTCGCTGTTGATGCATTTTGAAGCAGTGCCCAATCTACGTCTAACCCCATGACAACTGAAATGCCGCTAATCGGTAATTGACCTGATTGTGCTTGGAACATAGCGGCATATGCACTTGCATCAACGGCCAAACACAATGTTTGAACATTTAGGGATGTATTGCCTGCTGTAATTGTACTTGTAGAATTGCTTGAGCCAAAGCCAAACGTGCTAGAGGACACGTAAACAACCAATCCAGACCCCTGTGCATAGATTGTATTCGGCTGAGGGTTAGCAAAACTCCATGTTTTGTTTATGGAAACCGTTTTATTACGAACATCGAAATCAATGAAACGGTTGTTTGCCTCATCTTTAATTTTAACAATTAAAGGCATTGTTTTCAAAGCATCTTCAATTTTAGATTTGCTTTCTTTGTTTGTTATAAACGTATCGTTATCAATTTTTTGAACTACCCTGGATTTATTACATCCTACTAAGAAAGTAAGGATAATTCCAGCAAAGATTAGATTTAAATTTTTCATGATTCAAAAATTAAAGTGTTTAAAATAGCGAATTTATCATTTGAAAACCCACCCCAATCTTATGGTTCCTTGGTAATTGGGTCCCCAATTGAGTTGAGTCGTATTTCCTACAGTTTCCGTGTCTTCAGTAGGTATTTCAGGATTGTCATAGCTCGTTTTCGTTTTTCCTTTTCCATCGAATAAAAGACCAAATCCAAGTTCTGCCCCTAAGTATAGATGATCTGAAATGTAAAAATCTGTTCCCATGAATAGATTCGGTCCAAAACTTGTCGATGAAGTTTTTGAAAGTGTGGTTTGAATCGTTTTATTATCGCTCCATAAACTTTCGGAGTTATTTTTTGAGGCAGTAAAACCCAAGAACAACTCTGCACCTATGTAAGGAGAAAGTTTATCGGTGCCATCAAAGTGTCTTTCTAATCCCGGACGAAGAGAGAAATCAAAATTCCCAGTTCTATCTTTTGTCATGGGCAACCCTCCGGTTGTATCTCCAAGTGTTGTATTCCTTTTACCTCCCATAAATAAAGATGCGCGAACAGCTAAATTATCTTGAAGGAAATACCTATATCGTAAAGCATTTATTTTGAAAGGTTCACTTCCCAATGGTGAAAACTCCATTTCGATGGTTTGAGATCCTTCTTCTTGTTTTTGTGCGTAATTGGTTGTCAGTGAAAACACAACAGCAAAAACAAATAGTACATCTAATAATTTCATGTTTTATGGTTTAAAATTTTGTTAATTGATCCTTTATATGGTTTTACATTTTCTTTAATATAAAAGATCCGGAGATAGCAACTTCAGTAAATGTTCCGTCTTGATTTGATTCAGCAACTGTTCCTGAAATTGTTCCTTTAATTTTATTTACTCCAACGTGGGTAATGTGAACATAAGGTGTGGCAATCGAGCCATTGGTAGTTTGAACGCCAGAGATTAATGCGTAAGGCCATGGACCATCAACAATCATATTTGCGCAGGTATTGTTTATTTCACCTACATTGAAATTGCCTTGACCGTTGGGAATAAAACAGCTGCATGTAAAGTCAGGCAAAGCCACACTACCTTCCCACATTTGAACCACATTCCTTCCTCCACATGTACCGTTAACACTTCGCAAATAAATTGCTTTTCCATCCAAGCTAGTCATCGAATTTCCTGACCAGGCGAAGGTTTGACCTTTTACTGTAATTACAAAATTGTTTGGGTTGCCACTAAATGAGTTGCAACCCAAAAACAATAATGGCACAGCCAGTAGTAGTAGAATATATCTCATTATTTTAAAACTGAAACAATTCCATAAATAAGATTGACAAGGTAAATCAAGATACCCAATCCATACAACAAAACACCCAACCAAGATCCTCCACCCAAAGCTATTACAAGGCCTGTTATGATTAAGGCCAATCCTGCAATCCATAGTAACAAACTAATTTTAAAGGCCTTACTTTTTTTACCCTTTGCCACTAATATTCCGAAAGGCGCAAGGCCTGCAAGGCACAACAAAATTCCAATGATTTCCTCAGTTCCAATAGAGCTACTAGATTTCAAATTATCTTTGCTTTTTTCTAATCCCGATTTCTTTGAAAAATGCGTTGGATTTCTTGAGTTATTAAATGAGGAAGTTGACTCACTGAGTATTCTCTCAGAATATCTTTCATTGGTATTACTTCTTGAATTATTAGCCTGTGGGTAGGCATTGTTTGATTTGGATTCATCAATATTTGCATCTGTTTCATTATTAAGATCATCAAGCAAAATGTTTTTAGTTTCAATTTGATGAGCCGATTGATCTCCATCATCTGAGGAGTTTTCACTTATTTCATTTGTAGTTATATCCGTAACTTTGGTTTGACTAATATTTTCCTTTTTTGATTTAGTGTGCCATGTTATTTGATATCCCTTTGGATAAATTTTTCTCTCAATAGAACAGGAGTTAAATAGTAAGATTGAAGTCAGTACAAGAAACAAGGTTTTTAAAAGTGTTTTCATTTTTTTAGTTTAAAAGTTTCCCCAAAATTATATCCGTTCAAGCGTACAGCCGTGCCTTAAAAGTTCAAATGTATTCCCGTAGGTTGTAATTTAGTCGTTATTCGACTAGGTGAGGGGAGGTGGGAATATTTGAAGTGGAAAAATACAAGCAGGCAATTTGTATTTTTCATAACTTTCCACAAAATATAGAAGTTATGGACCTTCAGAACATGCACATTGGTCTTAAGATTAAAAAGATAAGAGAGCTAAAAAATCTTTCCCAAACACATTTGGCGCAGCAGTTGGGAATGTCGCAAAGCGCCTACAGTAAAATTGAAATAGGAGAAACCGAAGTAACATATAGCAAGTTGGAAAAAATATCAGAAGCCTTGGATTTAAAGCCAGAAGACATCATCAGATTCAATGATTCCATGGTTTTCAATGTGATGCACAACATTGATGGGAACAATGGATTTGTAATCAACAATAACTTTTCGGAAAAAGAACGAACCCTTTACGAAGATCGGATTGCTTCGCTTGAAGACCAAATTGCTTTTCTTAAAACATTGGTTGAAAAAGCGAAGAATTCCTAATTTCATTTCTTTTTTCCAGTTCGTTGCGCAGTATTTCAATATTTTGGCAGCTGAGAACCCCTAAAACGGATGAACCTTTAAATATAGGTATGAAACTCCCAGGCTTGTAGGTGTTTGATGCCATTCTTTATAGGGAATTTTAGGTCATCTAACGAAACAATGATTTTTTCATAATGATCTGGAATAACCGCTAACGCTGAATATTCTCTGGCGATGGTTGTTTCTTCAGTAAGTAGGTAGCAACTTTGAACATACATGATTCGGTCTGCCTTCATAGCTACAAAATCAACTTCCTTGTTTGGCATTACGCCTACATAGACTTGATATCCCGAACGTTTTAGGTCAAGAAAAATAAGATTTTCCAATAGATACCCCATTCCATATCCAAATCCGGAGAATAAAAAGTTTCTATATGCCAAATCATTGCAGTAATATTTGACATTGCCAGCAATGGTCTCTTTGCCTCTAATGTCATAACGTTCCACTTTATGAATGAGAAAAGTATCTTCTATGTATCCCAAATACATGGCGATCGTGTCGTAGGTAGTTTTTCTTCCTTTGCTCTTAAAATAATTCGTGATTTTATTCAAAGACATTAGGTTAGAAGCGGTATTCACCACGTAGATAAACAAATCTTCTAATAACTTAGGTTCCTTAATGGCATGGCGTTGTATCACATCCCTGAGTAAGACGGTATCTCTTACAGCTGAAACATAATGTTGCTTGGTTTCGTCGTTGGGTAAAGAAAAAAGTTCGGGTAAGCCCCCACTTTGTACATAAGATATATAGGACTCTTTTTGAAGTTTCAGTGCATTGATCCCAGCATATTCGGCGTAACTGAATGGAAAAATTTCAATGTTGATGTACCTCCCAGAGAGCAAAGATGCCAATTCGCCTGATAGCATTTTAGAATTGGACCCACTGATGAAAATTTCATAGCTTTCACTGTAGTTTTGGGCATAGGAGTTAATCAATCGTTCCCATTGTTGAATGTTCTGAATTTCATCGATGAAAAGGTAAACTTTACCGACGGGCTCGAGATGGGCAAGATAGCTTTTTATAAGCAGGTCCAGTTCGTTGTAGTCTTTTACCTCATCAAATTCTATGAATTCTTTGTTAATGAAAAAGATGTTTTTTGAAGGAACCCCCTGCTGAATGAGTTGATGTGCGATTTGTCTGAGCAGATAACTCTTTCCCGTGCGTCTTTGGCCCACCAGCACTTTAACCAGCGAATTCTCGCAATACTGAAAGATTTTATCCAAATATGCTTGCCTCAAAAATCCCAGTTTCGGAACATTGTTATTCCAAAAATTGTACTTACTAAAATTTGAAAAAAATTCTTCCATGGAATAAAAATCTTATCAAATTTAATAAAATTTCTTCCACGGACGAAAAAAAGCATATTATTTAATAAAGTTTCTTCCGCAGACGAAAAAAATGAAGTTGAACTTACATATTCCTTCGGTACTGTCCACCGACTTCAAACAAT
>Ga0114967_10003603_pt1 | contig 12668 bp, 9 predicted proteins | sample M_130628_MF_Meta_FD_92639 | JGI IMG/M metagenome (GOLD analysis project Ga0114967, IMG submission 92639) | Freshwater microbial communities from Lake Montjoie, Canada to study carbon cycling - M_130628_MF_MetaG | ecosystem: Environmental > Aquatic > Freshwater > Lake | place: Lake Montjoie... | reverse complement strand
TTAAAGTTTTTATTTTTTTTATGATAATGACCAATAAGGTTTTCTTGCTTGGCGAGGGTGGCAATTTTCAAAACAAATATTAATGAGGGAGAACCAAAGCGGTTTGCAGCTGCGATTTGATTATCCACAAATGTGTCCGAAGTGCACTGAACCGCCACTTTTACCAAAACCATTTAATACCAACTGCTTATTATTAGTCAATGTCGATTTTATTTATTTCGTTCATTAATTTGTCAGTTTCTGTCAATGCAATTATTATTTTTTAATAGTGTCTTGGCTTGAATTACTGGACAGTTGGGTCTGTATTAGCATTTTTGGCATTAAAAAATTCGTTTTGGCTATTTTTATGCCTTTCATTGAGGTAAAGATAGTTATTTTTAGCAAGGGGCGAACCGTTGCTCCGATTGTTATCAAATTACATTTCCTTGTTATAAAGTAACAGGCTCGTGTTTTAAAGTAAGAGGCTCGTGTAATAAAGTAACAGGCTCGTGTTAAAAAGTAACAGGCTCGTGTTAAAAAGTAACAGGCTCGTGTTAAAAAGTAACAGGCTCGTGTTAAAATGTAAGAGGCTCGTGTTAAAAAGTAACAGGCTCGTTTTAAAAAGTAACAGGCTCGTTTTATAAAGTAACAGGTTCGTGTAAAAAAGTAACAGGTTCGTGTTATAAAGTAACAAGTTCGTGTTATAAAGTAACAGGTTCATGTCATAAAGTAACAGGCTCGTTTTAAAAAGTAACAGGCTCGTTTTAAAAAGTAACAGGTTCGTGTAACTTTTTAGCCAAAAATAATAAAAATTCCGCCTATGTATTGGCTCTCGAAAAATGGGCTAGTGAAAATGGATTTGATAAAAATAATTTGACTAAAGGACAAAAAGAGGCATTTTTGGGTTATGTGTCTTATGTTTATTACGGCGAAATCAAGGCAGCTTTGAATAAATATGACCCAAATCACCTTTATCTTGGGAGTCGTTTGCATAGTTCTGCAAAAAACGTTCAAGCGATTTTGAAAGCTGTCGAAAAGCACCTTGATTTTGTTTCAATCAACTATTATGGCTATTGGCAACCCGAAGCCAAAAATCTTAGTGATTGGGCTGCATGGTGTAATCGCCCGTTTTTCATTACCGAATTTTATACAAAAGCTGAAGATTCAGGCATGGAAAATAAAACTGGGGCGGGTTGGTTAGTAAAAACCCAAGCCGACCGTGGAATTCACTATCAAAACTTCTGTATGGAATTGCTGAAAGCCCCAAATTGTGTAGGTTGGCACTGGTTTCGCTACCAAGATAATGACCCAACCGACCTCTCTGCCGACGAATCTAACCGTGATTCAAACAAGGGCTTAGTAAGCTATCAATACAAACCCTATTTGACTTTATTAGAAAAAATGAAAGCCTTGAATATGAATAAATACGAATTGATAAAATACTTTGATAAGAAATGAAAATTAAACCTATTTTTGTGCTTTTAATGCAATAACTACTTTAAAATGAATAAATTTTTTATCCTCGGTCTAAGCTTTTTTTTAACTTGGCATTTGTCGTTCGCCCAAAAACCTCAACGCTTTAAAAATGAGGTTTATATGTCTATTGATTCCCTTAAAAACATTCAATACGGTGAGTCAAAGAACATAAATAATGAGTCTGAAAAATTATTTTTAGATCTTTATTCGCCTATGAGTGATACCCTAAAAAAACGTCCTTTAGTCATATTTGTTCATGGTGGCGGATTTGTCAATGGCGATAAAGGTACTGGTTATCCGCTTTTATTTTGTATGGGTTTGGCCAAAAGAGGTTATGTGAGTAGTTCTATCAATTACCGTTTGGGAATTGAAAAACCAAAGAATGATACCTCGTATTTTGAAGCCATGTATAGAGGTGTGCAAGATGCGAAAGCTGCGGTTCGTTTTTTTAGAAAAAATGCTGAAAAATATGGTATAGATACCTCAAAAATTTATATCATGGGTGGTTCGGCTGGTTCGAAAGTAGCCATGCACTTGGCATATTTAGACCAAAATGAGGTGCCAAATTATATAAATACCTCAAAATTCGGTAGTTTGGAAGGAAAAAGTGGAAACGAGGGCTATTCATCAAAAGTAAATGCGGTGATTAATTCTTGGGGAGCGATGATTGATTATCGTTGGATAAATTCGGGCGATGTGCCACTTTTTAGTGTACATGGCACAGGCGATAAAACCGTTCCTTTTGATTCTTCCTACGCTTATCATGGTTTTAAATATGGTAGCTCGATTTTGTATAATAGAGCATTATCTTTAGGAATTCCTACAGGATTAAAGCTTTTTGATAAGGCTGGACATACTTTGGATAGTGATAAAAACAAACAAAAACAGGCTCTAGACGAAATAGCCTTCTGGTTGTTTATTCAGTTGAATAAGACCAAGAATTCGGCAGGTATTTTGAGATTTGAAAAGGATATTCAGGAATTTGAAAAGCTGGATAAAACTGAATCTTATTCTTCTAATGCGATTTTGGTTACTGGGAGTTCATACATTCGTTTATGGAAAACAATTAAGCAAGATTTAGCTCCTCATGAAATTATTCACCGAGGTTTTGGTGGGTCAAATATCGCTGAAATGGCCTATTATATTGATCGAATTATGGCTAATCACTCATTCAAAGCCATTGTGTTTTATTCGGGAAGCAATGATATTACCGCAGGAAATCAAGATAAATCGCCTTTGCAAGTTTTAGAGGCTTTCAAATATGTAGTACAAAAAGTGCATCAGAAAAATCCTAAAACGTCTATTTATTATATTGCTATTTCACCCAATGAGCGACGTTGGGCGGTACAAAATAAAATTGTAGAAGCCAATGAACTGTTTAAGAATTACTGCCAAAATACACCAAATCTGCATTTTATCGAGACAATGGCACAGCTATTGAGTAAAGACGGTAAATATCAGCCTGATTTATATATCAACGACAAACTACATTTCAATGAAAATGGCTACAAAATTTGGTCACCTTTAATCAAAGGTGTTTTGGACAAAGATTTTTTATCAAAATAAAGATTCTGGTCTTTTTTCTGACTTTCGTGTTAATGATTAAAGCCAAATGCCTTAGGTTCTATCAGTGTCCTCTTTTTTGGTGGCACTGATGTCATTTGTCTATCAAACTCAGACATCCTGATAATAGATCAAATCTATTCCTCCTATTTGCTTAGACCAATGCCATTAGGGTCTCGTACCGTAGACCCTGGTGAAATGGTACATCTTTTTATCTCTTATAATGGGTGTGACACATTTTTGTTTAGTATCGGCGAACTGTCCAGTATCTCTACCTCAGCATTCTGAACGGAGTAAACTTAAAAAAAGTAGAACCATAGCATAAAAAAATATGATTTATGTGCCTTTTTTTAGTAAATTTAGAAAATATTGCCTCAATATTAATTTTAGCATTATAAGTCCCGATTGATATTCATAGTTTTAACACTTTGGTGTCAAGCTATTTCAGGACAAGACAAAGATTATTATTCTAATTTAATTATTTCCAAAGTCAAATTAAATGAAAATACTACCTGCTTTATCAATCCTTTTTTTTTCAATTCAATCTTACGCTCAAAATTCTTCCCTAGTAGCGAATCTTTTCCCTGTTTTGCCTAAAGCCTATAAGTGGCCAACAAAAAAAAATGATTCACAAAAAATATTGAATTTTTTAAAAACAGAAAAAGAAAACTATTTTAGTTATTTCAATAAAGACTTCGTTGAATTCGGTATTGATTTTACCAGAAATGGTTTAATTCGTTCTTTGCACGCAATTGATTTGAATAAAGATGGCATAGACGAAATCATCTTTGCCGGTCAAAGTGAAGAAGAAGGCAACCGAGTGGATATTTTTAAAAAAGAAAAAACCTCCTTCGCCAGAATATTTTCTGAGCGACAAAATCTCACTGACTTCATGCTAAGCCAAGGTCAACTATATCTCTATATCTCCGATCCTGGATGTTGTGCTGAATATTCAACGATTCTGAAAATTTTTAAAACTGACCTAAGTTTATCAAACAATTCATTTAGTCAGATTTACCAATCTCAAGTCATCAATGAAACAAAAATGCCTGATTCGATATTTGACAAACCTATTCGTTTTAAGGTAACAATAGCAGATTGTAAAGTAAGAGTTGAGCCAAAGTTTGATGACACATCAAAAAAGTTATACGACGATATGAATGAGTTTAAACCCTCAGGAAATATTGTTGCTAAGTTGCCTTATAACACCCTCGGCCATGCCCTTGGCTATCTGACTGACCAAGCTGGTACAAATTGGTGGTTTGTAGAAATAGATGAAAACGTTCGATTAAAAAATGTTAAATACGACAGGATTGATCAAACCGAAAAATTCCCTACCCGCATTAGAGGCTGGATAAATAGTAAAAACCTTCAGAAATTGAATTAGCTATTTTGACGAAAAATTACCAAATAAAAAGTAGCTAAACTGCTTTATCAATATTCAGAAATTCAGCTGTTGTATTCAGTGTTTTCGTATTCCAATGTATTGAAGTAGCGTATTTCTCTTATCTACTTTTGCCAAATGTTTTTGATCCCACAGATCTCTGTAAGCATATTCATGACAGACAGTTGCCGCATGATTTATAGCATAAACATACCTAGAAAGCTGCTTATATAGTTGTATCATATCTTCATCAAAACAAAAACTTAGCATGCCATCTAATAAATGTTCAATTTAGTTTTGGTCGGTAGTTTTGCTTCGGGTAAGATTTTCGACTTGTATTTTATAGGCCACAAAAGTTTGTTTGCCGAAGTTTTGATGCACTTTCGCAAGTTTAGAGACAGAGTTTACTAAATCGTCTATTTTGATTTATTCTATTTTTTAGTTCTTTGATTCGATTTATACGAAAAGCAGAGTAAAATTCAACTTATGAGGAATAAGTAGTGATTAATTCATTAATAAATTAAAACAAAAATAGACCTTTCACCAAAATTGATGAGGAACCGAATATATATAGCTCTAAATCATCCTAAAATGAGTTTACAATTTCTGAAATCCATTAATCAATTAATTTAATTTAAAACGACAGTACAGTACAGGATAGTAATATTTTCTAAATTAAATATTATTGTATTATATAAAGTATTTCTATTGTTATTTTCACATTAATCGTGAATTGTATTGACCTTTGCTAAAATATCATCAAAATAGTTTTAGATATTTTTTTGTATTTACAGCTAAAATCTTTCAAATTAGTTTTGCCATTTTCAAAAAAAACTATCAATAATTTAACAATAAAACTATAAATCTCATGAAAAAAAGGTTCCTTTTTTATTTAGAATCAAAGTTTCAAAAAAGTTTTTTTTATATACTTTTTCCCTTTATTCTGTTTTCATTTCAGCGTTCAAAATCTCCTGTTTTGAGTTTTAGTAGGTATTTTGTGGCTGCTGAGAGTTATGAATCGGTTGGTGTTGCCGACATAAATAATGATGGGAAAGCTGATTTGATTTCAGGAGATTTTTGGTATGAAAATAATGGCACAAGAAAAAATAATTTCAGAAACAGACATTTGATTGATAATCAAAAAAGACAAGGTGAATATTATGATGATTTTGCCTCAATTTGTTTGGATGTAAATGCTGATGGTAACACTGATTATATCACAGGAGGTTGGTTTGACCAAACTTTGCGTTGGCTCGAAAATCCAGGCTTAACAAAAGATCAACGCTGGAAAAGCCATGAAATAGCTAAAACAGGTAATATTGAATGTGTTAGAGCTTGGGATATTGATGGAGATGGAAAGCTGGAAGTTGTTCCAAACAATCCAAAATTGCCATTAAAATATTTTATATTAGACAGTGGGTCTTTTCGTCAAGTTGAAGTTGCTGCAACTCAGGGTCACGGTTTGGGTTTTGGAGATATTGATGGAGATGGTAAAGGCGATTTTATTGTGAGTGATGGTTGGTTGAAAAATTTAGGAAATGAAAAATGGGAAATGAAACCTGAGTTTTCATTGGGAACAGCAAGCGTCCCAATTTTGGTGGCTGATGTAAACAATGATGGTAAAAATGACCTAATTGTTGGTCAAGGTCATAGCTATGGTTTGCATTGGTACGAACAAACAATTATTGCAAATAAACGTATATGGAAAAAGCATTTAATTGACGATTCTGCTTCGCAATATCATACTATGGAATGGGTAGATTTGGATAATGACGGAAAACCAGAATTGATTACAGGAAAACGTTTTAGGGCTCATAATGGCAAAGATCCAGGTGAAAATGATGAAGTTGGTTTGTATTATTTTAAATGGAATGGCTCATCATTTCTCAAAAATAAAATAGCTTATGGGCCTGCTGGTGAAGGTAAAGGTACAGGCATTTATTTTATGGTTTATGATTTGTTAGGCTCTGGCAGCAAAGATATTGTAGTAGCCGGAAAAGATGGATTGGTAATCTTTTTTAATGAAAAAATATAATCATTAAAATATTTTTTATAAAAAAAACTTTTTTTCATAGTTGCTTTTTTCAAATAGTATTACATATATATATCGTTTAAGTTTTTAGTTCGATGAAGCATAATTATATAAAAATACAAGATTTTTTAAATGATGATTCATTCGTTAAATGGATTGTTTTTTCTGAAAATCAAAAAAAATGGCAGCAGTTTTTGCTTGAAAATCCTGATAAGAAAAGTATAGTTAAAGAGGCTCAAAAACTAATTTTAGAAATTAATTCAATTGAAAACTCAAAGGGTATTGAACTCAATCAAAAACTTGTATTAGACAAAATCATTAACGGAATTAACGAAGAAAAATATACAGAAAAACCAATAAGTAAGTACTGAGACAAAAGATATGAGACAAGAGAAAAAATGCTAACTATCAATAAGTTACATCATTTTAATTTGATGATTAATATTTTCTAATTATTTAGTCCACGGTCAATAGTTTACACTAAAATAAAATACTGTCTATCAGTTATATGAAATACAAATTTGTTGATTTAATTTACCCAAAGTTTAAATGAAATTTCTATCAATAAATTAGAACAAAATCCAGGGTACTAATAAAAATTGTATTGAACAATAAAAAATATAGCCATGAAAATCCTTTTTTCTTTTGCGTTGATTATACTCGGTTTAGGGAATGTTTTTGCTCAAAATAATGACAAAAAACCTAATATTTTATACATATTGGTTGACCAATGGCGAGCATCTGCAACTGGCTACTCAGGAGATAAAAACGTAATGACCCCAAATCTGGATAAATTAGCTTCTGAAAGTGTTAATGTAAAAAATGCTATTTCGGGTACGCCGGTTTGTACGCCGCATAGAGCATCGTTAATGACAGGGCAATATCCGCTTACTAATGGGATTTTTATGAACGATGTTTTGCTTGATACAAATGCTACTACGATTGCTAAAGTTTATAAAAATAACAATTATGCCACAGGTTTTGTAGGCAAATGGCACATTGATGGTCATGGGCGAAATAGCTACATTCCACCCACTCGCCGTCAAGGCTTTGGATTTTGGATGGCAAATGAATGCTCACATGATTACAATAATTCTCCTTATTATACTGGCGATAAAAAGAAAAAGCTGTTTTGGGAAGGCTATGATGTGATTTCCCAAACCGAGGACGTTTGTAAATACATAAAAAAACAGGCTGTTGAACCGAATCCGTTTTTATTGTTTATTTCAATTGGTAGTCCGCATGACCCATATCAAACCGCTCCCGAAAAGTATAGAAAAATGTACGAAAGCAAGCAGTTTGTCATCAATGAAAATGTGCCAGTCGATAAACGAGAAAAAGTACAAAAAGACTTAGTGGGTTATTATTCTCACATCACAGCAATTGATGATTGCATTGGTAAAATGTGGCAAACCCTCAAAGATTTAGGAATTGACGATAATACCATTATCGTATTTTCATCTGACCACGGCGATTTATTGGGTTCGCATGGCTCTTGGAACAAACAACAACCTTATGAGGAAAGTATAAGAGTTCCTTTTTTGGTTCACTATCCACAAGCTTTTGGGAAAACAGGGAAAGTATCAGCTGTTTTATTAAATTCGCCTGATATTATGCCTACACTTTTGGGACTTTCTAAGATTGAAATCCCTAAATCTGTTGAAGGTATTGATTTTTCGGGAGTTCTGAAAGGATCAAAAAAAGATAACTTAAAGCAAACCTTAATTGCTTGTTATCAACCATTTGGGCAATGGGATAGGCGGAAGGGTGGTAAAGAATATAGAGGAATTGTGAACCAACGCTATACTTATACAAGAGATTTGCAAGGCCCTTGGCAATTATTTGATAACTTACAAGACCCTTTACAACTCAATAACCTTATCGGGAAATCTGAATTTGCAAAGTTACAAAAACAGCTAAATAATGATTTAAACGCTGAGCTAAAAAAGCGTAAAGATGATTTTCGACCGGGGATGGAGTATATTAAAAAATGGAATTATTTAGTTGATGAAACCGAAACTGTGCCATATATTAAGGTAAATTATGAAGGAAAATTGATTGTTGAATAAAAAATAATTAAAAAAAGATGGATGTTTATATGAAATATATCAAATAGATGGCGTTTTTGATTATTCATTTTAATGTAATATTTGGCAGTAAATTATACGCAATTTTTACAGATTTAAAGCCAATCAATTTAAGAACTGAGTATAAGGTAAATCCTGTGATTGATTCGCCAAAACCACGTTTTAGTTGGGAGTTGACTTCCAAAAAAAGGGGGCCAAATCAAACTGCTTTTCAAATAATGATTGCTTCAGCATAAAGGTATTTCAAGATAATTATCTGAATCTTGAAATAGGTTCTGGGTCTTATCAAATTATATCAGAAAATTAAGAACCATTTAAGAATCATAAAAAAAATCTCGTAAATATGAATTTTACTTATTGCATATTATTGATTTTAAGTTTTTTGACGGTAAATAGTCAAGCACAAAATAAAGTGTCAAAACCCAATATTATTTTTATTCTAACCGATGACCAACGTTTCGATGCCTTGGGTTACGCAGGAAATAAATATGCCCATACGCCCGAAATGGATAAATTGGCAAGGCAGGGTTCATATTTCAAAAAAGCATTGGTAACAACCCCAATTTGTGCGGCAAGCAGGGCAAGTATTTTGAGCGGAATGCAAGAGCGTAGCCATCGTTATACTTTTCAAACGGGTAATATCAAAAAAGAATATATGGAAAATACTTATCCAAAAGTGCTGAAAAATGCGGGTTATTATACAGGTTTTTATGGAAAGTTTGGTATAAAATATGACCAAAACCAGCAAATGTTTAATGAATATGAAGATTATGATAGAAATGGAAAATATACTGATAAACGTGGGTATTTTTTCAAAACTCTTGGAAAAGATACCGTTCATTTAACTCGTTATACTGGGCAAAAAGGCATTGATTTTATTGAAAAAGCACCATCGGATAAGCCATTTTGTTTGTCGTTAAGTTTTTCCGCACCTCACGCACATGACAATGCACCCGACCAATATTTTTATGATGAACAAACGGCACATTTGCTCGAAAATGTAAGCATTGCTCCACCTATTTTAGGGGACGATAAGTATTTTAATGCCCAACCGGAAGGTGTGAAAGCAGGTTTCAGTCGCTTGCGATGGACATGGCGATTTGATAATCCTGCAAAATACCAGCGAATGGTCAAAGGTTATTTCCGGATGATTGCTGGCATCGATCTAGAAATTGCAAAGATTCGTGCAGAACTTAAAAAGAAAGGATTGGATAAAAATACTGTCATTATTGTGATGGGTGATAATGGTTATTTTTTGGGCGAAAGGCAATTGGCTGATAAATGGATGATGTACGATAATTCGGTAAGAGTGCCATTGATAATTTATGATCCACGAACTCCAAAACATCAAGATGTTGGAGAAATGGCCTTGAATATTGATATTCCAGCAACTATTTTAGATATGGCAGGACTCAACCAACCTAAAAACTATCATGGTAAAAGTTTATTGCCAATTGTTTCTGGCAAAAGAAAAACCATAAATCGTGATACAGTATTGATTGAGCACCTTTGGGAATTTGTTAGCATTCCACCAAGTGAGGGCGTAAGAACAAACGATTGGAAATATTTCAGATATGTAAATGATAAGTCTTGGGAAGAATTATATGATTTAAAAAACGACCCACAGGAAATAAATAATCTTGTAAAAAATAATAAATATAGCAAAGTTTTAAATAAACTTCGCCAAGAAACTGCTGCCCAAATTCAAAAAGTACAAGACCCATATCCAAATGCTCCTTCTGCTTTGATGATAGAATTTATTAGGCAGCCAAGTAAAATTTTATTGAATGATAAAACACCCGAATTCAGCTGGATTGTGCCACAGGATGCAGTTTCGCAATCGGCGTACCAAATTTTAGTTGCTTCTTCCAAAACAAATATTGACAATAATATTGGCGACATTTGGAATAGTAATCAAGTGCAAGGAAATAAATTTTCAAATGTAACTTTTCAAGGTAAGGAACTAAAATCAGATATTGAATATTTTTGGAAAGTACGCATTTGGGATACACATAACCGAACAGGCGATTATTCAGAAACACAATCGTTTCGAGTAGGGGAGATCAACAGATAGTCATAATATGTGAAGTCAGGTAGATAAAACCGTATTTTTCGAGAGAAATAGATTTGATGGGACGCTCAATGCGAGTGCCTTTGTCGGCTTTAAATTCTTTTAAGATTTCGAACTCGTAATGAGCGTATTTATTCTAAGCAAAGCCTAAAGAAAATCAATCCTAAAACGGGTACTTCATAATCTGCAGATTTCAAGCCACCATAAGCTTTCAGAGAGTATGCCGAAGCCCAAAGTTTCTTTTCTAATTCTTTTAATTCTTGGATAGTCATAGAAAGGGGGTACTAATTTTGACGTACAGTAAGTCGTAAAAGGTCGTTAAATATTCTTTCTGATGAATTGAGAAATTTTCTGAGGTAGGGGGATAGGAACGTACTTTGAATTCTTATCTATTAGTAATTCCGAGATGTAGAGATTAAATACCTTTTTTGTTTTGAAGAAATAAGGCGATTAAATACAATGGTAACTGTTGGCTGTTTCATGAGGAAAGAGTGGTTTAAGCTCCAAACTTCCATAAAACATTTCGCACGAATTAACAAAAATCAGCACGAATCACTTGACTAAAAATCCCTCACAACCAAAAGATTATAAGGGATTTTTATACTTAAATTTTCGCGGTCTGGACGGGACTCGAACCCGCGACCCCCTGCGTGACAGGCAGGTATTCTAACCAACTGAACTACCAAACCGTATGTTTTTGAGGCTTTTTTGCTTAATTTCTCTATTTTGTCAATTTAATGACTATTTTAAATTTTAATAATTGCAAGGTTAAAAATTAACTTTTCTATTTCAATTTTGATGAAAAAAGCACTCATTGTTGAGTGCTTTTTGCGGTCTGGACGGGACTCGAACCCGCGACCCCCTGCGTGACAGGCAGGTATTCTAACCAGCTGAACTACCAAACCTTTAGCATTATTAAAACATTAGAAATAATTTTATGTTTATTTAATGTAGTGCAAAGGTACAACTATTATATTTGTGTGTCAAGACTTAAATCAAATAAATATGAAAATATCTCGACCTTTCGAGCACGAGTACGACGTGAGTTCTTACCAAAACCGTTATATTCAAAGAGTTACGGGCGACGACGCCCTCAAAACTTTATCCGAGAACCTTTCTATTGTGGATAATTTTTTCAAAAACATTTCCCAAGAAAAACTGCATTTCCGTTACGCTGAAGGAAAATGGACACCAATCGAAATACTTGGGCATATTATCGATACCGAAAGAATCTTACTTTATCGTGCTTTGTCGATTGCTCGTGGCGAAAAACAATCTTTACTCGGCTTCAATGAGGAAAATTATGTAAAAGCAACTAATTTCGATAAAAAATCTCTCCGTAGTTTATTGCAACAATTCAAGGCTCAACGCAAATCAACGGTTTTGTTTTTTAAGTCGCTCGGTAAGCGTGAGCTTGGTCGAATGGGCAAAGCCAATCAAATGCCAACCAATGCTCGTGTACTGGCATGGTTTCTTGCAGGGCATGAGCTACATCACTTGAATATCTTGAAGGAACGCTATTTATAATACTTTTTTAAAAGTACCGCCTGATTAGGGCAAAACTCACCAAAACCAAGTCATTAATTAAATTTATCTAAATAAACTTCAAAATGAAATTAATACGTTTGTTCCTATCATTCTTAATTCTCAGTTCTACATTCTTAATTTCTACCGCTCAATCGATAAGTGCAGTTGAGAAAAAAATCATTGAGCATGTAAAAGTAAATATGTTTCAAACCGAAAAATTGTTAATTGATGCAGTTAATATCAACAGTGGCACACTGAATCATGAAGGCGTGCGTCAAGTTGGACAGCTTTTCAGAAAAGAGTTTGATGCCATGGGTTTTAAAACTGAATGGGTTTCATTGCCTGATTCGCTTAATCGTGCCGGACATTTGGTGGCTTTTCGTAAAGGGAAAAAAGGTAAAAAACTTTTTTTGATTGGTCATCTTGACACTGTTTTCGAGAAATCTATGGCGGTAGGTCCTTTTACACGACTCACCGATTCAACAGCAACGGGGCAAGGTGTAAATGATATGAAAGGCGGCGATGTTATGATTATTGCTGGCTTAAAAG
>Ga0114967_10003599_pt1 | contig 12674 bp, 10 predicted proteins | sample M_130628_MF_Meta_FD_92639 | JGI IMG/M metagenome (GOLD analysis project Ga0114967, IMG submission 92639) | Freshwater microbial communities from Lake Montjoie, Canada to study carbon cycling - M_130628_MF_MetaG | ecosystem: Environmental > Aquatic > Freshwater > Lake | place: Lake Montjoie... | reverse complement strand
TGCCGGCGGTGGAAGTGGGCAACGTGCGTTCGTTCGTGCATCGCGCGGATGTGGAGCTTCGCCTGCCGGACGGACGCGCCGTGCACGGCGACATCGCCTGGGGCGGCAACGGTTTCTTCCTGTGCGAGGACCACGGCGAGTCCATCGAGCTTGCCAACATCGACGCGCTCACGCGCCGCTCGTGGGAGATCCGGCATGCGCTTGAACGCGCCGGGCTTGCCATGATCGACGGCCGGCCGGTGGACCACGTGGAGCTCGTCGGCCCGCCGCGGGATGCGCACAACCACGCGCGCAATTTCGTCCTCTGCCCGGGCGGTGCATACGACCGTTCGCCCTGCGGCACGGGCACCAGCGCCAAGCTGGCGTGCCTGGCAGCGCACGGCAAGCTCGCACCCGGCGCCATCTGGCGCCAGGAATCGGTGATCGGCAGCGTCTTCGAGGCCTCCTACGCCGTGGCGCCCGAAGGCGGCGTCCTTCCCACGGTGCGCGGCCGCGCGTGGATCACGGGCGAGGGCACGCTCGTCCTGGATCCCTCCGACCCCTACCGCCACGGCATCGTCCCTTCCACCGTCCGCTGAACCAACGAACACCATGACGAACACCCCCATGCAGCGCGCCGACTGGTCCGGCGTCTTCCCCGCCATCACCACGCCGCTGCGCGCGGACGATTCCATCGACCTCGAGCTCTTCGGCACGCACGCTGCGTGGATGGAGGAGCACGGCTGCGGCGCCATCGTCACGCCCGGCTCGCTCGGCGAGGGCGGCCTGCTCACGCTCGACGAGAAGCGCTCGCTCTGGACGCGCGCGGTGGAGGCCGTGGGCGCCGCGGTGCCCGTGGTGGCCGCGGTGGGTGCCTGCAGCACGCGCGAGAGCGTCGAGATTGCGCGCGCCGCGCACGCGTGCGGCTGCCGCGGGCTCATGGTGCTTCCGCCCTATGCGTACAAGGGAGACTGGCGCGAGACGCGCACGCACTTCGCGCACGTGTTCGAGGCCACGCCGCTCGGATGCATGCTCTACAACAACCCGCCCGCGTACGGCACCGACGTCCTGCCCGAGCAGGTGGAGGAGCTGGCCACCGCGCACGCCAACCTGCATGCCATCAAGGAATCGAGCGGCGACATCCGCCGCATGACGGCCATCCGCGCGCGCCTGGGCGATCGCCTGGCCGTCTACGTGGGCATCGACGACATGGTGCTCGAGGGCGTGGCCGCGGGCGCCGACGGCTGGATCGCCGGCCTCGTGAACGGCTTCCCCGCCGAGAGCGTGCGGCTCTTCGACCTGGCCGCCTCTGGGCGCCTGGAGGAGGCCGCGGAGCTCTACCGCTGGTTCCTGCCGCTCCTGCGCCTGGATGCGGGACCGCAGTTCGTCCACCTGGTGAAGCTGGCGCAGGCCCGCGCCGGCTGGGGCAACGAGCGCCTGCGCCTGCCGCGCCTGCCGCTCGAACGCGAGCAGCGCGACCGCGTCATGAGCGTCATCGACGTGTGCATGAAGATCCGTCCGTCGATCGCGCGCTGAAGCCGCCCCGTACCGCGTAGAGTGGACCTCCCGTGATCCGCGTCTCTGAACTCCGCAAGTCCTTCGGCAGCGTGCGCGCCCTCGACGGCGTGAGCTTCCATGCCGAGCGCGGCGAGGTGCTGGGGCTCCTCGGCCCAAACGGCGCGGGCAAGAGCACGGCGCTCTCCATCTGCACGGGACTGATCGTGCCCGATTCCGGCAGCGTCGAGCTCGGCGATGCCGGTTCGCCGCGCGATGCGCCGGCCCGCCGGCTCATCGGCCTGGCTCCGCAGCAGATTGCGCTCTACGAAGACCTCACCGCACGCGAGAACCTGGTGTTCCTTGGCAAGATCCACGGCGTCCTGGATCCCGTGCGCCGTGCGGACGAACTGCTCGACATGGTGGGGCTCCTCCCACGCGCGCGCGACCGTGTGCGCACCTATTCGGGCGGCATGCAGCGCCGCCTGAACCTGGCGGCGGCCATCGTGCATGATCCGCCGGTGATCCTCCTGGACGAGCCCACGGCCGGCGTGGACCCGCAGAGCCGCTCCGGCATCCTGGAGCTGGTGCAGCGCCTGGCCGCCGAGGGCCGCGCCGTCATCTACACGACGCACTACATGGAAGAGGCGCAGCGGCTCTGCTCGCGGGTGGCCATCGTGGACCAGGGGCGCGTCCTTGCCACCGGCACGGTGCCCGAACTCATCGCGGCCCACGGCGGCGAAAGCCTGGTCACGGTGGACACGCCGTCCGGCGCACGCAGCACGCGTACGCGCGAGCCGCTTCGCGAGATCGAGCGCGCGCTCGCCGAGGGCGGCGCCACCGCGGTGCGCATCGACCAGCCCGACCTGGAGACCGTCTTCCTTGCCCTCACCGGACGGAGGCTCCGCGACTGATGCGCGCCTCCCTGGAGCTTGCCCTCAAGGACCTGCGTCTCCTCTCGCGCGACCGCGCGGCGGCGTTCTTCACGTTCGTCTTCCCGCTGGCGATCGCGCTCTTCTTCGGCTACGTCTTCAGCGGCACCACCGCGGAACCGATGCGCGTGGCCGCGTTCGTGGAGTCGGCCTCGCCGGCGGCCGACACGCTGGTGCGCGCGCTCTCCGAGGACGGCGCGTTCGTCCTCCACCGCGTCGAATCGCGCGAGGACGGCGAACGCCTGGTGCGCGGCGGCACCGCGGCGGCGCTGGTGGTGGTGCCCGCGTCCTATGCCGCGGGCGTCGACGGCATGCTCACCGGCGCGGGCCCGCACCTTGGCCTGGTGGTGGATCCATCGCGGCGTGCCGAGGGCTCCATGCTCGTCGGCAAGGTGCACGAGGTCGGCTTCCGCACCGTCTTCTCGTCCATGGCCGATCCCGTGCAGTTCGGCCGCGCGCTCGATCGCATGGAGGCGTCGCTCAAGGACTCGGAGCTTTCCGCGTCGGACCAGCTTGCCATCCGCGTGGCGCTCGGCCGCGCGCGTTCGATGGCGGCGAAGTCGTCGAAGGACGCTGGCGCCGGCGGCGCGTCCGGCATGTCCGGCTGGAAGCCGGTCTCCGTGGACGTCACCGAGCTCGCCATGCGCCCCGGCATTCCCGCCAACAGCTTCGCCATCTCCTTCACGCAGGGCGTGGCGTGGGCGTTGTTCGGGGCAGTGCTCGCCTTCGGTTCCGGCATCGCCGAGGAACGCCAGCGCGGCACGCTGGTGCGGCTGCGTGTCTCGCCGATGAGCCCCAACGGCATCCTCATGGGCAAGGCGCTCGCCTGCTTCCTCACGTGCATGGCCACGGAATGGCTGCTGGTGTTCTTCGGCGTGGCGTTCTTCCACGTGGCCGTCTCTTCGTGGCTGTTCATGGCGGTGGTCATCGCCGTCACCGCCTTCGGCTTCTCGGGGCTCATGATGCTCCTGGCGGCGGGCTTCCGCACCGAGGGCGGCGCGCAGGGCGCGGGACGCGCGGTACTGCTGGTGCTGGCGATGGTCGGCGGCGGAACGGTGCCGCTCGTCTTCATGCCGCCGTTCCTGCGCGCGGCGAGCAACATCAGCCCCTTCAAGTGGGCGGTGATGGCTGCCGAAGGCGCCACCTGGCGCAACTGGGGCCCAGACGAGATGTGGCTGCCGCTCGCGGTGCTTGCGGCCATCGGCGCCGTCGGCCTCACCGCGGGCACGGCGCTTGTGCGTCGCAGCATCTGACGCCATGCGTCGGGCGAGCGCCCTCGCGCCGCCCGATCTTCACGACAGGATCCATAGCATCGCAGTGATCACGACCGCGCCGGCCAGGTCAAGCACCAGCCCCACGCGCACCATGGCGCCGTGCGGCACCTTGCCGGTGGCGAACACCAGCGCGTTGGGCGGCGTGCCCACCGGCAGCATGAACGCGTAGCTCGCGCCGAACGCGGTGGCGAGCGCCATGGTGGTCACGGGAATCCCGAGCGCCGGAGCCATGGCGCCCAGGATCGGCACCGCCGTCGCCGTCAGCGCCGTGTTGCTCCCGATCTCGCTTGCGAACGCAAGCGCCAGCACCACGCCGCCGATCACCGCCACGGAGGGCAACGCACCGAGCCCTGCCAGCGACTGCCCGATGGCCTGCGAAAGCCCCGTGCGCTGCATGGCGTCGCCGATGGCCAGCCCGCCGCCGAAGAGGATGAACACGCCCCACGGCAGGTCGCGGGTCATTCCCCACGGCACGATCGCGCGCCGCGATCCGTCGCGCGCCGGCAGCACCATCAGGAGGATGGCCGCGGCGATCGCCACGCCGCCGTCGGTCAGCCCCGCGGGCTTCCATCCCGCAGGCCAGCTTGACGACGTGACCCACACGAACACCGCGGCCACGAAGATGGCCAGCGTCGCCCAGCCCGCCGGGCGCACCGGCGGCAGGTCTTCGCGCCGGCGCGGGGGCAGGGCAATGCCGTCGGCCGGCAGCATCCGCACGATCGCCAGGATCGCCACCGGGCACATCGCCAGCGCGATGGGAACGCCGAAGCGCGCCCACGCGCCGAAGTCCATGTCCACGCCCTGCGCGCGCAGGTAGTTGGCCGCGATGGCGTTCGGCGGGCTGCCGATCAGGGTGGCTGCGCCTCCCACGGTGGAGCCGAACGCAATGGCAAGCAGCGCCGCCGCCGTGAAGTTCCGCGCGCCGCGCGCAGCGCGTTCCGGCGCAGTGTCCGGCAGCGCCACCGCGCCCGCCGCCACGCCGGTGGCAAGCGGGAGCATCAGCACCGTGGTGGCGGTGTTGCTCACGAACGCGCTCACCGCGGCCGCGGCCATGAAGAGGGCGCCCACCACGAACGCGGGCCGCGTCCCCGCCGCCTTCAGCATCCAGTGCACGAAGTGCTCGCTGATCCCGTGGCGCTCGAGCGCCATGCCGATCACCGTGCCGCCGGCGAAGAGGAAGATCACGTTGTCCGCGTACGAGGCCGCCACGTCCTTGAACGCCACGATTCCCAGGACCGGGAGCAGCACCGCCGGAATGAGCGCGGTGACTGCCAGGTCCGCGGCCTGCGTCATCCACCAGAGTGCCATCCACGCCAGGAGGCCCAGCGTGATGGCGCCGTCGGCGGTCAGGCCCCCATGCGCCGCACCCGCGGGATGCGTCCACCACGCCAACGCCGCGCCCGCGATCGGCCCCACCCAGCGGCCGATCGTTGCCGCAATCCCGTGGGATGCATCACCCTCGTTGATGACCGGTGCGTGTTGGCCCATGCAGGCATTCTCCCACACGGACGTGGCCGGCGTGCCCGGAACGTGCCTCGCCCCGGCTCAGCGCGTGCCGATCGGCGTCGACACCACCAGCGCCGTCGGGATCAGCGGCCAGCGCATCGCCAGCCGGTGCGCCCGGAAGTCCGCGGGCCGGCGGTCGATCCAGCGCATGCAGTCATGGATCAGCTCCCAGTGCCGCGGCGCCACGGGCGTTGCCCACGCACGCGGCTCCTGGCCGATCTCCTGCGGCTGTTCCGCCAAGGGCATCCGATCGCGCTCGCGGTCCGCGGAATTCTCGCCGCTGCCGCCCGAGAGCAATCCGTAGAGCGAGGCCTTCGGAGCGCCCGCCACCGGCAGCGAGCGATCGACGAAGACATCCATGAGCACGTGTTCCACGGGCATGTCCAGCCGCAGCAGCACTTCCGCTCCGTGGACGCCGCCTTCGCGCACGCACGGGCCGGCGCCCGGCATGCGCTCGCCGAAGACGCAGTCGACCGCGCCGCCGGTGCCCACGTCGCCTTCCGGAAGCTCGTACCAGAAGCCGTGCTCCGTGCCCATCGGGCGCAGCGCCTCGCCGCGGAGCGTCGAGAATTCCGCCAGGATCGGCGGCGCGTCCATGGGCACGCTCGGGTCGAGCGGCATCACGATGCGTTCGCGCGTGCGTCCCTCGTGGCCAAGCACGCGTCGGCGCGCCACCGGCCACGACTGGTCGCGGCGCATGCGCCGCAGCCCCAGGAATCCGCTCACCAGCGCCACGTCCACCGTGCCGTTCGCGCCGGGCGTCAGGAACGCAAGCATGAGCCGCGTGCTTGCCTCGATGCCCCAGAGCGCGGCGTTCGCCTGGTGGGCGCTGCGGCGGAAGTCCATGGCTCGTTCGTCGGCGTGCGGCTCGGCGGTGCAATGGGCCAGCAGCGCGCGGAACGATGCGCGGTTGCCCGCGTGCTGCCGCACCACCTCTTCCAGGCGGTCGGCGGCCGCGGTGAATCGCTCCACCGTGGCCTCGTCGGCGCCGTGCGCGCGCACGGCGCGCGCGAAGATGCGCAGGCCGGCATCGCCAGGCAGGTGCTTGCTGCCGCTGAAGGCGTCGGGCTCCTGCGCGAAGCGCACCATGCGCCACGTGAGGCTCTTGTCGACGCCGAGGTGCCTGCTCAAGGCCAGGGAGTTCATGCTGCCTCCGCCGATCGATTCGATCGCGGTCACGGCGGCGTCGCGGAGGGCGCACAGCGCATCCGATGCGGCGGTTTCGAACGTGCCTGCATGTCCCTGCGCGCCTGATGCCTCGGCGGCGCCACGGTGGGTGGTCAAGCTCATGGAGAGTCCCGCGAAATTCAGTCTCGGCAAGTGCCTTCAGAAGTACGAACTTCAGCCTGGAGAGGCACTTGCAGCGAGAAATTAGCCCGTCATCCACGGCAGTCACGCATTTCCCCAGAGGAATCCGGTCAATCGGGAGAGATGCGGACGTTGCAGGGGTGATCATCCGCGGGAAACCGCGTTCCGACCGCGTGGAGCGGTCTTCTGGCCCGCTTCCCGGACCCGTGGCGCTGCGGTTGCGAGCCGCCCCCGAACTACCCTCCTCGCAACCATGACCCGCGGACGCATCCTCGCATTCCTCCCGTTCCTCCTTGGTGCCGGCACCATCGCCGCGCATGCCATGGGGGGCCATGACGAAGGCGCGGCTCCGTCGCTCCTCGGCTTCGCGTGGATCTTCGGCGTCATCGCCACGTGCGCGGTGGCGGCATCGCATCGCGCGGACGCCGTGGCCGAACGCCTCGGCGAGCCGATCGGCACGGTGGTGCTCACGCTCTCGGTGATCGTCATCGAGGTGGCCGTGGTGGCGGCCATGATGCTTGCCGACAAGGGCGAGCCCACGGTCGCGCGCGACACCATGTTCGCGACGCTCATGATCATCCTGAACGGCCTCGTCGGGGTGGCGCTCCTGGCGGGCGGGTTGCGGCGCCACGAGCAGACCTTCAACCTGCAGACCTCCGCGTCGTACCTCTCGCTCCTCATCCCGCTCGCGGCCATCACGCTGGTGCTGCCGCGGATGACCGTCACCGAGCCGGGCGGCTTCATGACGCGGCGCATGGAGATCTTCGTCGCCCTCGCGTGCGTGGCGGTGTACGGCACGTTCCTGTGGATGCAGACCTCGTCGCATCGCGGGTTCTTTGCGCATCCGGGTGGGCATGGCGAACACGGGCATGGCGATCACGGTCACGGCGAACACGGGCACGGTCACGGCGCCCACGGGCACGCTGCGCACGACGCTCCCGCCGCGCCGCATCGACCCATGTGGGTCGACATCCTCGCGCTCGTGGTGCTCCTCGGCATGGTGGTGCTGATGGCCGAATCGCTCGGCTCGGCCACGGTGCGGATCCTCGAGGTGAACGGTCTGCCGCGCGCGCTGGCGGGCGTGCTGGTGGCGTGCCTCATCCTCGGTCCGGAGGGCGTGGCCGCCATCCAGGCCGCACGCTCGGAGTCGATGCAGCGCACCATGAACATCCTGCTCGGTTCGGCGCTCTCCACCATCGGCCTCACGGTGCCCGTGGTGCTGGCCCTCGGCCTCATCCGCGGCCAGCGCGTCGAGCTCGGCCTCGAGGCGCCGGAGATCACCCTCCTGGCGTGCACGGTGCTGGTCTCGGTCGTGAACTTCACGCACGGCCGCACCAACCGCATGCAGGGCCTCGTGCACCTCTGCCTCTTCGTCACCTACATCGCGCTGATCTTCGACGTGCCGACCGGCCTGCAGGGCTGAGCGTGCCGCTGCCTCGGCGCGTACGCGGCGGAGGCGGCCAGTCGCAGGGAATCACCCGTGGCGCCCGCAAGTGGCCGGGAATCGCCGTACGCCCTGCGAACCTGATGCAATCGCCTGACAATCCGCAGCGCGGGCTCCCCGCGTCGGGCCAAGAGAGCCGATACTGTGCGGAGTGTTCCGCGCCCCGGGGTTGTTGACGGCGTCGTGTGTCCAATTCCCAGGAGCCCTCCATGTACGGAATGGTCAACCAAGCGATCGAGGCGATGGTCACCGAGAAGTTCGGTCGCGCCGACTGGGAGAAGGTCAAGGAGATCGCCGGCGTCGACGAGCCCGCCTTCGTCACCATGAAGCAGTATCCCGATTCCATCACCTACTCGCTTGCGGGTGCGGTCTCCACGCACTCGGGCATGCCGCTGCCGGATGTCCTCCGCGCATTCGGCGGCTACTGGATCCACTACGCCAAGGACGGCCCCTGGGGCAAGCTGATGATGGCCTCCGGCACCGACACCTATTCGCTGCTGGCCGCGCTCGACACCATGCACGCGCGCATCGCCCTCAGCTTCCCCGACCTGCGCCCGCCGGCCTTCGCCGTGAAGCACAACGGAGACACCGTGGTGGTGGAGTACCGCTCCGACCGTCCCGGCCTGGCGCCGTTCGTCATGGGCCTCATCGAGGGAATCGGCACGCTCTTCGACGAATCCGTCACTGCCACCCAGGTGGCCTCCAAGGATGCGGGCGCTCCCTGCGATGCATTCCTCGTACGCGCGGTGCCCGCCGCGAAGGCGGTCTGAACACATGCTCGGAATGGTCAACCACGCACTGCAGGAAATGGTCACCGAGCGCCACGGCGCCACGGCATGGGACGTGATCCGCGCCGACGCCGGCGTCGACGACCGGGTCTTCGTGGTCATGAAGCAGTACCCAGACGAAGTGACGTACAAGCTTGCCGGTGCCACCGCCAAGGCGCTCGGCGTCTCCGTCCCCGACGCGCTGCGCGCCTTCGGCCAGTTCTGGATCGTCTACGCCGAACGGCAGCCGTGGGGCAAGGTCATGCACTCGATGGGCAAGAGCGTGCGTGAGCTTCTGCCCGCGCTCAACGCGCTGCACGCCCGCATCGCGCTTGCCTTCCCGGGCGTCGACATGCCGCAGTTCCGCACCGAGGATGACGCCTCCGGCGGCCTGCAGGTCCATTACTTTTCCTCGCGCCCGGGCCTCGGCCCCCTCGTGCATGGCGCACTCGAGGGCATCGGAGCCATGTACGGCGAGGTGATCGAGGTCACGCAGCTCGAGGATCGCGCCGCGGGAGCTCCCCATGACGTGTTCCTGGTGAAGTTCCCCAAGGTCGGCAGCTGACGGGATGAAGGACGAATCGCGTTCCATACTCGACACGCTCTTCCCGTTCCACGTCACGGTGGGCGTGGACGGCAGCATCGCCCACGTCGGCAAGTCCATGGCGAAGGTGATGCCGGACGCGGTGGGCCAGCCCTTCCTGGGGCGCTTCGAGGTCCAGCGGCCCAAGCTCTCCACCATGGACGAGGTGCGCGCGCACCACGACGAGCTGGTGCTCGTCGGCATCCGCGGCACCACGCTCCAGCTGCGCGGCCAGTTCATGCAGCTGGCGTCCGGCGAGACGGTCTTCGCGTGCTCCCCGCGCATCGTGGACCAGACCTCCGTGTGGTCGTGGCCCGTGGGCATCCCGGACTTCGCGCCGCATGACGGCAGCGCGGACTACGCGATGGTGATCGAGGCCACCAACATGCAGCTCAATGACCTGGAGCGCCTGGTCAACACGCTGCAGGAGAAGGAGCGCGCCGAGCGCGAGCTCCGCCGGGCGGCCGAGGAGGCCAGCCGCACCAAGACCAACTTCCTGGCCAACATCTCCCACGAGATCCGCACGCCGATGACGGCCATCCTGGGCTACGCGGAACTGCTTCGCGACCCGTCCATCGATCCCTCGGAGCGCGCCGACTACGTGGAGACCGTCCGCCGCAACGGCGACCACCTGCTGGCCATCATCAACGACATCCTCGATCTCTCCAAGATCGAGGCCGGCCGGTTCGACATCGACCTCGGTGACGTGGTGGTGCCCGACGTGGTGCGCGACGTGGTGCGCCTCCTCAACGTGCGTGCCGTCTCGCAGGGTGTCACGCTCACGCACGTGATCGAGGGCGATGCCCCGCGCATCCCCATCCGAAGCGACCCGGTGCGCATCCGCCAGGTGCTCCTGAACATCGTCGGCAATGCGGTGAAGTTCACGGAGCAGGGCGGCGTGCGCGTGGTGGTGTCGGCGGTGCCGCGCGGCAAGCGCATGGAGACCTCGGTGGCGGTGCACGACACCGGCTGCGGCATCCCGCCCGAGATCCTGCCGTCCCTCTTCGAGCCGTTCTGCCAGTCCGACAACAGCTACACGCGCCGCCACGGCGGCACCGGGCTTGGCCTCGCCATCAGCAAGCGCCTGGCCGGGCTGCTGGGCGGGCGAATCGAGGTGGCAAGCGAGCCGCAGCGGGGCAGCGTGTTCACGTTCACGTTCGAGTCGGACGTCGCCGGCGCCGCCCCGACGCATCCGTCGGAAGTGGAGGCATCGCCGCAGCGGGCCGCACAGGGAGTGCTCGGCGGCAAGCACATCCTGCTCGTCGAGGACAGCATCGATTCGCAGCGCATCCTCTCCGCGCTCATGTCGCTCGCCGGCGCGCGCGTGGACGTGGCCTCCGACGGCCTGTCGGCGGTGGGGCGCTTCGACGGCACGTACTGCCCGGACCTCGTCATCATGGACATGCAGATGCCGGGCATCGATGGCATCGAGGCCACCGCCCGCATCCGGGCGCGCGGCTTCGGCGGCCGCATCGTGGCCCTCACTGCGGCTGCGCTGAGCCAGGACCGGGAGCGTGCGCTCCACGCGGGCTGCGAGGGCTTCTTCCTGAAGCCGATTTCCCGGGCGGACCTGCTGGCGATCTGCGTCGGTGACGCCGCCGGCGGCTGAATCGCGCACGAAGTTCCGCCGACTTCGCCAGGAAAAACCGTTGGTCGGCCTATCCTCCGCCCCATGCGGTCCTGGCCTTCCGTCCTTCTGCTTGCATGCGGCACCCTCCTTGCGGCGGGGCCGGAGGCGATGGCGTGGAGCAGTGCCCCGCCCGAAGAGAAGGCGGCTGCCGAGGGCAAGGGCAAGGGCAAGGGAAGTACCGAAGGCGACGATCAGCCTGACATGCCGACACTGCTTCCCGAGGGAGCGGTCGTTCCCCAGGTGGTCACGGTGCCGCCGGTACGTGCGGACGTCTTTGCCGGCCGTGCCGCCGCGCTTGGCCGCATGGCGCAGTGCCCCAAGTGCTCCGGTGCCGGCGTGAAGGTCACGCGGCATCGCGAGTCCCAGGGTCACATGAAGAATCCGAAGATCACCGAGACCACGAGTGATTGTCCGGACTGCCATGGGATCGGAATCTGCCCCAACCCCGGGCGGGTGGGGCCGGTGCTCGACAGCTTCGTCGGGTTGCTCGGCGCTCTCCCGGCAGACGGCGCGTCCACTCCCAAGCAGCTCGACAAGGCACGCCAGGCGCTGGAGCGCCTGGGGGCCACGGGCGATCTGGTTGCCAGGATTGCCGAGGAGGACTGCACCGCGATTTCCGCCGAACGCATCCCGCGCAAGGGTGAGGCGATCTCGGTCACCGGGGTGGTGGGCAGCCCGATCCCGATCGGCGGTGGCCTTCGCCTGTTCCCGGTGCAGGTGGAAGGCCGCGCGTTGGTGCTGCTGCGTGCGCCGGTGATCAACGCGGCTCCCCCCAAGGGACGGGTCTTCGTCGGGGGCCTGTGCGCGGGTGCCGTCGAGAACGCCCCATGGCGCTGGGGAAAGTCGGCGGTGCTCGACGTGGGTTTCATGGTGCCGTGGAAGGACGCGCCCTCCAAGGGTGCCGCCGATGCGGATGGCGACGGCAAACCGGATGCTTCCGCAAAGCCCGGCTCTGGAAACGCGGGGAAGTGAGGAGAAGTCCCGCTTCGGGCGCAATCCTGTGCGTAGATGCAGGCGGGCAGCCGTGCGCATCGCCGCTGCGGTACACCACCTGACGGAGAGCATGCTTGGTGGCGTCCCGCACGGCGCCGCCACGTTGCCCCGCCGCAGGTACCTCGATGCCCCGCACCGCACCCGACACGCAGCCCGTCCAGCTGATCTTCGACTTCGACAGCACCGTCGTCGCCCTTGAGGGCCTCGACGAGCTCGCGCGCATCGCGCTGGCCGACGACCCGCAGCGCGAGCGCACGGTGGAGGCCATCGAGGCCATCACGCGCGACGGCATGAGCGGCGCCATCGGCATCGACGTCAGCCTCAGGCGCCGGCTCGCCATGCTCACCATCCGCCGCGCGCACGTGGATGCGGTGGTCAAGCTCCTCAAGCGGAAGCTCAGCCCGTCGTTCCGCAAGCATATTGCGGCGGTGCGCCGCAACGCCGACCGCATCCACGTGGTCTCGAGCGGCTTCCGCGAGTACGTGGAGCCCGTGTGCGCGGAGCTCGGCATCCCGCCCGAGCGCATCCACTGCAACGACTTCACGTGGAAGGGCGGGGCGGTGACCGGTTTCGACGCGTCCAGCCTGCTGGCGAAGCCCGGCGGCAAGGCCAAGGTGGTGCGCGCGCTCAAGCTCCCTGGCCGCGTGGTGGCCATCTGCGACGGCGTCACCGACGCGGAGATCCGCGATGCGGGCGCTGCGCACGAATTCGTGGCCTACTGCGAGAACATCGAGCGCGAATCCGTGGTGGCGCGCGCCGACCGC
>Ga0114967_10003598_pt1 | contig 12675 bp, 10 predicted proteins | sample M_130628_MF_Meta_FD_92639 | JGI IMG/M metagenome (GOLD analysis project Ga0114967, IMG submission 92639) | Freshwater microbial communities from Lake Montjoie, Canada to study carbon cycling - M_130628_MF_MetaG | ecosystem: Environmental > Aquatic > Freshwater > Lake | place: Lake Montjoie... | reverse complement strand
TCTGCCGGGTCTCGAGAACCCAACAGGCTGGGGTTTGAATGTGCCGGAAATTCCAAAGACCTTAATTGGCTACGTTGATCCAACTCCATTGTTTGACATCGACATCTTCGGTGCTTTCGGTGCGATTGGCGCATTGGCCGCTGGACTTGCAGTGTTCTCACTGTTGCTCAGCGACTTCTTTGACACCATCGGAACCGTTACTGGTCTTGCTACTGAAGCAGATTTAATGAATGCAGATGGTGAAGTTGACCACTTGGGACCAATTCTTGTAGTTGACTCTATTGCTGCGATGGCAGGCGGCCTGGCTGGAACATCATCTAACACCGCTTACATCGAATCAGCTTCTGGAATTGGTGATGGCGCTCGCACTGGTATCGCCAGCTTGGTAACTGGATCTCTGTTCTTGCTTGCAATGTTTATTGCACCGCTGACAAAGATTGTTCCTTACGAAGCCGCAGCCCCAGCGTTGGTGATTGTTGGATTCTTAATGATGACGCAAATTCGTCACATTCCATTTGATGATTATGCAATTGCGATTCCGTCGTTCTTGACGATCATCTTGATGCCATTTACTTACTCGATCATCAACGGTATTGGCGCAGGTATGGTTTCCTACGTTGCTATCAAGATCGCCCAAGGTAAGTCAAAGGAAATTTCCGGATTGCTATGGATTATTGCCGCAGCATTCGTAATTTACTTTGGTGTGCATCCGCTAAAGGAACTCTTTGGCATGTAAGTAACACCTAATCTTTGGGGCGTACTGTGAAAAACGGTGCGCCCCATTGCTATGTCCAAGTGCATTCGGTGATGGATTAAAGTTGAGATATGAATTCTCGAACCCGCCGCGTCGTAACCATAATTGTTCTAGCCAGTTTCTTTATTGCAGTTGTTGCAGCTGCGGTAGCACCACTTATCTAACTAATTAGCTGGACAGTTCTTTAATGTGAAGTTTCAACTGGTCGAAGCATTGCGATCGTAATCGCAAGTGCTAAACAGATAGGAACAATTACATACGCGCCTTGAATGCCAATTTGATCAGCCAAGGTTCCAAGGGCAAATGGTGCAACACCGCTAGCAAACCCAGTACCAATTGATAGTTTGCCGCCGCCACGATCTGGTCGACCGCCACTAGCGCGAAGTGCTCGCTCAAAACCGAATGGGAAATGCAATGACATTCCAAGGCCAGTTATTGTCAACGAAATCAACATAGTCAGTCCAGAACTTGAAAGCCAAAATCCGAGGAAGCCAAAGAAGGAAATGATTAGCGCCCCGCGATACAAAAACTCAGAATCAAACTTTGAAGTTAATCTCGCGCCGATCAAACGCCCAACAGACATGCCGCCAACAATTGTGGCAAGAGCGGCGGCGCTTGCCCCTTTAGTTAATCCACCTTGGGTAGATAAAACTTCTGGCGCCCAGAGCAACATCGAAAATTCCATGCTGGCCGTGAAAACCAGAATCAACCAAGACCACCAGAAAAGTCTTGGGAATGGACCGGGCACATCATGATGATCAGACTTTTCTTCTGCCACAGCTTTTGGCCCGTAGGCATCGGTGTTCTTGCCGCGAATTATTTCGATAATGATTACGCCAACTGCAGCAACTTGTATTCCTGGCCGCCAACCAAATCCAACTGTGACCCCAATACCAACTAATACTGGTGCCAGCAATCCAATGGAAGAAGCAATCGCATGCAGTTCACTGATCGCAGCTGGCGCTGCCTGTTTTTGTTGGTAAGCCAAGTAAGAGGCTGTGCCCTGAATAATTAGTGATCCAGCGCAAGTTGTGAACGCAACACCGATCAAAGTAAACGGTAATGATTTGCCGAGTGTGAAAAACAAAATTCCGGTAGCAAGCAAAATCGAAGCGTAGCGAAGCATTAGGCCTCGGCCAGTTCGCTTGATAATTGCGCCAGTTGCAAGCCCTGCAGTTACCGAACCCACCGACATAGCCAGGGAATGGAAAGAAACCACGGTGCGGGAAAGGTCCAAGTCTTCACGCAGGAATTGCAGGGCACCACCAAAACCAAAAATGAACCAGCCAAAGCAAGTGGCTTGTAGGTATGAGATCCAGGTGGTTTTATCTCGAACTGGTCGGCGTATAGTCACTGACTAACTGTACTTAAGTGGATTACTTGGTCAGCTGCGCGATGACGAAATCGATGCACTTAAGTAATTGCCTAACATCACTTGGCTCAACTGCGGGAAATACCGAAATTCGTAGTTGGTTACGGCCAAGTTTGCGACACGGCTCGGTGTCAACGATGCCATTTGCGCGCAGGACTTTAGCGATGCCTTCGGCATCAATTGACTCGTCAAAATCTATGGTGGCAACAACTTGGGAACGCTTCGCTGGATCAGCCACAAATGGTTTGGCATGGGCACTGGCGGTGGCCCATTCATAGATCGCATCCGAAGATTCCTTAGTGCGAGCGACGCACCAATCCAAACCGCCATTTGAGTTGAACCATTTAACTTGTTCATTCATCATGACAATCGTGGCAACTGCAGGAGTGTTGTAAGTCTGATCCAATCGTGAGTTTTCAATGGCAGTGACTAAATCTAAAAACGCAGGAATGTAGCGACCTGATGACTTAAGCTCTTCGGCGCGCGCAATTGCTCGCGGCGACATAATCGCAATGAATAAGCCACCATCAGATGCGAAACATTTTTGCGGACTGAAGTAATAAACATCAACAACTGATAAATCAACGGGCAATCCACCTGCACCAGAAGTGGCGTCAATAAGAACTAGTGCGTCAGCATCTGCGCCTGTAGGACGAACAGGTGGGATTGCAACACCAGTTGAAGTTTCGTTATGTGGGGTGCAATACGCATCAATCCCAGCAAGCGGCGCAAATGCCGGAGCATCACCAGGCTCAGATTTGATTACTGACTGCTCACCTAGGAATGGCGCATCAGTTGCACACGTGGCGAACTTGGCGCCAAATTCGCCAAACGTTAAGAACTGCGCGCGATCCCGGATTAATCCGAAAGTAGCAATGTCCCAAAATGCTGTGGTACCGCCATTGCCAATGACAACTTCATAACCAGTTGGAATTGAAAACATTTCCGCAAGACCCGCGCGCATCTGAGCGACTTCAGTTTTCACGGGAGCTTGACGATGACTCGTGCCAAGAATGTTTTTAGATTTAGCAACCAGTGCTTGTAGTTGTTCTGGGCGAACTTTGGATGGCCCCGCACCAAACCTGCCATCAATGGGCAAAAGGTCAGCAGGAATAACGATTTCGGAGAAGTTAGCCACGATCCGATTTTAGATGAGATCGGCCAAAGCGCGCTGCCAAGGATTCGCAGCAGCACAAGCACGAGTTGAAATAGAAAAATGAGTCGGCTTACACTGAAAACTATGTATGGAAACCTTGGCCGCATTGGCGTAATCACACTTGCTACCGATACAAGTGTGCATCCGGAAATTCAACGCTTAATGCCTGCAGGTGTTCACACTTATCCTGCGCCTATTTTGTTGCCTCGCGGGGAAGTAGACGCGCAAGCTCTGGCCGAGATGCTGGAAACAGATTCGCTAGAAAATGCAGCTTCAATCTTGACTTGGACAGGTGCCAAAACTATTTTGTTTGCCTGCACAACTGGCAGCTTGGTGCATGGTCTGGGTTGGGATAAGCAACTTGTGGATCGCGTTACAAAAGCATCTGGACTTTCGGCTACGACCACTGCAACTGCAGTACTCCGAGCCTTCAAGGCTTTGAAGGTAACTAAGTTGGCTGTAGTCACGCCGTACATCGATGAATTAAATCAAATCGAAAAGAAATTTTTTGAAGACAGTGGATTTGCGGTTAAAGACATAGTTGGACTTGGGCTAACTACTGATCCTGAAATTGGCGACCTCTATCCAAGTGACGCCCTTGCCAACATCGAAAAAATCTTTGATGAGTCCTGTGATGGGATTTTTATTTCTTGCACTGACTGGCACATTGTTGAGTTAGTTCCAGAATTAGAAGCAAAATACGGCGTTCCAGTTATCACGAGTAACTTAGCTGGAGCTTGGGCAGTACTTCGCGAAATTGGTTACACCACACCGCAGCCTGAAAATGGCCGACTCTTTACTGTTTAGGTTTAACACCGAAAACTCAAGGTGAAAGTCGAATAACTTTCCACGCAGCTGGATCGGAAAGATCACTTGAGTCGCCAGCTTTTACAAACCGCAAGCGATCGTGCAAACGCGAGCGCCTACCTTGCCAAAATTCGATTGACTCGACTTCGATTAAGTAACCGCCCCAAACATCTGGCAATGGCACCTCAGTACCTTCGGGATACTGTGCTTCAAGTTCGACCATTCGAGTTTCTAAAATTTCGCGAGAATCAATTACCGAAGACTGCGCGCTGACGATCGCGCCAAGCTTTGATCCATGCGGGCGCGTTTCAAAGTAGGCGCCCGATTCCTCACGGGAAACTTTTGTCGCGGTGCCTACTAGATTGACTTGGCGATGCAACGGGTACCAGGGAAATGTGATGCTGACTTGAGAGTTAGCAGCAATTGCATCTGCCTTAGTGGAGCCATAGTTCGTATAAAAAGTTAGACCGCGGGCGTCAACACCTTTTAATAACACTGAACGCGTCGAAACCACATCATCAGCATTACGCACTGCAATAACCATCGCATTTGGTTCAATCAATTCATCTTTTCCAACAGCTACTGCCTCACTTAGCCACTTAGTGAATTGGGCGAGCGGGGTGCTGGCAAGATCTGTTTCGTTTAGTTGATCTTTGTCGTAGCTGATGCGCATGTCGGCTGGATTTGGCGTATCGATACTCATGACCCAATTCTGGCGTAGTTTGTCTGGGCCTGCGCGGAGTTAGAGATGACCGGTTTGTGAGTTCAGGCACGTGCTGTGCCAGAGTGTGTCTGTGCCCAAGCTGCTACTTGACTTAACTCCGCTTCGGCAAATCCCGGCTTATCGCAGAATTTTTACTGCGGTCTCAACTAGTAACATCGGCCAACAAATGGCTGCCGTCGCTGTTGGAATTCAGGTTTATGACATCACCAAGTCCTCGTTTGCCGTTGGAATGGTTGGGCTCTCACAACTTTTGCCACTTGTTTTGCTCGGCTTATTTGGCGGGGCAATGTCGGATTCTTATGACCGTCGAATGATTGGATTTATTTCCGCAGTTGGCATGGCTGGCTCAAGCGTTTTGCTATGGATCCAAGCTGTCCAGGGTAATCAACAAGTATGGCCACTTTACTTATTTGTTGCGATGTCATCTGGTTTTTATGCCATTGGCAACCCAGCGCGGCAAGCAATAATCCCGCGGATAGTTCCAACTGAACAATTGCAAGCAGCCAACTCACTTTCATTTTTAACTTGGAATATTGGATTCACACTTGGCCCATTACTTGGTGGCGCATTGATTGGCTTAACTGGAGATGTTGCTGTTGCCTACGCAGTCGATGCCTTAGCTTTCACGGTAATGATGTGGGCGATGTGGACGCTGCCCAAACTCCCACCGATGGCAGGCGCGCCAGCAAAGCCAAACCTGTCCAGCGTTAAAGAGGGCTTGAGATTCCTAAAAGGTAAACGAAATATTCAAACGAGTTTTTATCTAGATCTAGTTGCCATGATCTTTGGTATGCCTCGCGCATTATTTCCAGCGATCGCCTTGCTTTGGTATGGCGACTCGGCAGTTTCAACTGCATACGTAGTTGGCTTGTTAACTGCCGCTCCGGCATTTGGCGCAGCGCTGTCCGCAATCTTTAGTGGACCACTGACACGTATCTACATGCAAGGAACTGCCATAGTTTGGTCCATTGTTGGTTGGGGCGCAGCCATTACAGCTTTTGGATTTACACGCAATCTTTATCTAGCACTATTCTTTCTGGCCGTTGCAGGGGCGGCAGATAACATCAGCGCGATTTTCAGAACCACGATGTTGCAAGTAGTGATACCTGATGAATATCGCGGTCGCTTACAAGGACTCTTCACTGTCGTAGTTGCTGGCGGTCCGCGCCTTGGCGACTTTGAAGCCGGAAGTGTCGCCGCAGTGGGTGGCGAAGGATTCTCGGTAGTAAGTGGCGGCCTAGCTTGCATTGTTTTTACATACGCGATCGTTAGATGGCATAAACCATTTATGAAATATGACTCACGCGCACCGGTAGCTTAATTATTCAAAGTCGTGAATTAGTTTTGCATCGGCAGCAGATTTCTTGCCTGCGGATTTCTTGGGCGCAGCTTTTTTAGCAGGTTTGGCTTTCACGTCGTCATCTTGCGGGTTATGCCCAACTTGCACACCTTTAGGTAATGCACTTAGACGCTCAAGTGCCTCGATGCGTTCGGCAGGGTGATCCACGATTGGTTCAGAGTAACCATGATCAAGACCACCTAAAACTTTCCATGGTTCGTGCACTTCAACACCTGGTATGTGAGCCAGTTCTGGAATGTATTTGCGCACGTAATCGCCGTTGGGATCAAACTTGGCGCCTTGGCCCAGGGGATTGAACACTCGGTAATACGGCGAGGCATCTGTGCCACAACCCGCAGTCCATTGCCAACCATGACTGTTGCTGGCTAAGTCCCCGTCGAGCAACCATTCAAAGAAATAGTTAGCACCTCGTTGCCATTCGATGTGCAAATCCTTTAGCAAGAATGAGGCGACCACCATACGCACTCGGTTATGCATCCATCCTTCAGTTCGCAGCTGGCGCATTCCCGCATCAACGAATGGGTAACCAGTTCGCCCTTCACACCAAGCAGCAAACTTTTCATCGGCAACTTTTCCAGTGTCATATTTCATTTGGGCATAGAGCGGGTTGAAATACTCGGTAATCGTGTCAGGACGCTGGAAAGCAATCTCGGCATAGAACTCACGCCAAGCAATTTCTTTCCGAAAAACTTCATGACCGGAACTATCACCGAGGCGAGCAAGTAATGTGCGGGGATGAATCTCGCCCCACTTGAGCGCGATACTCAATTTTGAGGTGCCAGCTAAATCTGGTCGGTTGCGATCATCGGCATAATTCTCAATCGGTCCAGCTAAGAAAGTTTCAAATAATTCAAGCGCAGCCGCTTCGCCAGCGGCGGGAATCAAAACACCTTGAGTATCCGGACGTGGTGGGTAACCATCACAAGTCTGGACGCCAATCCAATTTGGCCACTTGGCTGGATCAGCAGCGGGTGCACGCCAACCATGTATTAACCAGCGCTTATAAAACGGGGTGTAGACCTTGTAGTAAGTTCCATCATCTTTAGTCACTCGCCCAGGCGCCACCGCATAGCCAGAACCCGTTTTCACAAAATCAATTCCAGATTTCTCCAGAGTCGCAGCGATCTCGTTGTCTCGGGCAATTCCGTAGCCTGAATAATCCGCAGCGCAGTGCACCGAATCCACTTTGAATTCTTTGGCGATAGCAGGAATCACATCTTGGGCTTTTCCATGGCGGATAACTAAGTTGCCATCAAGTGAAGCATCCAGGCTGGTGAGGGAATCGATCAAGTAGGCCTGCTTGGCCGGCCCCCAAGTCGGCCAGAGAGCGGGGTCAATTAAAACCACTGGCACCACATCGCCATCGCCAGCAGCCCAGGCCGCACCGGTGGCCGCAACTAGCGCTGGGTTGTCATGAACCCGAAGGTCTCGCCGAAACCACAACACGCTCGTCATGTCCCCAAGTTACCTCCAGGTCTTGACGGAGGCATAAGTGGCTTAGAAACTGGAGATTCCTCCACTTTGACTAATACTAGATTTCGATCTAAATTTAGAGCGAAGAGAGGAGGAAACCATGGATGCAGTACTAACTAAAGTCACCACAAGTATCAGCGAATTTAAAAAAAATCCCAATGAATTAGTAGCAAAAGCTGGAAATCAAGCGTTCGCTGTACTTACCAACAACAAACCAACGTTCTATGTCGTGCCGCCGGAACTTTTTGATGAAATCGCCGAAATCCTTTGGGAACGCGAGATTACGCCGGTCATTTTGGAGCGCATGAAGAACTATGACAAGGCAATCCCGGTAACACTTGAAGAGTTAATGCGTTGAGTTACAAACTTAAATTTGACGCAAAGGCACTCAAGGAATGGGAGGTATTGGATCATGGAATTCGCTCTAGGTGCCTGAAAATACTTGCAAGGAGACTTGAAAATCCGCACGTGATCTCTGACTCTCTTTCGGGAGAGCTAGCAGGCTGCTACAAGATAAGGCTAGGCAAATCGGGACATCGACTCATTTACCTGATTAACGAAAGTGACCAAACTTTATTCATTTTGAGCATTGGAAAACGTGCCGACAAAGCTGCCTACCGAGCAGCGATCCTTCGAATCCTTGATTCGGAGTAGCAAAATGTCCGAATTCGGGGTGTCACCGACTGGGGCATATGTCACACAAATCGGACCACATAGTGGTCTTAAGGTGGAAAAACCCATTGTTTACGTTGAGTTATCCACAGGTAATCTCGACACCAGGCTCGGTAAGCCCTGCCAAAAAAGGCTTATAAATAAACAAAAGGTAAACTTAAGGAGTCGGTTCCACCCGGAAACGATCCTTGCAGGGCGCCAAGTCTCACCGCCTGCAACGGGAAATAAAACTTTGGTGAGTGTGGGGGAACCACAGGTAAGTGGTCTGAAACAGACCTTGGGGTTAAGTCAGGAAACTGGCCGGCTGTTTTTTCCCAAAGCCGAACCCGACAGCTCACCTCACTGGCGCTGGGAGTCAAATGTCTAGTGCGAAATCGCCTGGTTTAATCCAGCGGGTAGCTTCGCTGCCAAAGGGTCTTCTGGACCGCCTTGAAGCGTGCCTTGACTCACGAGTAGATGCCGGCTTTAACCGAGCAGACGCCCTACTAGAGCGCAGAATCAAAGTAGTTAAGAATTCGCAACAAGGACTCGTAAGCAGTCTTGCAAGCGCTTTTGGAGCAGTGGATCGGGCCCTAGAATCTCGGATTCCACAGGCCACCGCCTCGCAAAGCGACTCTTTATGGATTACCTCCGCTGCGCAGCGTGTAGTTTCAAGTTCCAAGAGACTTGAAACTCGAATCGATGCCAAGTTAACCCAAAATCTGCAAACGTTTGATCAAGCGGTTTCAGTTGGTTCTCAAGCAGCTGCTGCGCCATTGACAGCAAGCGCTCGCCTAATACAGGCGTTAGAGAACCAGACCCAAAGTGGTTTTACCCGATTTGATGACGGACTTAGCCGAATAATCACCAGTGGTGCCTCGGCAGTAAAGGGTGCAACCTCTGGAGCGAAAGCCACATCCCAAGCCATTGACAGCGCCTTAGAAAACTCAGTGGCTGGTTTTGACGCACAGATCTTGCGAAGCCTAAACCAAGTTCAATTGGTCGCAGCAGCCTCTCAGAATTTAGTTAATGCCAGAGCCGCTGCTTTTGAACGGGTCTTGGAACTAGGTATCTCACGAATAGATTCCAGTATTGAGAGTCAAACTACATCAGTACGAGCCGCTAACGACGCGGTAGCAGGACTAATTAGCAACACAGATCAGGATCTATCTGGACGCATAGCTATTGCTGATCGCAGATTAGATGGCGCTATCGCCAAATCAACACACGCGTACTTGCGAATTTTTGGGTTCGCCAATCGGAATCTAACGCGCGCTAATTCGCGCCTGACAACTGGCTTAAATGCTGCTGACACAGGAATTGATACTGCAGTAGCTGCACTTGCTTCGACAGCAACTGCAACAGCCAGTTTGGCAATTCGAAGTGTGCAATCAACAGATGCCACCTTGCGGCGCGGTTTAACAAATGTTGATAAGCGCATCGAAGACTTCGCAAGCCAGAGCAACAGCAAAGCAAGTGATGCTAGCAAACGTTCAATGAGAGCTACAGCATGGGCTGGCGCTGGTCTAGCACTAGTTTTAGGAACTCTAGGCACCGCAACTGGAACTTCAGTTGTTACGGCGGAAGCTGCACCAGTTGAAATCGACAACTCGGTGCAGAGCGAAATCATTGTTGCAAAGTCTGTTGTGTCGCAGTACATGACGGTGCGCGAGTCTTTTGCTGCCCTGCAGGCTTCCCGTACTCGCACTATTTTGACTTTAGAAACGGAAATCGCACAAGCGCAAGTCAGGGCGCAACAAACGACGATTAATGGCGATACCGTGATTCAGATTGCGAGCAAGTATGCCGGCGTTTCGTATTCTCGCGGTGGAACAACGCCAAGCGGATTTGACTGTTCAGGTTTTACTTCATATGTCTTTAGTCAAGTTGGTGTCTCGCTTCCTCGCACTTCAGGTGAACAAGCGGCCTGGGCAGATCGGGTTGCTGAATCGCAGCGCCAAGTCGGGGATTTGATGTTCTGGGCCGATCGTGGCGGCGTACATCACGTTGCTATTTACGCTGGCGACGGCCTGATGTGGGATTCTCCCCGTCCGGGTCGAAGAGTTGGCAAAACCAGTATTTGGGGGAATCCGTTCTATGGTCGCGTCCCAGCGGCCGCTGTAAACAGTGATGCCATTGCCGAGATTGCTGATAAGACCGCTGAACTAGAAGAGATAAAGGCTGAAGTGCCACAACTTGAAATCACTGTTGATCCGATTCCTGTTGACTGATTTACTGGTTTCTCGCTCGTGAATTTGACCTTCCAAAACAAAACTCCCAGGTAACCTCTGGGGGTTTTGTTTTGCGTTACTAAATTTGTTTAGACCGGCAGCGCGTGGAAACACCGAGGCACAAGTAGTTTCGCCAGCTAGTTTGTCCTTAGCAAAACAAGAGGCATCAAATGTTGAAACTAGGCTCGCATCAACCTGTGCAAGAATTTCCACTCCAGCGAGTTAAAACCGCAAGTCAGCCATGTTATAAAAAGGTAACAAAACATCCTTCGTAAGCGAAAACACGGGCTCATGCAAAGCATGAAATAAACTCAAACTAGTTTGTCAAGAGTACTCTGGTGTAATGACAAGTGAACAAAAATCAATTTTCTTGAATTCAGAAGGAAATGAATATTTTTTACGAAATCACAATGTTGCAAGTGAAGTTCGGGCTCAAGACTTAGAGCACCTTTTCTCAAGCCTGTATGATTTTAAGAGCGATATCACGAACATTCTAGAAATCGGATGTGCAGATGGATTCAAAACGAAGCGCATGGCTGATTTCTTTGGTGCTAATGGGTCTGGGATTGACCCAAGTGAGCTTGCTGTGCAAGAGGCGAACGCAGTAACTAGACCGGGCCTGGAGTTTAGAGTCGGTACAGCGGATAATTTACCTTTCGAGAATAGCTCCTTCGACTTGGTTTATTTTGGATTTTGTTTATATCTCGTCGATAGAGATCTTCTATATAAATCAATTGCAGAAGCGGATCGCGTGTTACGCCCAGGTGGATTTCTCGCAATCACTGACTTTGATGCCAAAAGGCAAAGTAAAACTCCTTATCGTCCTAGAGCAGGTGTCATGTCTTACAGAAATGATTATTCAGGAATTTTTCTTTCGAGCGGACATTACACGCTAGTTTCAAAGTACAGTTTTTCTCACACTAAACCCACTTTTGATAGTGACAGTAAAGAACGTGTTTCATCACAAATCCTCTTTAAAGAGATAGAGGCATATCCAGAGCTTTAAACAATAGATTTATTGGAATCTTGAGGCTAAAGCAATTGGTTTAGTCATCGCCTTAACCTAGATAAAAATTAGCTACACGGGGATCATTCGCAAGAATTCTTTATGAATCTCTATTTAAAAGCACAATCACCCAAGTTCTGACTCTGTTCGCAAGTCATGTTCGACCATCATGGCCACCAACTCCTCGAATGAAGTCTCTGGAACCCATCCAAGGTTTAATGTGGCTTTTGAGGGATCTCCAACTAGGGATGAGATGTCAGCAGGTCGAAGCAGTTCATCAGAACTGCTTACGTAGTCTTCCCAATTTGAAATTCCAGCAACCGAAAACGCCAAACTGACTAAATCTCGCACCGAATGAGTTTTACCTGTTGCAATCACATAATCATCTGCCACATCTTGCTGCAGCATCAACCACATGGCCTTTACGTAATCTCCCGCAAACCCCCAATCGCGCATGGCGTCGAGGTTTCCCATCACGATGGTTTTCTGTTTACCAGTTGCGATGCGCGCTACTGATTGCGTAACTTTTCGTGTCACAAACTCAGGTCCACGTCGAGGTGATTCATGATTGAACAGAATCCCCGAGCTCGCATGAAATCCATATGATTCTCGATAATTGATAGTCATGTGGTGTCCAAAAACTTTTGCCACACCGTATGGACTTCTCGGCCAAAGTAAAGTCGTTTCGCGTTGCGGAGTTTCTTGCGCCTTGCCAAACATTTCCGAACTAGAAGCTTGGTAAAAGCGGGGACGCCCTTGCGCATCTGGGTAACTAACTCGAATCGACTCGAGTAAATTCAATACTCCAATCGCAGTAACTTGCGCAGTTTGCTGAGCTTGTTCCCAGGAAAATGCCACATGGGATTTTGCGCCCAAGTTATAGACCTCATCTGGGGCAGCAATTTCTAGCGCCCGAAACAGTGACTTAGTCTCTGTGAGATCTCCATGGATCAATTGAAGGCCAGGGACTTCTGTGGTTAGTTGATGTTCACGCTGCTCATCTACGGAATGGACAAGCCCGAAAACTTTATAGCCTTTTGAAAGGAGCAATTCAGATAGATACAAACCATCTTGACCGCTAACTCCAGCAATAAGGGCAGAACGCATAAGTACTAAAGTATCGGACTTCTGGCGCAATCTT
>Ga0114967_10003597_pt1 | contig 12678 bp, 16 predicted proteins | sample M_130628_MF_Meta_FD_92639 | JGI IMG/M metagenome (GOLD analysis project Ga0114967, IMG submission 92639) | Freshwater microbial communities from Lake Montjoie, Canada to study carbon cycling - M_130628_MF_MetaG | ecosystem: Environmental > Aquatic > Freshwater > Lake | place: Lake Montjoie... | reverse complement strand
TTAATGCAGTAACTAGAGGCAAGCCTACGCTACCAACAGCATTGAATTTAGAGCTAGCTAAAGACAAAGATGGCAAGATTATTAGTCACGCCTGGCATAAAATAGACTCTAAAGGTAAAGAAGGTATTGAGGCTTGTACGGCTGTAGGTGGTGGCGTAGTAATGATACATAAAGATGTATTTGAGGCTACTAAAAAGCCGTGGTATGACGTAGGCTGGGGCACTAAGGGCATTATTGGCGAAGATGTGCATTTCTGCATCAAGGCTTTAGATAGTGGATTCCAGACGTATGTAGATCACAGTCTGTCTATGCATATTGGTCACATTGGTACGTATGAGTATCGATGGGATGATGTAGAAGATGGTGCTGTGGAGAGACACAACTCAGGGAAATAGTTATGACGGATTACAGTTCGTTAAAATCTACGATAGCGAGTTACTTAGGTCGTAGTGATCTGACTTCTCAGATACCGGACTTTATCCAACTGGCTGAAGAACGGCTCCGTAGAGACATCAGAACGCGACAGATGCTCATTGTGGCTCGTGCTAATACCACAGGAGGCGAGGAGACTATCGGCTTGCCTACGGACTTCCTAGAGATGCGTGACGTACATCTACGTACTACTCCAGCTTCTTCAGTTACCTACCTTTCACCTAACTCATTTTATGCAATAGCTAGGACTACTGATTCAGGTAAGCCATTGAACTACACGATTCTGGCTTCAGAGATTCAGTTTGCTCCTATACCTGATAGCGTTTACAGCATACAAATGTTATATTATGGGAAACCACAGTATCTATCTGATACTAATATTGTTAACGTATTCTTAAGTAATTATCCTGATGCTCTGCTGTATGCGGCATTGGGAGAGGCTGAACCGTATTTGATGAATGATGCACGACTTCAAACATGGGCAGCTTTATATGATCGTAGCATTACAGCAATTTCTACTGCCGACCAGAATAGCGAATACGGCGGTCAACCTATGTCAATGAGTGTGAGGTAAATCATGGCTGAAATAAGTAACTATCTTGAAAATGCGCTAATTAACGGTACGTTACGTGCTACGAGTTACACAGCACCTACAACGACTTTCTTAGCTTTATATACCAATGATCCTACAGATGCCGATACAGGTACTGAGGTCTCAGGTGGCTCGTATGTTCGTCAGTCTATTACGTTTAGTGCTCCGTCTAACGGTGCTACGTCTAATAGTTCTGCGATTGAGTTTCCACAATGTACATTAACATGGGGAACTATTACTCATATCGGCATTCGTGATGCGGTTACGTCAGGTAATCTGCTCTATCACTCACCATTGGATACAAGTAAGACTATATCAACTGGTGATATATTTAAGATAACTGCTACGAATCTAACCGTAACTTTGGCGTAAGGGGTAAATTATGTCATCTATCGTTACTCGTGCTGGCAAAGGTTCTGCTCTTAGTTATGCTGAGGTTGATGCTAACTTTACGAACCTAAATACAGACAAGATTCAATCAGGTGGTAGTGCTTCAATTATCACATTAACAAGCGCATCTATTGGTGCTTTAACTGTAACAAGTTCAGCCGTTACAAGTTCATCTATTAGCGTTTTAACTGCTACTAGTGCATCTATTAGTGCTCTTACAGCCACTAGTTCTACGTTAACTAATCCTACAGTTAATAACTATACCGAAGGCGTGGTTGCTATTGGTACTGTTACTACGTCAAATACATTGTCATTGACTAATGGTACAGTTCAAACAGCTACTCTCACAGCGTCTACGGCTTGTACGTTTACAATGCCTACTGCTACTGCTGGTAAGTCATTCATTCTATTGTTAAAGCAAGCTGCATCTACTGGTAACGGTACTGCTACGTTTACTAGCGTTAAATGGGGTACGGCTGGTGCGCCAACTATTACTGCGACTGCTGGCAAGATGGACATTCTGACGTTTGCAAGTGATGGCACTAACTGGTACGGCTCTATCGCTCAAGGTTACACACCATAAGGAGTCAGAATGTTTGCTTTTTCAAAGATTATGCAAGCTATGGCTGGTGGTTCAGCATTAACAGTCAGATATTTAGTTGCTGCTGGTGGTGGTTCTGGTGGTGATACTGATGCTGCTGGCGGTGGTGCTGGCGGTCTTTTAACGGATACGAATTTAAATTTAACTGTTAGCACTAATTACACAGTTACTGTCGGTGCTGGTGGAGCTACACAAACTACCAATTGGACCAGAGGTAATAACGGCTCTAATTCAGTATTTAGCACATTTACTTCTATTGGTGGCGGCGGCGGCGGTGTTGGTTCGCTTCCAGCTTCTCCGTCTGACGGATTTGGTGCTTCAGGCGGTTCTGGCGGTGGTGCTGGCTCTAGTTGGACTACCGGAAGAAATGGAGCCGGAACGTCAGGTCAAGGAAATAATGGCGGCAACGGTACTTCAGGTAATGGAGGCGGCGGCGGTGGTGGTGCTGGGGCTGTTGGTAGCAATGGTCCATCTGGCAACGGCGGTATTGGATTAACTTCCGATATTACTGGTAGCAGTATTTATTATTCAGACGGCGGCGGCGGCGGTCATGGCAACGCAACCACAGGCGGTTCTGGTCGAGGCGGGTCTGGCGGTGCGCCAAACGGAAATGGAACTAATGCCCAAGCAAATAGCGGCTCTGGCGGTGGTGGGGGCGGCGGGGGTAACGGAACAGGCGGTGCTGGTGGTAGCGGCATAGTCATTCTTAGGTATCCATCTACATACACAATTTCTAATCCGGGTGGTGGATTAACTTTTACAACTGCAACAGTTGGTAGCGATAAAGTTACATCAATAACTGCCGGAACTGGCAATGTATCTTGGAGTTAATGAGATGGCACACTACGCATTTTTAGATGAAAACAATATTGTTACAGAGGTCATCGTTGGTAAAAACGAGGGCGAGGACGGTGTTGATTGGGAAGTTTGGTATGGTGAGTTTCGTGGTCAAGTATGCAAGCGTACTAGCTACAATACACTAGGCAATGTTCACAATAATGGTGGTACTCCGTTTCGTGGCAACTATGCTGGAATTGGTTACACATACCAAGCAGATATAGATGCGTTTGTCTCTCCTAAACCGTATGCAAGCTGGACATTAGATTCCAATGTTGTATGGCAAGCACCAACAGCAATGCCTACAGATGGAAAGACTTACTCATGGGATGAGGCAACTCAAGCGTGGGTAGAGGTAAATGGCAACTAATTATGTCGATTTTGACTATTGGGTTCAAGGCTACGGTGAAGGTGACCTAAGTCAGCCTGATCTATACGTAACGGCTGGTTATTGGGATGCTGGCTATTGCGAGAATGAAGATACTGGCGGTGTAGCATCTATTACGGCTACTGCTACAGTAACAGCAAAGGCATTAGACTTTACTTTTGGAACTGCATCTATTACAGGTAATGCGACTGTAACTGCTCTATGCGTTCCTGATCTATACGTTGTTAGTGGCTATTGGGTTGGTGGGTATTGTGAGAACGAGGATACCGAACCTAGTGCTTCTATTGTCGGTACTGCTACCGTAACGGCTATAGGTACTCAGACATTTACAGGTGCTGCAAGCATTACTGGCAATGCTCAGGTATCAATTAATGTCGCTAATGTTCAAGTAGGAACAGCAGCAATTACTTCTGTAGCAACTGTTACAGCTAATGCTATATCAATTTTTACTGCTAACGGAAACATTACAGGTAATGCGTCAGTTACTGCTCTTGGCACAGGCATATTTGTTAGGACTGCTGCTATTACTGGTAGTGCTGATGTGGGTGTAATTGGTGATGTTATTGGTTACCAATGGACTGTAGTTACTCCAGAATCAACTAATTGGGCTAGACAGTAATGGCAAAGCAAAAGATTATTTTTGGTGAGTGGTTGCCAGATCAGCCGGGTGTTACTGGTGCTGTAACTGATGCTTATAATTGTTATCCGGTAACTAATGGCTATGCTCCATTACGTGAAGCAGTAGATTACTCAAATAATGCAGGTCAGAACTTATTGGTAGCATTTGCTGGTAAGTTTGCTGGTGCGTCTACGCTATTTGCTGCTGGTGCTACACAGATTTATAAGTTTAATCCTAGCAATACTGGCTTAGATGCATTAACCACTACTGGCTATTCTACTGTTGAAGCATGGGATATTACTCAATTTGGCTCTAAGATGATTCTAGCCAATGGTGCAGACCAGTTACAGGCTTATGATTTAGGTTCATCGACTTACTTTGCTGACTTGGCTGCTGCTGCTCCTGCTGCTAAGTATGTAACTGTAGTGCGTGACTTTGTTGTAGCTGCTAACGTAGGTGGTGAGGAAAATAAGGTCTACTGGTCAGATATTAATGACGAGACTGACTGGACTCCGGGGGCTGCATCTCAGTCTGACTCGCAAATAGTACCTGATGGTGGAAATATTACAGGTATAGCAGGTGGTGAGTACGGTCTAATTTTCTTAGAACGTGCCATCTATCGTATGTCGTATGCAGGTAGTCCGTTCTTCTTTCAGTTTGACGCTATTTCTAGGACTCTTGGCTGTACTTCTAATGGCTCTATTGCTCAGTTTGGAAATCTAACTTACTTCCTGTCTGATGATGGCTTTTATGCTTGTGATGGCAAGTCAGTTAAGAATATTGGCGTAGAAAAGGTTAATCGTTGGTTCTTTAATAACGTCAGTTTGAGCGAAATTCAAACAGGCATGAGCGCAACCATTGATCCGGTTAAGAAGTTAGTTATCTGGAACTTTAAGAATAACTTTGGTCGTAGATTCTTGCTGTATTACTCTATCGATTTAGATAAGTGGTCGTATGGTTTAACGGACGTTAACTTCTTGGCGTATGGTTTGACACCTAGTGCTTCACTTGAGCAGTTAGATATTTACTATTTTGATACTACAAACCAGAAAACTGGTACGTATACACAAAGTAGCACTACTGTTACTGTTACCGTTACGAATCATGGATTAGAGACTGGTGCTTATGTATCCTTTGATGCTACATCAGGTGCTGGAGTAGATGGAACATTCTCAATAACAAAAACTAACGCTAATGTATTTACATTTACAGCAGCAACTGGTGCGACTATTACCACATCAAATTGCACAATAATAACGTCAAGCATTGATAACGTAGCAGAGCAGATACCGTTAGATTCACGTACTTGGGCTGGTGGTCAGCTTATATTCGTTGGCGTTAGGAATCAGAGAATTGTAGTTTTCTCTGGTGCATTACAAGCTGCTTATATTACTTCTGGAGACATTGACATTGGACGTTCTATTATCACATTGGCAAAACCTATTATCGATAATGGAATCGCATCAGTCTCAGTTGCCAGTAGAAAACTATTGTCAGATAGCGTTGAATTCGGAACAACAGCGACACCAGACTCAGACAACAGAGTGCCATTGAGAGCTAACGGTAATTACCATCGTATTAAGGTAACTCCGACTAATGCCAATTGGGAAACTATTGTGGGTTGCGAGATTGACATTACACAACAGGGTAATCGATGAGCTTTCAGTTTAGAACGCTGCCTGTATTTGGTGCTGATGAACGTCAGGTTTCTGAGGTTGTCCGTGGGATAATGGACGGTAAGACTAACAATACTGGATCAATTACGTTAGCTGTTGGTGGTGCTACAACGACTACTCTTTCTGACGGTCGCATAGGTAAGAATAGTCTTATATTCTTTACTCCTAAATCTGCTGTAGCTGCTGCAAGTAGTGTATATGTAAGCAGTCAAGATATAGGAACTGCGACACTAACTCATGCTGCCAACATTACATCAGGTAAAACATATGGTTACATTGTGGTGGGTTGATGGAGTATAGATATATTGCTCCACAGGAACTAAGACAATGGTGGGCTAGTGTAAGAACTGGCTTAGAGAAGATTAAAAGTAGGAGTCCAGAAAACTGGATTATTGAAGATGTATATACAGACTGTTTTAATCAAAAAAGTCTGTTGTTTGTGCTGATAGAGAATAACCACTACGCTGGCTTCTTTGTCCTGCAACCACAAGGTGAGACTATGCATCTATGGGCTGCTTATTCGTTAGAAAATAGTTATGATGTTGTCGAAAATGCCTTAAAATACATAAAAGGCATGGCTGCTGAAGCTAAGGTTAAATACATAACATTTTCTAGCCATAGGCGGGGTTGGGCTAAAAGGGCGGCTGATTACGGATTCCGTCCAAAACAATGGATTTGTGAGGTGTAATTATGGGTGGCGGCGGCGGACAACAAAACAGCACGACAACAACGAGCATTGATCCAGCGATCAAGCCGTATGTTACCTATGGACTTGACGAGGCTAAACGTCTCTACGAGTCTCAATCACCTTCATTCTTCCCCGGTCAGACGTATGTAAGCCCATCGGAGCAGACTCAGCAAGCCCTACAAATGGCTCAACAACGAGCTATGGCAGGTTCTCCGCTAACAGGTGCTGCACAGGCTGAGACATTAGCTACGATTCAAGGACGAGGCGTTAATCCATTCCTAGCTGGTGCTTTAGAGCAGACGAATCGTCTAGCTGGTGAAGATTATCTCCGTAATATCCAGAAACTTCAATCAGGCGCATCGTCAATGGGGCGTTATGGCTCTGCTGCTCAAGGTCAGCTAACAGGTCAGGCTCAAGATGTTTATGCTCGTGCTTTAGCGGAACGAGGTGGTCAATTAGCGTATCAGAGTGCTGAGGCTGAACGCGCTCGTCAAATGGCGGCTGTTGGTGCTGCTCCTGCTATGGCACAGGCTGACTATGCTGATATTCAGCGATTACTTAGCGTTGGTGGTGCTAGAGAGGCTCAGAGTGCTGCTCAGTTACAAGATGCTATGAATCGCTACAACTTTGAGCAGAACTTGCCACAGATGAAACTAAGTCAATACGCTAATTTGTACTCGACTGCTCCTCAGGGTAGCACTACGACACAAACAGCGACACCTACAGGAGGTAAATAATGGGTGATCCAGTTACTACAGGAATGATGATCGGTGCTGCTGGTGGTGCATTGACTAACAAGAATCCGATTCAAGGAGCAATGATGGGTGGTGCTTTAGGTGCTGCTGGTGGCTCATTTGCTGGTGGATTTGGCGGTGCTGCTGGTACTCCTGCTAGTGGAATTATGGGCACTAGTTCTGGGTTTGCTGGTCAAAACTTAGCTACTGCTCCTACATTTATGGATCGTATTGGTGCTGGATTTACTGGATTAGGTTCTGATATTAGTGGTGCTAATAAATATTTAAACCAGAATCCTTTTACTGCTCAAGCAGGTATGAGTTTGGCTAAAAGTGCTTTCACTCCTGAGCAGCCTATGCCAATGGCTCCGGCTGGACAAATTAACAGAGGTCAGGTTCAGCCAATGGATTACATGAGTCTGTTAAATCCTCAGCAACAGTCTGTTATCCGTCCACAACTAATTTCTTTGTTATAGGTGATGTATGGCTACTTATAATGAAATGATTAACAAATTAACTCCAGAACAAGTAGATGAAATGTTCTATCAAGGTTATCCCAATGACTTGCCTCAAAGGATGTCATTTCTTGATTACCTTAGCCCATCAAGTTACGTAGACCCAAGAGCTGCTGATAGAGTTGTTCCGCAAAATAGCACGACTCAAACAATTGCTCCAGTAGCTAATAGAGTTTCCATGCCTAACGTAGGTAGCTTAACTGATTACATTCCTAGCGCAAGCACTATAGGTAAATATATTCCTACAAGCCTTCCTAACGTATTTGGTCAAGAAAACCCATTATATGCAGGTTTATTAGGTGCAGATCAGTCTCAAGCATTGTCTAGACAGTCTAATCTTGCTGGTCTATTAGGTGCTGCTTCTGCATTAGTTCAAGGTATGGGTAAACAAGGCGGTAGACGTTCTGCTGCTCAAAATATTATTAGTGCTTTAGGTGCTGGTTACGGTGCTGCTGGTCAAGGATATCAGCAAGGATTACAGAGCTATGGTCAGGCTCAACAGTTAGCTATGCAGCAGCGTCAACAGGCTGGTGTTCAGGCTATGAAGATGAAATATCCTGATTTGGCTGATGAATTTGATACTAATCCTGCTGGTGCTTTCCGTATTGTTTCAGAGCGTGAAGCTGCTGCTAAAAAACCTACAGTTGTTAGCGAAGGTGGAACATTAGTAAGTCCTACTGGTGAAGTTCTTTATTCATCTACTAAGAATAAGCCACAGGCAAGGATGCTTACTGCTGACGAGATTACACAATATAGTTTACCTACAGCAGGTGGTCAAAAGTATCAAGTAGACGCTAATGGAAAAATTGATTTAATTCAAGGTACTGCACCAACTAAACCAGCTACAAGCATTGAGGAATATCAGTATTATCTTTCTAGAGGTGGTAAAAAATCTTACGATGATTTTAAAAAAGAAACTGCTCAACAACAGAATTTAAGTTTTACATTACCTAGTGATCCTGCAAAAAGAGCGCAAGCATTAGCCGACAATTCACAAAAATATACTGCCAATAAACCTATTGCTGAAGCATTTGAAGTAGCTAACAGATACGATAATTTTTCTAAGGCATATAACAATCCTCAAGCTGGTGGTGCTTCAGATGCTGTTCTTATTTACAGTATGGCAAAGATGCTTGATCCGGGTGGTGCTGTTCAACAGGGTGATATTGGAACTATAGCTGGTCAAAAAAGTATTCCAGAAAAGTTAAAAGCAATTCACGAACAATTTGTTAGTAATAGAATCTTGTCTGATGAGCAAAGAGAAAATTTAAATGCAATGGCTTATTCTATTGTTAAGAATAAGCAAAAATCAATTTCTCCGATAACTAAACAGTATAGAAATTATGCAGGTGCTTTAGCATCTCCAGACCCAGCTGCTGATATTCAAGACCCATTCCAAAATATTGAGTTACCAAAACAGAGACTTGTTACTATAAACAGGAAAAAAACACAGGTTAGATTGGGTAACGATGGCAATTATTACTATACTGATCCAACAGGCAAAAATTACATTTACAATGATTAAATGAGGTAATGATGGGAACAATTTCAATTAAACCTGTTGATTACGATCCATTTGGTAATTTGGATGTAAATCCTGCTAATGTTGCTCCTCAATCTGCGGAGACTTTAGGGCTTCCTCAATTTGTTATGCCTAATAAGGCTACTCCTGAAATAGTTAGCGCACCATTAGGTGCTAGTGAGAGCTTTAAGCCATTTTTAGGGGTTATGTCTACAACAGACCCATTGGCATTGCAGGACATTATGGTTAAGAACATACCCGGCTCACAACCTGGTATTGATCCTGATGGCAATCCATTTATTATTGTTGAAAACAAACCATATTATCTAAATAAGCCCGGCTTATCTGGTACTGATGTAGTTGGATTTATTGGTGATTTAGCTAAGTTTTTTCCTGCTGGTAAATTAGCTCAATTAGGTTTAACTACTGGCGGTAGGGCTGCAATTGCTGGTACTGCTACTGGAGTTATTGGTTCTGGCTCTCAGTTATCTTCTCAGGCTATGGGAAGTGATCAGCCTTTCAATGTTGCTCAGGTTGGTCTTGAGTCTGCTTTTGGTGCTGGAGGTCAAGTTGTTGGTGATCTAATAAGCTCATACATTAAAAACAATAGAAGTATCACAAATGAGTTAGGTCAGATTAGCAATGAATTTAATGCTGCTTTACAAGCATCTGGAATAGATTTAGGTAAGTTTTCACAAAAAGGACAACAAGCAATTATTGATGCTTATAAGCAGCTAGGTAGTAGATTTGCAGGAGAGGCAAAGAATGTAACTTCTGCGGCTAATATTGCTGAAGTTAATTTTCCATTAACTAGAGGTCAAGCAACTGGTGATGTAGCTCAATTGGCTGAAGAAGAAGCAATGAGAAATGCTGCTAGAGGATCATTTGCTCAGAAGATTTTAGCTAGGTTTGATGAAAAACAGAAAAAAGAAGTTTTAAAAGATGTTAATGACAAACAAAGAGCATTTTCTGTAGGTCAAATTACTACTGCTCCTGAAGAAGTTGGTGGAAAACTTTATGAGTTAATTCGTAATAAACAATTGGAAATGAAGGGTAATTATAAAACTGCATACGGTGATGTTGACCCTACAGCGTTACGGTTACTTAGCGAAGCAGTTGATCCACTAGAGTCAAGAGTTCTTGGTATTTTAAAAGAACGAGTTGTAGACCCTAAACTTACTCCAGCATCAAGAAGTGCTGTTGGTGAGATACGAGCAATTATTCCTAAAACTGGTAAAGCTAATGTAACTGATATTAGTTTGAAAACTATTGAGACAACTAGAAAAAAATTAAATGAACTTTATAAAGCTGGAGCTAATGAAACAGACAAAGGTAATGTATCAGCAATTATTAAAGAGTTTGATAGTTGGCTAGATGATTCTATTTCTGATGGATTAATCCGCGGCGATATAAATCAATTAGATAAGTTAAAAGAAGCAAGAAAGTTATTTTCAACTTATAAAGAAACTTTCCCTACAAATAACACAGCTAAATTAGCTGATTCTGATGCAGCGAAAGTAATAAGAACTATTGTAGAAAAAGACTTGCAGCCTAGCGAAGTAATGAATTTGCTTTATGGTAAGTCAGCAATAGGCGAATCTCAATCTGCTGTTCGTACAGTCCAGCGATTAAAGAAAATGTTTGGCAATGAGTCAAATGATTTTAAACAATTCCAAGAGGCTGCATTTGTTCGATTGACTAGAGATAGTCAGGGAAATATGCTGCCAGCGTCTAAAATTGTAAAGACAATTGATGAATTGTTCATGGGTAAGGGATCAGCATTAACTAGAGAATTATTTAATGCTAACCAAATAAATACAATGCGTAAATTAAGGTCTGATCTTAATAAGCTAGTTGTTCCTATTGAGGCTCAAAATCCATCTAGGTCTGGTTATGAAGGTGCAAGAGCTGTTATTAGCGTATTAAATAAATTAGGTTTAACTGGTGCTGCTGGTAATTTAGCCTCTGGTGATCTAGCGTCAGCAAGTGCTATGGGTGCTGCATCTTTAGTTAGCCAAATTAAGCCTGTAATTGCTGCTAGAAAAGCAACTAACATGGTTGCTCCACCATTAACTGGTTTATTGCCTGTTGGCTCTGGTACTGCATTAGGCGGTGCTTTAGGAACTGGATTTTACGGAATTTTGGGAAGATAAATCATGGCAAAGAACAAGATTAGTGAATATAGTTCTACTGCATCCAATAACACGGATATTGGCGGCATTAACATAGCTGAGGGCTGTGCCCCATCAGGTATTAACAATGCTATCCGCGAATTAATGGCACAGATTAAAGATCAGCAAACAGGTGCTGACGCTGATAACTTCGTCGTTGGTGGTGCATTTACCTGTACTGGTGCTGCTGTATTTAGCTCTACTGTAGCGTTAGGCTCCACAGCTACGGCTACTACGCAATCGGCAAACGATAACTCTACTAAGGTAGCTACGACTGCTTACGTTGCTAATAACGGAGTTCCTAGCGGTTGTATCGTTATCTGGTCTGGTTCATCAGGTTCAATTCCTAGCGGCTGGTATTTGTGTAATGGCTCTAACTCAACTCCTGATTTACGTGATCGCTTTGTGGTAGGTGCTGGCTCTACCTATGCTGTAGGTAATACTGGTGGTACTAAAGATGCTATTGTCGTAAGCCATAGTCACTCAGTTAGCGACCCCGGTCATAACCACTCACTAGGATTCCAAAACACAACAATCGACCAAAATAGTGGTGGAGCAGGTCTTGTTAGGCAGGGATCATCAAATACAGGAACAGCAAGTACAGGCATCTCAATTAACTCAACTGGTGACTCTGGTACTAACGCTAACTTGCCTCCTTACTATGCCCTCTGCTACATCATGAAAGCCTAACATGGACAAAATACAACTTACTGACGAGCAGATTGACCATATTGCTGAACGTGCTGCTGAGGTAGCATTTAAGCGCATCTATGAAGAAGTTGGTCGGTCGGTTGTAAAGAAGATATTCTGGATTGTTGGTGCTGGTGCTCTAGGTCTAATGATCTGGTTAGCTGGTAACGGTCAACTACCTAAGTAATGTGGACCCACTTACAATTCTTGCTGCTGCAAAACTGGCTGCAAGTGCAATCAAACAAGGCTGTGAACTGTATCAACAGGCTAAGGCTGATGGTATGGAGTTGGTTGACGCATACGGTAAAGCCAAAGATGTGGTTGCTGACATTAGTAGTCATTTGGGTGGATTTTTCAAAGCGCATGAGCAACTTGAGAAACACGTTCACGAGGAAGAATTAAAGACTAAGAAGGTTCGTGATCCTGAGCTATCGGTAAACCAAGAAGCGTTTAATCGTATATTGGCTCAGAAGGAAATGATCCGGCTAGAGACAGAGTTGCGCGAAATGATGGTGTATCAGGCTCCGAAGGAACTAGGTGCTATCTGGTCAGAGTTTGAGGTAATGCGGGATAGAGTTAAGGCAGAACGAGCAGAAGTCCAGCGTCAGGAATTACTAAAGCAACAGGCGGCGGTATGGCGACGGGCAAGTATAAGAAGAAAAATCGCGGAGCAGATGACATCAATAATCGCGGTAGTGTTCATAATATTGTGGTTCCTATGGCTAATGATACTTCTGAGAACGAGCCACACATACCGTTCACTCTACTCCTCACCATATTGGTACTGTGTATTGTGCTCGTTATAGCGTTGCCTGTGATGGGC
>Ga0114967_10003596_pt1 | contig 12681 bp, 13 predicted proteins | sample M_130628_MF_Meta_FD_92639 | JGI IMG/M metagenome (GOLD analysis project Ga0114967, IMG submission 92639) | Freshwater microbial communities from Lake Montjoie, Canada to study carbon cycling - M_130628_MF_MetaG | ecosystem: Environmental > Aquatic > Freshwater > Lake | place: Lake Montjoie... | reverse complement strand
TTTTGTTTCCGCAATCCATCCATTCGTCTACTTTTCCTGGGACAAATTTTAGCCCTTTTACCTTCATGTTTTCAAGTGCGTCTGTCAATTGATATTCACCCCCTTTTACCACATTATTATCTAATAAATATTGTAATTCGGCTCGTAAAGTTTCCCCAGATTTAAAATAGTAAATCCCAATTATTGCAAGGTCAGAAACAAACTCTTTTGGTTTTTCTACGAAGTCAACAATTTGATTGTTTTCATTTAATTGTACTACTCCAAAAGCACTTGGATCTTCCACTTGTTTTACCCATATTACGCTATCGGCTGAGGTATCAAGAGAAAAATCGGCTCTAAAAAGGGTATCGGCATAGGCAACTACAATTGGGCCTTTCATTGATTCTTTAGCACACATTATTGCGTGAGCCGTTCCTAAAGCTTCATTTTGATAGCAAATGGTTCCTTTGGCACCCAATTTTTCGGCTATCGCAATAAGTTCTACTTCTACTTGTTTTCCAAAGTCTTTATGGATAATAAAGGCAATTTCTTCAATTTCTTGATTGATTACCGACGCGATATCCTCCACCAAACGATGAACGATAGGTTTACCAGCAATAGGAATTAACGGTTTTGGTACAGTTAACGTGTGTGGTCTTAATCGGGAGCCACGGCCCGCCATTGGCACTATTATTTTCATATTTTGTTATTATAAGATTTAATTATTCAATGATTAAAAAATTACTGAAAATCTTTCAATTTTTGAATTTATTTTACTCCGGTGCTTCCAAAACCGCCTTCGCCTCTTGCCGTTTCTGACAATTCTTGAACTTCAATCCATTGGGCACGTTCGTGTTTTGCGATGATTAATTGCGCGACTCTTTCTCCATTTTCGATAACGAAAGGATCGTGGGATAAATTTACTAAAATTACACCAATTTCTCCACGATAATCAGCATCTACAGTTCCTGGGGAATTGAGAACGGTAATTCCTTTCTTGGCTGCCAATCCGCTTCTAGGGCGAACTTGTGCTTCATAACCTATTGGCAATTCAATGAAAAGACCTGTTTTTACGATGGTTCTTTCCAATGGATTTAGCGTGATAGATTCAGTTAAATTAGCACGTAAATCCATTCCTGCAGAAGCGATGGTTTCGTAGTTTGGTAATTCGTGTTGTGATTTATTAATAATGTTTATTTTCATTTTTGTAATCTAAAATTGTGTTTGATAATCTAAGCGTTTTTAGCCCCGATAGAAGCGGCATCCCACGCTTTTTTGCGTGGATATAGCGGATAGCGGGAAATGGCTTCTAATTATTTTTACGATTTAAAATTTTGTTCAATGTTTCTTTTTCGTTGTGGTATATAAAATACATAAATACTAGCAATAAAGGCACTCCGACGAAATAATTTTCACGGAAATAATAGAATGAAATTATGGAAAACAGAATCGATAATCCTAGGTAACCACTAATTTTTTTGAAGTCGTAAGGGATAGGATAATATCGATTTCCGAGAATATAGGATAGCGCCATCATGCTTCCATAGGCAGCAATGGTAGCTATTGCTGAACCATAATAGCCCATAATTGGGATTAAGGTGAAATTCAAAATTAAAGTAATCAGGGCTCCAAAAATTGAAATATAGGCGCCAATATAGGTTTTATCAATTAGCTTGTACCAAACGGATAAATTGGTGTAAATTCCAAGGAAAAAGTTAGCTAAAATAATTAGCGGAACCACTTTCATGGCTTCCCAGTAGGAGGGATCACGAAGCATTATGTATTTTAAAACATCGGCAAAAACGATTACAGAAAGTAAAATTAACGACCCAAAAATGACGAAATATTTGGTAATTGTTGCATAGGTTTGTGGTGCATTTTCATTTTTAGCATGACTGAAAAAGAAGGGCTCAATTCCCAAGGTATAGGCGGTTCTAAATAAAACCATGAATAATCCGAGTTTGTAGCAAGCGGAATAAACGCCTACTTCGGCTTCGGCAATATTAGCAGGAAGTAATTTTCCTAATAGGATTTTGTCAAATTGTTCGTTGATTGCAAAGGCAATTCCTGCCACCATAATTGGCAATCCGTAGCGCATCATTCGCTTCCAAAGCGCAAAGTCAAACTCCCAATTGACGTGAAAATAGTTTGGCGATAATGCTATAAATGTTAGGAAACTAGCAATGATATTGGAAACAAAAATATAGCCTATTTCAAAATTTTCGGTATATAAAGAGCCTAAGAAACTATCTGGATTTGCTTGAGCGATTTTCGGCAAATAAATTAGGAAGAAAACGTTTAAAGACAAGTTCACTACTACATTTCCTATCTTAATAACGGCATAAACCATTGGTCTTTGGTAGGCTCGAAGTTTAGAAAACGGAACAATTACCAGGGCATCTAATACGAGAATCCAAATGGTATAAATGATATATTGCACGTCGATTCCAGACCAATCGGCGAGTTGATTTTTCAATAATAACGCGGAACAAAGAAATAGCAACGTTGACCAAAACAGGGAAATAGTGGTAGTTTCTATTACTGCTTTTTTATTGGGTTCGTTATTATAGAATCTGAAAAAAGTGGTTTCCATTCCGTAGGCTAAAATCACATTGAAGAAAATCATCCATGCAAATACGATGGTTACTTTTCCGTAGGCTGCTTTAGGGAGCAAATCGGTATATAATGGGACTAATAAAAAACTGAACATACGCGGTAAAACTGTTGCCAGTCCGTAAATTGCAGTTTGTTTGAAAAGATTTTTATATAAACTCAAAATTGCTGATTGTAATTTGTAATTAACAAAAATAAGTAATTTTTAGCACATTTTCTAGGGAAATAGTATTGGTGTAATTTCTTTTATTTGGAGGCATTTATACCATTGTTTTACCCCATCTTTTTCATATTCTATTACCGCTTCATTTGCTTTTAAATGGAATTCTTTATTAGCAATTGCTGAGGTTTGGGGATTTTGATAGATGGTGTTATAGTGAAAATTAGCTCTAAATTTAGTTTCATTAATTTGAACTAATTGGGTTTCTAGATTTTGATAATAAATTTTTATTAGTAGGATATTTTTTCGAAGGGGCTTTTCTAACTCAATCACAAATACCGTCCCGCTGCCGCTTTCCATTCTTCCAGCGGTCCAATTTTCAAACGTAATAGATTTTATTTCTTGTGGAGGGGAAGCATAAAATGGCTCTTTTGATGCGTTGCATGAAAATAAATTAAGGATGATAATTAGAAACAAACCGGAAGTTATTTTTTTCATTTTGCAAAAGTTTTAAGGTGCGGGGTTTGGATAAATACTTTGAATTTTATCTATTTCTGCTACTACATTTTCATCTAAAGTTACCTTAATTGTATTGATATTTTCTTTCAATTGTTCCAATGTTGTTGCTCCAATAATGGTACTTGACAAAAACGGTTGTTGCGTAACAAAAGCTAATGACAATTCGGTTAAAGTGAGTCCAAAATCGGTGGCTATTTCGTTGTATCTTCGGGTTGCTTCTCGTGTGTTTTCGCTATTGTAACGAGCAAATTGTGGGAATAAATTAATTCTTGCGTTTGGAAGATTAGTGCCGTTTAGGAATTTTCCAGACAATACTCCAAACGCCAATGGCGAATAAGCAAGCAGGCCAACATTTTCCCGATGACAGACCTCTGAAAGGCCCACTTCAAAACTTCTATTTACTAATGAATAGGGATTTTGAATGGTCGCCATTCTGGGTAAATTATGTTTTTTGCTTTCTTCTAGAAAACGCATTAATCCCCAAGGAGTTTCATTTGAAACTCCGATATTTCTAATTTTACCTTGACGGATAAATCCTTGCAAACATTCTAAAACCGATTGAAAATTATCTTCCCATGGATCTTCCTGAACTTTAAATCCGAGTACCCCAAACATATTTGATTTTCTTTCGGGCCAATGCAATTGGTATAAATCGATGTAATCTGTTTGTAGTCTTTTCAAACTTTGATCTAGCGCATAGGATAGGCTTGCTGGGGAAAAGTCATTTTCTTCCCGCAGGTAGTTTAGGTTTCTGTTGGGTCCGGCAATTTTAGTTGCGAGAATTACATTTTCCCGATTTCCAGTTTTTTTAAACCAGTTTCCAATTATTTTTTCAGTACTCCCATAGGTTTCTTTTTTTGCTGGTATCGAATACATTTCTGCCGTATCAAAAAAATTAACCCCATTTGCAAGTGCATAATCCATTTGGGCATGACCTTCAGCTTCGGTATTTTGTTGACCGAAAGTCATGGTTCCAAGGCCGATTTTACTGATTTCAGTAGAGGTATTTGGTAAATTACTGTATTTCATAGTTAAATGTAAAGTTATAAATTAGTAAAGTAAAAAAGGCCCAAAGTAGAACTCTGAACCTTTGAACCTTTTTTACTTTGAACCTTTTTACAATTCGTTCAACATTTTAGATATTTCATCTAATTTTGGTGTCAAAATAATTTCAATTCTTCTATTTTTTGCTTTTCCTTCAGGAGTATCATTACTCATTAACGGGGCAAATTCCCCTCTTCCTGCAGCCGTAAGATTGTCTTTTTTAACGCCTTTATTTTCAGATAAAATAGTTACAATTGCAGTCGCTCTTTTAGTAGAAAGATCCCAGTTGTTTTCAATTTGTCCAACAGCTCCTGCAAATTTATCGTTATCGGTATGTCCTTCAATTAACACGGAAATATCAGGGTTTTGAGCTAAAACGGAAGCTACTAATACGACTGCTTTTTTACCTTCTGGGCCTACAGCCCAACTTCCTGATTCAAAAAGCAATTTATTTTCCATAGAAACATAAACCTTACCATCTCTTTGATTTACAGTTAATCCTTTTCCTTCAAATGCTTTTAAAGATTTTGAAAGCGCGTCTTTTAGTTTTTTCATCGCCGCTTCTTTAGCTGCCATAATACTTTCTAATTCGTTCACTCGATCGGTTCCTTTTTTCAAATCCGCACTCAATTTGTTAAGTCTTTCTTTTTCAGCGGCAAGTGCTTTTTCTTTTGCTTCTAATTGCGCTAATAACTCTCTGTTTTTAGCCATGTTTTCCTTTAAAGATTCATCGCTATTTTTTTCTAATGCATTATAGGAAGCCTGCAATGTTTTCAGATTTTTATCTGCTGCAGCAAAGTCAATTGCTAGCTTATCTCTTTCGGCTTTTGTTTTTTCATAGTCTTTTTTAAGCGTTGAATAATCTATATCAAGTTTGCTTTTAGATTTCGAAATACTATCATATAAATCTAAGGTTTTTCTGTTTTCTTTCTTTAAATCGGCAAATTTAGTTTCTAACTCATTAAAAACTTTTTTCGAAACGCAAGAGCTTGATAAAGCAATTAGCACTAATCCTATTGAAATTTTTTTTATCATTTTAATTAATTTTACGAGGGTTAAATTATTCTATTTCTACTACAACGGGACAATGGTCAGAATGTTTTGCTTCTGATAAAATATAGGCCCTTTTTAATTTTTCTTTTAATGTTTCACTCACAAGGCAGTAGTCAATTCTCCAGCCTTTATTGTTTCCGCGAGCACCTGCTCTATAGCTCCACCAACTATAATTATCGGGTTGGTCGTTGAAAAAACGAAAGCTATCTATAAATCCATTTTTCATAAACTGGTCCAACCAATTCCGTTCTTGGGGTAAAAATCCAGACACATTGGCATTTCTAACAGGATCATGAATGTCTATCGCCTTATGGCAAATGTTATAATCACCACAAATCACCAAATTTGGAATTTCCTTTTTTAGCTCATTTATGTAATTTTGAAAATCATCCATGAACATGAATTTATGACTCAATCGATCACTATTTGTGCCAGAAGGCAAATACAAACTCATCACAGATAACTTATCAAAATCGACACGTATATTTCTACCTTCAAAATCCATGTGTTCAATCCCAGTTCCAAAAACGATAGCATTGGGTTTAATTTTTGATAAAATTGCTACACCACTATATCCTTTTTTAGTTGCTGGAAAATAATATTGGTAAGGATAACCCGCCATTTCAATATCCAAACAGGGCACTTGATCTTCGGTAGCTTTTATCTCCTGAAGGCAAATAACGTCTGGATTAGCATGTTGTAACCATTCGATAAACCCTTTCGAAATGGCTGCTCGAATTCCATTTACATTATAAGAAATGATTCTCATTAAAATAATTCAATATTAATATTTCCAAAAGTAATAAAAAACTTAACGATTATAGCAGAAAATTTAAAGAAATTGGACTCTAAATTCCATTGGATACGTAACTTTTTTTCTATCTTTGTTTTTAGGTTTTAAATAGAAAAAACAATGGGTTTAGTTACCGCTAAAGAAGTAGCAAAAGCAATAAAAGCGGATAAATATGGTTTTTTGGGAACTTTTTCAGGATGGTTACTGATGAAAGTTTTAAAAATATCTACGCTTAATAAGTTCTACGATAAAAATAAGCACTTGGAAGATGTAGCATTTCTAAATGCTATTTTAGATGATTTAGAAATTAAATTTGAAATTCCGGAAGATGATTTTAAACGTTTACCAAAAGACGGAGCTTACATTACCATTTCAAACCACCCATTAGGAGGAATTGATGGCGCTCTATTATTGAAATTAATGATTGAAAGAGAACCTAATTTTAAAATAATTGCTAATTTTCTTTTACATAGAATAGCTCCTATTAAAAAGTATATAATGCCTGTAAATCCATTTGAAAATCACAAAGATGCCAAGTCCAGTGTCATTGGAATTAAGGAAACTTTGATGCATTTAAGTGAAGGAAAGCCACTTGGGATGTTTCCAGCTGGAGAAGTTTCAACTTATAAAGACGGAAAATTAGTAGTTGATAAACCATGGGAAGTAGGCGCAATAAAAGTAATTCGAAAAGCGCAAGTACCGGTAGTCCCAATTTACTTTCATGCAAAAAATAGTCAGTTATTTTACTTTTTATCAAAAATTGGAGACACTTTGCGCACAGCTAAATTACCATCGGAAGTATTTTCTCAAAAAGAAAGAGTAATAAAAGTTAGAATTGGAAAACCAATTTCTGTAAAAGAGCAAAATGAATATGAAACCATTGATGAATATTCAAAGTTCTTGCGTAAAAAAACCTACATGCTTTCCAAAGCATTTGTGAAAGAAAAATCATTTTTACCAACACCCAAAATTAAACTTCCTAAAAAAGGACCTAAAGCTATTGTTACAGGCGCTTCTGTTGAAAACATGATTCAAGAAGTGGACGCATTAAGAGCCGCAGATTGCCGTTTGCTGCAAAGTAAAAACTACGAGGTATTTTTTGCTCAGGCAGATCAAATCCCAAATGTTTTACATGAATTAGGACGTTTACGAGAAATTACTTTTCGAGAAGTGGGCGAAGGCACCAACGAATCAACCGATATAGACAAATTTGATAAATATTACCATCACATGTTTTTGTGGGATGAGGAGGCTAAAAAAGTTGCCGGAGCTTATAGAATGGGATTGGGATCTGAAATTTATCCAAAATACGGAATGGATGGTTTTTATTTAAATGAGCTTTTCCGTTTTGAACCTGAATTACACGATATGATGTCAAAATCTATCGAAATGGGACGCGCCTTTATTATTAAAGAATACCAACAAAAGCCAATGCCTCTTTTCCTACTTTGGAAAGGGATTATTCATACTACTTTGCGATTTCCAGAGCATAAATTTTTACTTGGAGGCGTGAGTATAAGTAACCAGTTTTCAGAATTTTCAAAATCGCTGATGATAGAATTCATGAAATCTAATTTCTATGATCCTTATATTGCGCAATATATTCATCCTAAAAAAGCGTTTAAAGTTAAATTGAAAGATGCCGATAAAGACTTTGTTTTTAATGAAGCGGAATCCGATTTAAATAAGTTTGACAAAATTATTGACGAATTAGAACCGGGAACTTTAAGACTTCCGGTTTTGATAAAAAAATACATCAAGCAAAACGCCAGAGTGGTTGCCTTCAACGTTGATCCGTTATTTAATAATGCTATTGATGGCTTAATGTACATTAGAATTTCTGATATTCCTGACAGTACTGTTAAGCCCGTTATGGAAGAGTTTCAAGCGGAATTAGAGCGAAAATTATCCGAAAAAGGAGATTTATAAAAATAAAAAAAGCGACATATTTGTCGCTTTTTTACTAGTGTATAGTGCTTATTCTAATTTAAAATTTACATTTATCTGCGTTTCAATTTTAATTTTATCGAAGGCAATATCAATGGGGTCATAATCACTTTCGGCATTCATACTGGCCATACCTCTGAGAATAATTCCTGAGCCTTTGTCTCTAAATCCGGGAGTAACCGAATTACTATCGGAAATATAAATGGCATTTCCAACTTTCTGATTCAATGGTTTTGTTAATGCAATGGCAGTATTTTTTGCTTTAACAATGGCTTTCCCTTTTAGTATTAATAGCAATTGTTCGGTTTTTGAATACTCCGTTTTTTCTAAAGAAACATTTGAAATTTCTTCTTCTTCTAAAGCCGCAATTACTTTAGAAGCCGTTTTTGCATCATAAACAACTAGTGAATAACTTTTAGTTTTGAGAATTTCTTGTTGCTTTAAAAAGTATTTTTTGTAATTACTAGTTAAATCATTCAAGGTCAATTGTTTTTCAGTAATTATTCCAAGTGATTTTAACTTAAGATTCATTTTACTTTCTAATTCCTCAACAGAAGTTCTATTTTTGGTGTCTTTTTCGGTAATCAAAATAGTTAGAAAAATCCGATCTGGCGTTACAAGGGTATCTACTTTTGCAGAAGTTTCGATGTAGGGCAAGTCTATAAAATTTTTCGTTTGGGAGAAATTTTTTGTAATAAAAAGTAAAGGGAGTAGCAAGACAATTTTTTTCATTTGAATAGTGTTTATTTTATTTATCGGTTTTTAATTTTATTAGGGTCTTATAATTTTCCCATTCAGTTTTGGAGATGGTAGATTGTTTTTTATATTTCTTCCCTTTCAAATAGTCCAAAATATATTTAGCACGTTCTTCCGATTCTGGGTGTGAAGAAATCCAATACAAACTATCGGATAGGTCTTTTTTTTGTGACAATTCAAACATAAAATCGGCAAAAGGTTCCGGGTTAATATTCGCTTTTAGTAAATAATCAACACTTGCCATATCAGCCTCTTTTTCCAAAGTTCTATCGTAGGCAGAAGAAGAAAGGGACTTTAAAATTTCTTTAATCAATGCTCCGCCTTTTCCACTAGTACCAGCAGAAAGTAATACAGATAAGCCAATTTCTTTTGATAGTTTTTTCATGACATGATTATTGGCAATGTGAGCCATTTCATGACCTAAAACACCTTGTAAAGCTTCTTGATTTTTACATTCGGTTATTAAACCGGTGTAAACTACTAAATGATTATTTGGAAGTGCAAAAGCATTGATTTCGTCTTTTTCAACAATATGAACCTTCAAGGAATCTCTTTCAATTTTATTGTTTTTACAAATAGGCTCTAGTAATTTATCCAAAGTTTTACTAATTGAATCATTGGTATTAACTTTTTCTGTTGATGAAATTTCATCCCAAATTAATTCGCCAATTTTATTTTCTGATGAACTTCGAATTTGTTTTACATGAAATCCAGTAACCCAATCTATTTGTGAAAGCCCATAAAAAAGCCCAAAGAAAGCGATAATTAGTATAAGTCCCTGGAGTATGATTTTCTTTCCCATTACGATCTACAGATTAAATTAGTCAAATTTCCAAAAAAGAAAACTTCAACATGCTTACCTTTTCTTGTTTGCATGGCACAATAAATGGTTGAAATAATTTCCAAAACATTAAAAACAATTACTGTAAATAAATAGGCAAAATAGTTATTTGTTGCTTTTTCATCTGTAAAAATTATGGAAACGGTCCACCAAAAGCTATAACTATTTGCAAAAAGCAGTACCATTTGCGAAAGCAAGGCTTGGGTGCAATGCCATCTCACAAAATAAGTGCTTTTTCGGTTGGCTAAATAGAAAAAAAAGGTGGCCAATAAATTAATTATAGGCAATGGAAGCCCAGCAATTACGGCTACTAAAGACATTAAATAACTATTAGATGCCTTTTCGTTTTCGTGTTCTGTGGGTTGATATGCGAAGTGGTTTTCTTTTGTCATAATTCTTTATAAATGTTCCAAATCCAGTTGATAATAACCAAAATTATAAGTGGAATTGCTATTTTTTTTTGTTTTAAAACGGACTCTATTTTATTATAGGCCTCATAAAATGATTTTCGTTTAGTTGTTAAATCAAAACCAATCCAAAAAGGCAAAATGAATAGGGCAACACTCAAAATTATTCCGAAGGGGTTATACAGTAATGAGCCTGTCAAATCCCCTTTATACAGCGCTTGAACCGCCCTAGTTGTTCCGCAAGAAGGACAAGGATAACCAGTTGCATTTTTAATCATACAAACAGATGTTTGATCGCCTTCAAAATAATTGATTGTTAAAAACAAATAGAGATATCCTGAAAAACAAGCTATTAATACGATAAGATATAACTTGTTTTTCGACATTTATTAATAAACCGATCTTTGAAACACTTCCATATTTTTTTCACGAGTGGCTCCCATAATTAGGAACCAATCAATAATTGTCCAAATTCCAAACCCACCGCAAGTCAATAGTTTTCCAATTCCCATTCCAGTATCACCAATGTAAAAACGGTCAATACCTAATCCACCACCCCCTACGATTGAAATTATTAAACTAGTTGTGGGATCTTTTAATTGCAACGATTGAACGATTACCCATTTTGAATCATCCATTTGAATTAATTTCTCTCTAATCGCCGTTAACTGATAGCTTTCAAAATATTTAGCATTCATAATCATAAATAAGTCCACTTTTTGTGCTTCCATAGATTTTGGTTTTAGATTTAAAGATTGCTAATGTATTAAATTAATTGTAACAACAATTACATTTTATGATTTTATGGTAGATTTTTAAAAATACTTCGCCTTGATTTTATCAACTATTACTTGTGCTAATTTTTCATGACTTTCAAAGGTCCATCCTGCAATGTGGGGTGTTAAAAGAACATTTTTTGCTTGAAGCAAATAGTCGAATGCCGCCGGCTTTTCGGAGTCCAAAAACAAGTTTTCGAAGGATAATTTTTCATATTCCAAAACGTCTAATGCGGCGCCTAAAATTTTCCCTGATTGCAATCCTTCCACTAAATCAGCTGTCACTACTGAATTTCCCCTTGCCGTATTGATGAACCAAAATGGTTTTGCACAGGAGTTTATGAATTCCGAATTTATCATTTTATTGGTGGACGAATTCCAAGGCGTGTGCAAACTTATAACATCCGATTTTTCTTGTAATTCTGCCAATGAAACTGCTTTAGCATTGGCGTCACCTACATTTTCAAGAATGTCATAAAAAAGAACTTCTACCACAAAACCTCGTAGTTTTTTAGCAAAAGATTTGCCCATATTACCATAGCCAATTATCCCAACAGTTTTTCCATCCAATTCATGCCCTCGATTTCCTTCTCGGTTCCAATATCCGTTTTTTATTTCAGAATCGGCTTGGTTGAGGTTATTGAAAAGCGACAATAACATTCCTAGTGCCTGTTCACCAACAGCATTTTTATTTCCTTCGGGAGCAGCTATTAATGTAATATTTTTTGAAATTGCATAGTCACAATCTATGCTTTCTAAACCAGCACCAACTCTAGCTATGAATTTTAAATTGGTAGCTTTATCAATAAATGTTTGGTCAATTTTAAATCTGCTACGAATTACAATTCCTTGATAATCCTGAATTTTGCCTTCAATCTCCTCCTTTGAAGAGGTGAAATCTTCATAATTGGTAAAGCCCAATTCTTGTAATTGTCTCCACAAAATAGGATGGTTGCTGTCGATGTGAAGGATTTTTATATTGGATAAAGACATAATTTAATTTTTGAGTGTTAAAGATACTTTTTTTTACGGAATATTAATTTCAGAAATAATATTTGATTAAATAAATCTTTAACATAAATTTTAAGAGGTATCCAACATCTTACTATAAATTTGTAAAAAAAATAGACTATGCTAAACTTTGAATTATACAATCCTACCAATCTTATTTTTGGGAAAGGACAAATAGAAAAATTATCAACATTAGTTCCAAAAGACGCCAAAATAGTATTGGCTTATGGTGGAGGGAGCATTTTTAAAAATGGTGTTTACGACCAAGTTAAAGCCGCCTTAAACGGTTTTGAAATTGTTGAATTTGGCGGAATCGAACCCAATCCACATTTTGAAACTTTAATGAAAGCAATCGAAATTGTAAAAGAAAAAAACATCGATTTTATTCTTGCCGTAGGTGGCGGATCTGTAATTGATGGAGTGAAATTTATTTCAGGCGCAACTCATTATGATGGTGATCCTATGGAAATTCTAAAAAAGAGAATCTTGATAAAAGAAGGGTCAAAAGTAATTCCATTTGGAACCGTTTTAACCTTGCCAGCAACAGGCAGCGAAATGAATTCGGGATCGGTGGTAACCATCAATGCAACCCAAGAAAAACTTGCTTTTGGAGGCAGCGCACTGTTCCCAAAATTCTCCATTTGCGACCCAACCGTTATTACATCATTGCCAGAAAGACAAATTCAAAACGGGATTATCGATGCGTTTACACACGTTATGGAACAGTATTTAACCTATCCGCATGAGGGTTATTTGCAAGACCGAATTGCCGAAGGAATTTT
>Ga0114967_10003594_pt1 | contig 12687 bp, 8 predicted proteins | sample M_130628_MF_Meta_FD_92639 | JGI IMG/M metagenome (GOLD analysis project Ga0114967, IMG submission 92639) | Freshwater microbial communities from Lake Montjoie, Canada to study carbon cycling - M_130628_MF_MetaG | ecosystem: Environmental > Aquatic > Freshwater > Lake | place: Lake Montjoie... | reverse complement strand
CACCAGATATTTCGGATATTACAAGTGCTTTAGTTTCGAATTATGATTCTACAGAACAAACATTGTCATCCAAGACAATTCAACTAGGTGATAATAGTATTGTTGTTTCAATTGAAAAACCCACTAATTCAATTTATGACTCCAAACTTAATTTTAAAGCAACCTCAAATAATGGACCATTTTATTCTACAACCGATAAGACAAGTCTTATTGCCTACCCAACTGATATAAATGGAACTATCCCTAATTCTGCTTCAAGTAAATGGACTGCTACATTTGATGATGTAGAAAACGTAGACTATTTAAAAGCCATTAATTCAGAACACAATGTATATGATTCTACTAATAATATTTATACTAGACCCTTAAGAGTTTCAAATTATGATAATTTCAATCAAAACCATGCCCTTGGAAAGGATACACAACACTATTTTACCCAAGACTTTGAAACTGGTGAACCTATTACAAATGAAATAAGTGAAACACATACACTAAATGAGAACGAATTACAATTTAAAAAGACAGACACCGCATTTAGCAATATAAATTTAGATGATTGTGGAAAGTATAAAATACATTTAGATGATAATAAAATTGTAATTGATGTCAAAAGTGAAGATACTGATATAGCAAGCTCCATCGGTAAACTACCTATTTTTAGTTCAACAGCCAATCAATCGCTACCAACAACACTGGATTATACCACATTTATGTCCTTTTTCAATTTAGATGAAGAAAACATTGTTCCTGGTTACAAATTTACTATTTCACTTGATGAAAATTTAAACTCAGGATATTCACCCAACCAAGATATGATTGGTAGAACTGACAGTCAAAATATATTTACATTGGATGATGCTAGTCTTGTGGACAATTCCGAATACATCAAGAGTTTTGTAAATGGAATACATAATTTAGTTATTACAAATGGGGGATTGTCAATAAATGCCGGCAATGCTGCTAACGCCGATAATATTTATATGTTTACTTTAGGTGGTGAAAGAGAAACACTCACATCTGAGTTGTTTAGTAATGGTGAAATACGGCTTAATAATCGTAGCCCTACAGATAGATTTACTAAAAGTAGTGATAGTAATTTAAATGTCGACCCGTCGGTATATTACAACGAAGAAGATGTTAATAAGGATAGCATAACACCACTTGAACAAGGAAATAGTTTTGTTAATTACAAGTTACAATTAGTAGCCAAAAATTCAGATAAAACACCGTCATTTTTGAAAAGCAACAAGTGTTCACTTGACTTGTTTGATGGAGTTACTATGGTAAATGATTTGTTTGGTGATAATGTTGGACAATTTAGATTTGACGCCACAAATTCACCCAGTGATTTTGATATGGAGGTTGTGAGAATTAAACCATCTAGACAAATAGCATCTATTAATGGCTTCAATAGTGTTGGAATTAACAGTAACAGTGAAACCGTATTAACACCTGTGAATTTCTACTCAACTTTAGTAAAAATACAAAATTTACCCGCACTAATCAATAATCAAGTATTCAATAATTCAAAAGTATTATTAGAGTTAAGAAATCTGACAGATTTAAGTATATATGGTATTACAACTGGCGGTTGGGAAATTTCGTCAAATGCTGCAAATGGAAAGGTAATTTCATCATCATTGAGTGGTCATGCTGGCGACTCACTTGTATGGCCTTCAAAGGAAGCTGTTAAAAATCTTATTAATGGAAGTAATGTTATTGATTATAGTATTGAATTCAATACAGTTACTAGCGGAACGGTAAACACCCGTTTATCAGATAGTGTAACAGTTAACTGGAAAATAAGAGATACATCTGCTAGTCAATCATTTAGTATTCCACAGGAAATGATGACTAGAATTAAAAACGAAAGAACCGATTTTACTTCTTCAATCATAGCCTCAAGTAATTACACTTTAACTGGTGGTTTAATTGGTAAAACAATTGAGCTTAAACAGTTAGTTTCAACAAGAAAAGTTCAATATGAATTTGATCCACTTATAAGAGTATTTATTGGTTTAAAAATGAAAACACCTGAAGTCATTGTTAGAACCACATACTATAGTATCACTGATACAACCACTAGTAATACTTACCCACCCAAATTCTTACAATATATTAAGAAAGAAGATGGTTCTGATTATTCTGAAGTGAATGAAGCTGTTATTTCAGAAACAGTTGAATTATCCGGTTATTTTGATAAAACCGACTTCTGCGATTTAATGATGCGTGTTGAAGGGAATAATTATTCAACAGGAACATTGTTTAATTTAACTTCTAATAAACCAGTGTCAAGTATGTTTGGTATTGAACAAATATTGGAACTCAATTATGAGAATATAGAGAAAACAGGAGATATTAGTTTTTCGATGGAGTGTGATTATATATCTTTAGAAGGTAACGAAGATTATATAACCTTAGATAATACTCAATATGGATATCTAATTCAATTAAATGGTGATTACAAGGCTGAATATTCAGTCGAAAATTTTTCATCAAATACTCAAACCGTAGGCGAAAAAATGTTCACAGACAATACTGATATCGCAAATAATAATAATTACTTATCAATCTCAAATGTTTATAGTAATATTATCAAATGGTCAAATGATTATTCACTAGAGATTAGTTATGGTGAAACAAAAAATTCTAAAACTAATTTGAAAATCTACAGAACAGATGATGTAACAAAGTCCCAAGTATATTTAATTTCAACATATAATTTTACATTCACGACACCTAATTTATTTATCACCAACATACCAAAAGATATATACAGAATAAATAAAAAAATTGGTAATTCAAATGATGATTGTGAATCAAGTGAAAATTTTGAGAAAACTGATTATACATATCAAAAAGATATAAACAGTCAAAATCTAATGAATATTATTAGGGTAGATGGTGGTATTTATGTCAGTAAACCTTCTCTTAGTAATACCACATTTGGATTAGATGATATTGGAAAATCTATTTCTTTTACTCTTAAAGGTGATTTATTTGCCGCTAATATGATTGGAAGTGTATCTGAATTGAATGAATTTAAGTATGTTTCAGAAACAAATGATGGTTTAATTTTCAAATATTCTAATGATGGAATTAATTCTCAGTCATTGTCTAGCTATTATTACAGAGGCTTTATGGGACCAAATTCGATTGTCCAAACATATCAATTATCAAGAACAACAACTACAGCTAAATTTTCAATTGATACTGAAGATAATGGAACGATTGAACAGGATTTTGATGTTTATTATAATTCATCCTATGTTGTTAATAACTTAAGTAATAATATTGGAAATATTGGCCTTAAAATTAAATTTTTAGTGAGTATGTTGAGCGCCAGTGATACCACAGAGTTTACTATTTATAATTCTGCTGATAAAGTATCATTTGATATTAAAAACCCGGATGCTACAGGTGATTATAACCCAGCCCCTGGAGAAACGAATCTATCCCAATTTGCTTTAGCCAATTTTTCTAAAAAAAATATAATAACTGGTAAATCAGTTTTTGCTATTAGTCCTAAAAGAATTAAAATTAGAACACAAGGGTTTGACTATGGTAAAATTTCATGGTCTCTTGAAATAAAACCTGCTATCGTAAAAATATTCAAAAACGATGATTATTTAGGTAATCCTGAAGACGAAGATGTTGAATGGTCGGAGTTACCTCCTCCGGAAAATACTACATACACATTTAAGAATTTATTTGATAGTGTTGGTATCCCAGTCTGTAATGGATTAGATATAATAAAAATACCTTTAGTCAGTAACAATCATTCTCCATTTACTTGTTTTTTTGCTATTATTCCAACATACTTCCAGTTTCAAAAGGTTACCAATACATCATTATATTTACCTTTTACATTTTCAGAAGAAACACACTTAACATCAAGATATACTCCTTTTTCAACTGAAACTACTTTTAATGTTCATGACATAAAATTTGACAAATCAACAACAGAAACTATGCCTACTATTTTAGCTAATGGATTAGATACTCATTATTTCGTAGTTGAAGCGAATAAAATCAAGATAGAATTGTACGTTGTTGGAACAACACTGCCGATTACTACATTGGTATCTGATATCCCCGCTAATAGACTTGTTTACTATACTAATGATGCTTCTCTTTTGTATATGCCTTCTGATGGGCTTATAAATGGCCGTTCAGGAATAGCACTGAAAATGAGACAACCTATAATTACAAATACACCATATTATCCTTATTTAGCCTCATCGTCAAACTTGTTCTTGATTGACCAAAATACCTTCAATATTAGTTTCAGCCTTAGTAATTTCTTTATACCTGTCACTGATAGTTTTGATTTATCATTGCCTGCTGGAGCTGGAACCAAGGTAAATTTATACACTCGTCAAATAGTTAATAATGGCAGCAACATAGACATGATTGTTTACAGATATAAAGGTATTAATAATGTTAGCACTGACAATGTCGATTATGATGTGAATGGTGCGAATAACATTACACTTTATTTTAATAGTCGAGAATACATTAAAAAGACTGTGACATCATCCGATTTTAACACTTTTTTGAATAATAAAGAACTGATTACCAAGCAGGACATTATTGATGGAAATGTTTATGATAAATTTATTGCCAAACAATCAATTGGAATTTCTAGTGGAATAAATGACGTGAATTGGAAAACTGATCTTTCATGGCCTACCACTGATACGACGGATTCAGTCAATAATATGTTATGGGTTTCATTAACTTGTTTTGATGAAGAAACAAAGGCTACTGTTCCGGGTAAAATATTTGCGTCTACCGAAGCTGGTAAGGCATTTATACTTTCGAAATTTCCAATAATAAATATTAAAAATAAGCTAGGCCAATCGCATGTTAAAGTAACACATGATGGAACTTTTATAATACCGTCTCTAAGCAGTTCAACTTTATTACTTAGTAAACTTAAGACTACACCCACTGGTACTGTTTTTGAGAATGTATTTGGAGGTCATCAGTCAGGATATGCTGGTAATATTACGCAACCCTCGCTACAAATAGTGTAAATTATCAAAATAAATGTAATATTGTCTATAAATACAAAATAAATAATAATTAATATTTCAAATATTTAATTATTATTCTTCTTTTAACAAATCTTGTATTTCCTACTAGTAAAATACTTATATCCAATATCAACCAATTCTTTGCCTGTATCAAAATTCAGTGAATTATAATCTGTCAAATACTGTGAACTCACAAAATACTTATTGATTTCACCCACAGGGTTCTCACAATTCTGATTTAACGTTGCCAACGGATTATTAAAGTTGTTCGCTACAATATCCCATGTCCTTTTAATCATATCTTTTAAAGATGTAATTGGCTCATTATTGTATTCATAACCATCATAGGGTGTAATATAAGTAATATTCAGATAGTCTGATGAACTCTTAACCATTAATAATTCGTTAGTCAATGTGCCACCATCGGCATACAACTGTCCATTGTATTTTACAGGAGGAAATATACCTGGTATAGCAGATGATGAAAGAAGAAGTTGAACCTTATTTGCGTCATCATTGTCCTCAAATGTATAAACATCTAAACTGCCACTGTATAAATTTGTGGCACCAATTAACGTATGAACTACTGGTTCCCCAGGCATCCCATCAATAACCTTGGTTAGCGTCTTTGAAAGAGGCTCTGTATTTAAAATCGACACTCCAGTAAATGGTTCCAATTCATATATTAACAGATTGTGAATACCGGCATACATTTTCTCTGCCAATTTTACACCAGTTTTTAGGTCAGAAAAATAACACAAAAATCCGGCATTTAATGCTCCTGCTGAGATGCCAGTGTATAAATCATAGGATTGGTTATTTTCAGTTTCCAATATGCGCTTCAAAATGCCGATTTCAACTGCGCCAAATGAGCCACCACCTGAAAACGCGAGCTGTCTTACAGCGTTATTCACAGTTAATAGTTGGTTAAATAACATAAAAAATAACAAGATGGAAAACATTGTATTATATTATTAGTATAGATTGTTTTTATATATTTTTTTAGATTTTATTCAGTTAATTTTTTTAGAAGCGCGTCTAGTCATTTTGTTTTTTTTAGAACGTGTTACCTTGGTTTTAGAAAACCTCTTTTTAACATTACATTTCCTAGCAAACTGTTCTAGTTCTGTTTTGTTTTCTACAATAAGGTCAATAATATTGCGGTAAAACCCTCGGAATTCACTGCGACGTTTAGCCAATTCATTAATATCAAACCACTTAATTTGTGTTTTTTCAAATATCTTGGTATCACGAATGATAGAAGCAGGTAATCTTTTCTGTAAGAAACGCTGATTATTATTGTAATAATGTGGTAAATATTCGTCATATTCCATTGGAAAAATATGGCATCTGTATGTGCCGTAGCCATTGTCCGACTTGAAATCAAGATTGAATGTACCAAAGCGTTTTAATAACCGTTTAATATCTTCTGACGAACCTAAAAACCCAGTCATCTCTTCACCGCCTTCTCTTACCGCGGTTTCCAAGAATGTCTCTCCTTTATCTGTACCACCTCCAAAATCGGACCATCCAGGATTTTCATCAATGTCACGTTCTTTCCCAAATAATAGCAAAATTTTGCCATTATGGATTGTTATTGGTAATATACTGGCACCCATAATATAGTAAATTATAATAAAATTCGTATACTATTATTATAATCTAATAAATAAAATATAAATAAAATATAAATGGCACGAACAAGAAAACATAGGAAACATAAACAGAAACATAAGGTAAAACCTCAAGTAAAACATATTACTGTAAAACATAAACTTGTAAAACAACAACCAAATAATCTCCTTATTTTACCAAACAACACACCGACAAATATAAATGAAATCAGTATGGAAATTAATCGTGAACAGCAGAAAGTTTTAAACCAAGTAGAATCATATAGTCCAACAATTAACAAAGAATTGGTCTCATTAATGTCTGTAGACAGAGAACCCGTGTTCAATTGTAATAACGAGGATGCTTTCCTGTTAAAAACGCCACTTAAAATTGGTATACCTGGCTACATATACGGTAAATATTGCCATTTGTACAATTCACCGGAAGCAAAAAAATACCTATTAAAAAGTTTAAGAGCTAACAAACACGTCAATCCGGATAAAATTATACCACCAATTCAGTCACTTGGTAATTGCTGGTTTAATACAATGTTTGTGACACTGTTCGTGAGCGACAAAGGTCGCAAATTCTTCCATTTTTTCAGGCAACTCATGATTGAAGGAAATCAAAAGAATAACCAGCCCATTCCTGAGAAGATAAGGGACGGGTTTGCTCTGTTGAATTACGCAATTGATGCGTGTCTAAGTGGTAACAAATATGCCTATATTCTGAATACAAACACAATTATAAAGCAGATTTTCGAGGCGATTCCAGACGATTATAAATCCAAGTTTACCTATATTAAGGATATTGATGAAGCCGGTAACCCCATGAGATATTATTTGAGTTTAATCAACTATCTGAATAACAAGGACCTACAAGTCACATTTTTACAAAATGCGGATGAAAAATGGCGCAACCAGGTTATTGAAAAAATATCAACCAATTCTACAAAACATTTGCCGCATATAATTGTCTTGGAATTCTTTGATGATACAAATCCAACAACTAACAAACCACTCAGCTTCTATTTAAATGATGCCAAATATGTTTTGGATAGTTGCGTCATAAGAGATACAAGCCAGCAGCATTTTTCGTCATTGCTATCATGTGAGAAACGGGAGATGGCATATGATGGTATGAGCTACCACCGCCTTGTATTTATGGACTGGAAAAAGCATATTAACTCGGACTTCAAGTGGCAGTTCAAAGGGTCAGAAGATAATGGACGCAATCTCACCTGGAATTTTATGAAGGGATATCAAATGTTGATTTACTACAGGAGTTAATTGGGAAGTGTTTCCAAAATGGCAGTCGCAATTTTAGCTCCACCAATTTCAGAAGGCTCTACAGCATTTGTAAAATCCGCCTTTAAATTCATTAATTTGTTAGTTCGAATCAGTTTAAGGTCAGTATTCTTTTCAACAAATTCAGACAATAATGAATTCCATTGTTCAACAAATGGGTATAAACTTTTAAAACGGGTGTCAAGAGGATAATACAATGTTAGTAAATAAATTTGTGCTTTAGAAAATTTGCTCTTTAATGAATGTAGTAACGTGGAATATTGCTGGAAAAATGTGTCAATCATTTCCTTTGAAATTGTAAAATGGCTATTCAAAATATTATTACCTCCAGCGGAAACAAAAATATATGTCTGAGATGTATTATTTTCTGCTGGTATTTGTTCAATCTGTGTTACACAATCGGTGATAACAGCGCCGTCTTTAGCAAAATTGTAGGTATTCGGATGTCCAGTTTTGATTAAATCGGGAACAGACTTGCCTTCAGATAAAATATAGTTACTATTATTCAATATACTGTCGCCAATTAAAAAAATAGTGTCTTGGCCTTTGTTAGTTAGTCCTTCTATTAAGACCTGTTTTTGATTGAATATTTGTTCATTCTCTTTATTAATCATTATATTGGCAAACACAACGACGACAACAATAATAAATAGAATAAGAAATAAATAGGGCATATTATTCTATAATATATATAAGACAGAATAATATGAATAAAACAAACAAATACAACAAATACAACAAATACAACACTAATAAAAAAAATAATTCTAAAAAGACTATGAAATATCATAGTAAAAATACTAATAATACTAATGAAAAAATAATAAACCAGTTAGGTGGTACAAAAACTGACGTATGCGAAGAAATGGTAGAATTGAAACGTTTTGGCACACTCGATATTTTCAATTATGCGCTTCAAATACCCAAACTATCCAATTCATCCGGCTTCACAAATACAACTCTTGTTAATAAAAACATCAAAACATTCATTGATAAGGGTGTTACAACTAGTAAAACCCTATAATGGACCATCATCATCTTGTCTCATTTTAACATTCCCTACTAGTTTTTTAGTTCCTATTTCGTAAAATAAATAGCCTACACCTATACCCACAACAAATCCTATAATCACTTGTAGTAGCGTGTGATTTTGATACAGGTAGCGCTGATATAGACAAATTAGAGACAAAACAGAAAAAGTTCCCGTAACAAATGGGTTATTTAATACAAGCGTAACAAATACCAATATGAAGCCACAATGTTGAGCATGTCCCGACGGCATACCATACTTATCAAAACCAATGCGTTTTGTATGTGTCACACCTAGCTGTAATATTTTCCAATCATTTGTTGGTCGCGGCTCTTTCAAGAACCATTTTAGCAGCGAGTTCAAAACAATATTGAATACATAGCCGTATAAAAAGAAGGATAAATAATTCGTCTTATTTCTTAGTAAAAAAGTTGTAGTAACTAACATAATAATTGGTGCTAAATACCCTAATAAGTGGACTATACTTATTAGTTCTAGTGGCATATTATTGAAATTAATATCAATAATATCATTGACTTCATCAATAATTCTGTTGCTCATTTTATTATATTTATTTATTAAATTATAATAAAACCTAAAACCCAAAAATATTACTATTAAATTAGTATTGATACAAACACTCGGCAATAATTGTGAAGCACCATTCGGCGCCATTTAGATTCACAGTATAACCACGGTCATCTACCAGTTTTACATGCATTCTGTCGACATTCACAGGTCCAAAATAGATGCGATTATTGTCTTGTATTGACCCACTAAAATCAGTATATATTTCTCCTGTATTCATTGACCCGCGTTTTATTGGTATAATAGCAAATGTGTCTGAATTTGTTGGCGCCTTGCCTCTGAAAGATGTATTTTTCTCACGATTTTTTATTATTTCGTTAATCGTATACAATTCCGCCTGTGTAAGTGTTGTTGGCGCCGACGGAAGAACAACTTGACGTTGTCCGTAACCAGTATCTAATTTATCCGATGTTGGATTAAGTCCTAATGACAATGCGTCCGCACCTGATAAATTTGAAAACGGATTTGATATATTTGAAACACAAATGTGCGGCTGTGATGTATTGTAATAAGATGGTATTGCCAATTTAGTCGGCAATTCAGTAATAGATATTAGACCATTATTTATGTGGTTTTGATTATAATCATCCAACACAATAATAAAATATTTGGCACCTTGTAGGTTGATAATTGCTGGCGCTGTATTTCCGGGACTAGTAAAAATAGGCACAATTGGTAATCGGAAACCCATTAACCATCCCAAAGTGCCATTAAACGTCATATTTTGCGCGGCACATCCGGACCCATTTGTGAGACAATTTAAGCGCCCACCAAAGTCGAAAAAAAGGAAATATGGGTTAAGAGCCGGGTCAAATATATCGACGCCTTCATTTATGCCAGTAATGGGTATAAATGCGCTTGTAACTGGGTCCAAATATCTCCAACCGTTTAAATTAATTGTAACTTTTGCGTTATTTGTATTGATGCTTATTAATGGCAACAATGGAACTCCTAAAAATGAAATACCAGCACTAGCAATCGCCGCAGCAAATTCGGTTTGAAATGTAGTATAAGTATAATTACCAGGTGTAAATGATACCTTTATTTCGTAACTATTATTATTTATTGTATTATAAGGAATAATAATCCAAAAACATGTATTACCATATATGGTGTCAATTGTATACCATGTAAATGGAATTTGAATTGAATATAGTCGCATTGATAACGCATCCTTTAAAGGGTCGGATAAGTCGAGTGTATAATCAGTTGATAATGTATCTAGTCCTCCGCTTGCTTGTCTAAACTGGCTGTCAAGATTAATAAACCGATGTGTCACATTTTTCAAATTTGGATTTAATGTGTCTTGTGAAACAGGTACTTGAAAATTATTATTAATACCCAATTGCTCTCTATTCATTGGCACATGTTCGTTGTCATATATGTCCACTTTTTGACGCCTGTCAGTCACCTTATCTTTCTGAACTGAGTTATCTTGTTCTAATGCTTCATTTTCATACCATTCTTCTGCCTGTCCATTATCATCATTATCGTCATTATCCGGATTATTGTAAGCCAACAGTGTGTCCTGCATGTCTTGAAAAAAACTAATAATATCACTATTATCAGAACCGGAACCGTTTTTTGTAATCTGATTTATATATTTATTTGTAGCATCTGTTATTTCTTTGTCCGAAGGGTTACTATTTAAACCCAATATAGAGAGCATTTCCGGAACCGTATAATTTTCTATATTTGTATCTATATCTTCACTTGTATTTTCAGCCATATATAATAATCAGGGTTATTTTTATATATATTTTACTTCTTTTATTACTTTTTTATTACAACGTTTTATATCTTTTGGCCGGCACTAAAATTTCAAATGTTTCCTCTTCTTCGGGGTCATCGCTCTTTAAGTTGTTTTCATATATATTATAATTCGCGAGAAACAGCCGTCTAATTTTCTCCTTCAATACACACAATTTGTAGTCCCAATTTGTAAACAACTGTGCCGTCAAGACTGAAATACCTGAAACACGCTTCAAATGCGACTTGCCTTTAAATAGAACAGTGTCGCATATTTCCGCAATTTCGGCGTCTTTCTCTAAAATAGTCGCACGACTTATCCAGTAATCACCCTTATATAAATAGCGATTGTAGTCACTATTGGAATAAATAATATGCTTCTTGTCGTAAACCAGTGTGTTTCGAATTAGTCCAATGCCTTCAATGCGATTCTCTTCGTTATTCATTTCAACAACAAACATTAATGTACCAACATCATATTTGTCTTGTATGCGAATACTTGTGCCATAAATAACAGGAATGTCAGCCTCTTTGCGATACTTAATATTCTCACTATACGTGTCATTATTGAACCGGGTTGATGCTATGTAAAACATGTAATCTATTGTTTGTTATTTGTTTGTTAGATTAAATGTTTATCTATATTAAATCAATTTTTATTTTTCATTTATAGTTGTCTTACTTGTAGAAAGAAAGTTCGTAATTAAATCTTCATAATGCTTTTTCAGAGCTTTATTTGTTGGCAAATATTTCTGCATATACAGCCGATTTCTTAATAAATATTCATCCACATTTTCATCATGATTTAAAATGGCGTCTTTCAAGGCATCTGCAGCCATATCATAGTTAAATTCATCATAATAATATCCGACTTCCTTACATAATTTACCATTATGAACTATTGGCCAACCCATCCAAGCCAAATCTAAATACAAGTAGTTGAGCCAATTTTCCCAAGTGTGAGAAACAACTATATTCGCATATTTTGACATAAAATACAAAGAGTTGTACCTAGTTTCAATCGATAATTTATTATCCTTTTTTAAATCTAATGATGTAACTAAAGTATTAAAATTTGATTTAAACGTACTATTAGCAGTTTTATTCTCCATGTTCGTGACATACACATGTTTAATTTTATCAGTGAAATTAGGATCTCGATACGCATTTTCACATATCAAAACTGCTGGAAATGTCCATTTCATAATACTTAAATTTGGTTCAAAAATAGCAATTTTTTTAGAAGTTTCAGAACCTTTTATATATTTATGTTGTTCATTGTCTATAAATTCAGGTGACCATATAAATGGGACCTCTATAGTATTACATCGAAGTAGTGTTTTCAAATAATGATGATTTG
>Ga0114967_10003593_pt1 | contig 12687 bp, 12 predicted proteins | sample M_130628_MF_Meta_FD_92639 | JGI IMG/M metagenome (GOLD analysis project Ga0114967, IMG submission 92639) | Freshwater microbial communities from Lake Montjoie, Canada to study carbon cycling - M_130628_MF_MetaG | ecosystem: Environmental > Aquatic > Freshwater > Lake | place: Lake Montjoie... | reverse complement strand
GAGTTGGAGCTCGTTACCAACTTCATGATCGCCCGGGCCAAGGCATTGCTTCCCCCTCCCCCAGTGAAGGTGACATCGGGCGTGTTTGTGTATCCGCTGCCTGAAGCGGTTTTGGTGATGCCATTCACGTTCCCGCTGGAATTGGTCGTCGCCACACCGGATGCGTTATTGGTACCGCCCAATGGGCTGGGCGTTACATTCACCGTGGGCATCGAGGTGTACCCACTGCCGCCGGCGATTACGTCGAATGCATCAACTCCGTCATCCTGCGAATAGCCCCATCGAATTTCATAAGTGACAGTGAACCCGGTGATGGTCGTACCGGTGTTGTTGACGAAACGAAGGCCGGTGTAACCCTGAACCCCACCGCTGGGAGCTAAACCCAGGGCCCGATAGGTGGAGGTGCTGGTGTTGTTTTCGAAGTGTTGCGGAACGCTGTAGAGGACATTGTTGGTGAAATTGGTCCGATACATGGGAGAAGCGCAGACCAAGCTGGTGTAACTGTTGGTCGGATCCGTCATCCCGTAAGCGGCATACCATCCGGGCAAGTTGCTGTTATCCGTCCACGCGTTCGTACCCGTCGTGGGCAGAGTGTTAAAATTCTGAATATAAGCTCCATTGACATTGACCGCATTTGATCCGGCTCCGGAATTGACGATTGAAATCTGCGCTTCGCTTATAGAGCTAAAAATCAAAATGAGGCCTACCCCCATAAATGAAGGCAACTTCATGACAAACCACCCCAGATACCTTCGAAAGGCCATAAGTTACTTATGTCTAAAAACTAGCATATACATTTGACCTTTTCATGGTGAAATAATTCAAATTATAATTAGCTCTATATACATGGTATTCATGTGCTTACATGTTTTGTCAAAAAGAAAACAAAAAATCAGGCCTCTTTAAAAATTTAACGACTATCCAAGATTTAAATCCGTTGTCGAAAATCTCTATTTCAGCAACTCTCTTTCTGTCATGAGGTGTTTCATTCCAGGCATGCTTTTAGCTCTTTTTCTGTCTTCTTTTTCACGGGCTGGATCCCAAACAAATGAAATCGAATTTTCCTCAAACTCCCAAGTGGAGGTCCGGGGGGATGTTTCTTTTCTGGATCCAAGCCGCCCTGAAAAGCTCGACCTTTACCTGCCGAAGAATCGGAAGACCGGGGAAAAAAGCCCTGCCGTCCTTCTCATTCACGGAGGCGGTTGGAAGGAAGGCGACAAGCGGCAACCCCGCGAAATCGAATTCGGGACCACCTTGGCCGAAAACGGCTACGTCGCTGCCAGCGTGAACTACGCCCTTCGCTCCGCCGGAAAATTTCCAATCAACTTGCAGGACTGCAAAAACGGAATCCGCTACCTTCGGGCTCATGCTGGAGAACTTGGCATCGATCCCAATCGCATCGCCGTCATGGGGGGTTCCGCCGGAGGCCATCTATCGCTGATGGTCGCCTACACCGGAGACGATCCTGCACTAGGGCCGACGAAACCTTATCCCGGAGTTTCGGATAAAGTTTCCTGTGTCGTCGATTTTTACGGTATCACCGACATTGCAACTCGGAAGAAAACCGACCCGAGTGGTAAACCTACCGAACCAAGGGACGTGGAAAACGAGGTTCAGGCCATCTTTGGCTCCAATCCAGAGGATTGGAAAAAAGCCTCCCCCGTCGGCTACATACGGAAAGATTTACCCCCGACCCTCATCCTTCACGGCAGGAGAGACACAACGGTTGATAGCGACCAGTCCCAAGAATTGGCCGATGCCCTCAAAAATGCCGGAGCTACCTACGCAATTATCTGGCTGCCAAACGCACCCCACTCCTTTTCTTTCCAATATGCCGTTCCAAAATTGAAGAAGCCCCTAGAGCGAAATGTGGGACCCGAGGTTCTCGCTTTCCTCAAGAAACACTAGGTCAAAACTCGATGAACATCCGAAATCTATTTCTCTTCACCATTCTTTTTAATTTGAGTCACGCCACCGAAGTGCGGGTCACCGAGAAGGTGGCAGGAAAAACTCCTGACATCCTCGGTATCAATACTGGAGATATGCCTCAGGGTTCAGCTTTTCCTGAATGGGTTCGAGCGCTTGGGGTCAACGGGGCCCGACTCCGCTTAAACGTTGCCCCTGAGCCATCGGAGGATCCGAAGATTTCCTCCGCAACCGATCTCGCTCGGAAGGCCAAGGAGCTTCGAGCCCAAGCGGAAAAGAAAACTCCGCTTCTTTGGCGCTACCCCTCAAAGATGTCGACCGAATCTCTTCACTCCCTTCGCGAGTCAAAGATCGAGCTTCTTGCCACTATCACCTGCCCCTACGCATTCAAACTTTTGAAATCGGACGGAAAAACCAACTGGTCCAATGCGTGGAGTTTTTGGGAAGCTTACTACGCCCAAGCGTACCAGTTGGCCGCCCAACATCAGGTGCGACGCTATCAGCTTTTTAATGAACCCAATCACAAGGAGAGCTCGAAGCTGACCCAAGAAGAGTACGCCGTACGGATGGTCATTGGTACCGACGCCATTCAAGCTGCCCTTTCTGACGCTGCCCAAGCCACTAAAACAGATCTTCCCCCACTCATTTCCGCCCCATGCGCGGCGGGAATCAGTAACTTCAAAAAAAGCGGAAAGCCTGATGAGCGAGATTCCACAATCGGATGGGGTGAGCTCTCTATGCGAGATCGCCATCGGCGTATCGACGGGAAAGAAGACAGTGCCTACGACCAGTTTCAGCAGTACGCGGTCCAACACTACAGCACGAATCCAGAGTCCACTCTCGAAAGGTTAAGCGAGCTTCAGGGGCAAATCCGGACAGCGAATGCCGGCAAGCCGCTCCCTCTCATCATGTCCGAGTTCAATATCCACACGGCCCGAGATTTCGCCAAAAAAGAAACGACGATGAACTCGCCCGAAGAGTTTTCCGATCTGGGCTCTATGGCGGTGGCCATGGCTGAATCAGGTCTTGAAGAGCTCTACTTCTTTCGACTCACTCTCAGCCAGAATCTAGATGATGGCCAGGTGAAGAAGAATGGTGTCCACCATGTGAACGAAGATCTCGTTGTTCCAGAGATCACAGGAACCACTCGGGCCGCCGAAGTTATACGCCTAGCCTCGGCTACTCTCACTGGAGGACGGGAACGGTTAGCAACCCAAGTCACAGACCAGCTCCGTGTGACTGCGACTCGCCAAAAAGATGAATTTCGTGTGCTTCTTGCACGTACCAATGAGACTTCTCAACCCCAAGTCAAGATTACGCTCCCCTCCGGAGTTTCAGGTGCTCTCGCGACATGGGAGACGGTCACCAGCGATACCTTTGGAAGTTGTCAGATCCTGAGCAGCGAAACCTCTGGAAAAGTGTGGCAGGTCGATCTTCCCTCCCAGTCGGTTGGTCTTTTCACCCTCCGCTCATTCTCTGGGGTCAAACCAGAGACACTCCCCTCAACATCCGCCACCTCCACCTCGGGCTCGATTCTCCAGTCAGGTGGGACTGATCTTGCTCAGACCCTCTTCACTTTTGGAGTCCTTCAATCAAAAAAACCTGCCACCCGCTTCCTTCACCTGAAGGGCAACTACTCTGGGGCCGAACCCATTCCCCTTCATTTCTACGCTCTTCGCAGACCAGCAGACTCTGGAAATAGTTTTCCATTTCGCAAGAAAGAGATGCCGAGAGCGGAAGCCTCCGGTTTAACCGTATCTGGTTTGGGCACCGATCTGGATTGGATGGGTGGATTTACCTACTCCCCGACTCAATCCGAAGCATGGATTGAAATCACCTCTGCCTTTGAGCGCAGAGGATCCGATGGGATCCAGATTGTGATCACAAGAGACATCCGCAACAAAGGAGATAAGATTTCTCCTGAGTTAGTCGAATGGAGCTCGGCGGAGATTGTCTCCTACCCCAGATAAAATCCCAAACAGGATCGATTACTCTGCTGATTTGGCGGGGGATTCCGCAGTTCCCTCAGCTTTGGTCGCCGAGATTACTGATGCTGTAGCCAAGTTGGTTGCGTTAGGAGTTACCGAAGCGTTCCAACCTCTCTTTAGATCTGCTGCCACTTTAGGTTCTCCATTCAAGGTGATCTTCGTGTCTGAATCGATCAGGAAAGTGGTCGAAGCTTCAGCACCCTTTGGTTTGACCGTAATCTTTTTATCAGAAATGTAGCCTAGCTTCCCGGTAATACTCTCCGAACTAGTATTCGTTACGGAAGGCTTTTTGGGCTTGGCAGCTGCAGGAGTCTCTTGAGCGAATCCCAGGGATGCCCCGACAAAGACGAGAAGAGTTAAAGAGGTAAGTTTTTTCATAATCGATTCCTTTCTTGGTAGGGCTTGAATCTTTCCAGACTTTTTCCTAGATACAATTTATTTTTTAAGAGTTTTGAATCCGTACGGGCTCCAACCTCGGATTTAAAATCTGAAGAAGGATCAAAGAAAAAAGATAAGCACCTGCACAGAAAGAAAAGAGAATCCCATAGCCTGCCGCTACGTTTCCGGAGGACTTATAGGAATCGAGCAACATGCCAGTAACAATTGGGAAGAGCATCCCACCTGCTGCCCCCGCCATTCCGCCGATTCCAATCACAGAAGCCACCGCCTGCTTGGGAAAGGAGTCGGACACGGTCGTGAATAGGTTGGCCGAAAAGGCCTGATGGGCTGCCCCCGCCAGACCAATCAGAAGAACGGCGCCCCAATCGGATGCTCCTGTAACCGCTAAAATGGGCACGACGCAAAGAGCAAACAGAAGCATCCCACTCTTCCGAGCACGATTGATCGACCAACCTCTCTTGGCCAAATACCCCGTAATCCATCCACCCGCAATACTCAGAACGGTGACGATCGAGTAGATGGTTACAAGAAGAACCCAGCTCTTTTTAATATCGAGTCCACGGGTCTGCTTAAAGAAGTCGGGTAGCCAGATCAGGAAGAACCACCAGACTGGATCGGTAATCAGTTTCGGAAGAATGAATGCCCACGTTTGCCGATAACCCAGCAAGCGACCCCAAGGTATCTTCTCCGACTTAGCCTCCGGTCCGTCGGAATGGATCCATGCCAACTCCTTATTGGAGATAGAGTTTTTTTTGTCTGGAGTCTCAAACCAGGGCATCCACAAAAAGAGCCAGAGGAAACCAACCGCACCGGCCGCGAGGAATGCCGAGTGCCAACCGAAGTTGAGTGCTAGCCATGGGACAATCGCAGGAGCAAGAATTGCCCCAACGTTCGCACCCGAGTTAAAGAGGCTGGTGGCCAAGGCACGCTCTTTTTTTGGAAACCAGATGGCAGTGGCCTTGATGGCTGCGGGAAAGTTCCCTCCTTCCCCGAGACCGAGGGCCACCCTAGCCCAAAGAAAACCTCCGACACTTCCCACCAAGGCGTGACCCATGGCGGCTAAACTCCAGGCGGCTATGGAGATGGCGTATGCGATTTTTGTCCCGTATTTGTCGATCAGCCATCCGAAGATCAGCAAACTTATTCCATAGGCTCCCTGGAAGGCGGAGTTAACCATGCCGAATTCTGCATTGGTCCAGTGAAGTTGATCATCAAGGATCGGCTTAAGGAGAGACAGAATTTGACGGTCGATATAGTTGATCGTGGTGGCAAAAAATAGAAGGGCACAGACCGCCCAACGATGTCCGATCAGTTTGGCAATGAGGTTCATAGCTTCTCCTTCTTCCAGTATTTCTCGATGGCGGGTTTCAGGAGGGTAGTCATTTGATGATACCCCTTAACGTTGAAATGAAGACCATCTGCGACATACAGTTCTACTTTCGACTCCCCTTCCGATGTTTGTAGTGCCGGATTCACATCCACATAAAAGACTCCATCCTTTTTTCGGCTGAGCTCCTCATATCCTAGGTTTACGGCATCTACCGCCTCCAACTGCCCGTCCCGGCGCTTTTGGGGGGAACGAATTACAGAGACCAGCAACACGCGGGTCGCTTGATCCGCTTGGGTCACTTTCCCCAGCCACTCCTCTGTCCGTTGTAATACGGATGAAGATTCCTTCTTTCCCTTGATGTCGTTGCTGCCGCAGTACCAGACGATTAACCCAGGTCGACAAGGGGGCACGACTTGATCAAAAAAAGTCAACTGGTGGGATGTCTGCGATCCACCGAATGCCCGGTTAGTCACGGGAAGCGGAGCCAAATCGCTCACGGCATTCGTCCATCTCTTGAAGATGCTACTGCCTACCAAAAGAATTCCGCCGGGTTCTGGAGGAGGTAGGGTCGAAAACTTTTCCACCTCGCCTGCGAATTTTCTCGGAACCGAAGTCGAATCCCCTTCTGGCGTTGCCCAAACGTGCTGACAAAAAAGAAAAAGGCCAAGACAGATTAGAAATGTCCGAAACTTCATGGGGACTTTCCTTGGGGTTTTAGGTGTTGATCCAGCCAATCAAAAACAAGATCCGTAATATCCATCATCACCGGTCCGTCTTTCCTCATACTCACAGCCAAATCAAAGGTGTGTGGCGCATTGGGAATCAGGAGCAAGGCATGGCGGTTTTCCGTCAACTTTCCTTTCAAGGCATCCGTCTCCTCCTGATTGTTAATCGTATATTCAGGACATGGGTTTCCCGCGGCCTCCAGCTTGGATCGCAGAATCTGACTCTGATCCACCTTCACGGTCTCATCGCCGGTGCCATGAATCATTAACAACGGAGGCGTTTTCTCACGAACATAGCTGGTTGGTGAACCTTTTCGGTAGAGCTCAGGAGCCTCTTCCCGTGTCTTGGCGAACATTTTCATATCGTGATAGGTCATGAGGTCCACCGCCCCATAAAAATCGATTCCGCAGACGATTCGGGCAGGGATGTTGGTGCGTGAACCGGCATCGTCGAATCCATCCTCCGGCCGAGTTAGAGTGAGCATGGCGGCCACGTTCCCACCGGCAGAACCCCCCATCGCCCCGATTCGCTCAGGATCAATCTTGAGCCGATCCGCGTTGAGCTTCAGCCAGCGAACAGCCTCCTTGGCATCTTGGATATTTTGCGGCCAAGTCACCTGACCTTGGGACTTCCGCAGCTTATAGTTGATGCTCATGGCCAAATAACCGCGTTTGGCTGCATTGGTACAGAAGTTCAGCTCCCGATATTTCCTTTTGTCCCCATCATTGAATCCCCCTCCATGAATGATAATCAGGGCCGGTGCCTTCTGGCCTTCGGGAAGATTCATCGGGAGATATAGATCGGCCTTTTCTTTTCGGTCGCCCTCCAAAAACGAAATATCCTCTTCATGCGGAATATCCGCTGGAATCTCTAGCGGTGGCTTCGGTGTCTTGATCTTCTTGGCCGTTGTTTTCTCTGAAACTACCTGAGAAACGTCTCCCATATCTTCGGACGGCTCCTCATCGGCAGCACTCCAAAGAGGCTGGGCCAGGAGGAAGGTATAAAACCCGAGATAGAGGATCTGTTTCAAGGTGCTGCGACCTTGAATTTAACAGACTGACGGATATCGGTGGAGGAGGAGCCCAGCTCAACCGCAAAATCGCCCGGCTCTACCGTCCGCTGGTTCTCGATATCGATCAGCTCCATATCCTCGCGTCCAAGCTTAAATGTCAGTGTTTTTTTCTCCCCAGGTTTAAGTCGGAGCCTCTCAAAACCACGAAGTACTTTTTCATAAGTCGTCACCGAAGAGAGAAGATCCTTTAGATAAAGTTGAACTACCTCATCTCCCTCACGTTTCCCGGTGTTCTTGATCTCTAGGGTGACTGTGACTTCCTCTCCAGGCTTGATCGTGGCGGGCTGGATTTTGGCGTTGCTGTAGGTGAACTGGGTGTAGCTCAACCCGAAACCGAATGGATAGAGCGGTCCATTGACCAAACACTCGCCGGAGCCGTTCGGGTCTTCATCCCGACCCATTCCCGCCTGACTGTTGGGTTTGCATGGAAAGTTGTACTCGACCTGCCCCACAGTCTTGGGAAATGTCACCGGCACTTTGCCCCCTGGATTTACATCTCCAAAAAGGGCTTCGGCCACCGCCATCCCGCCGTACTCCCCCGGATACCAAGCTTCGAGAATGGCCGAGGCCTTCTCCTGCAGAAGATTGATCGACAGAGGGCGCCCATTGAGCAGAACTGCTACAATCGGCTTACCGGTCTTAACCAGAGCCCGCACGAGGTCGTTCTGTTGTCCTGGGAGATCCAAGGAAGTCCGAGTTTTGCTCTCACCCACCATGATCCGCGATTCACCCAGAACTACGATGATCACATCAGCCGTATGGGCAAGCTTCACAGCCTCATCAATCTTCTTCTCGGCGTCTGCGGACATTGGTTCAGGTAGAATTTCTGACATTGGCCAGCGCTCATCCTGATAATCGCAACCCAAGGTATGTATGACTTGCGCATTGGGCATCAGCTTTTTGACACCCTCTAGAACGGAAACAACTTCCCCACCGAACGATCCGTACCGACCTACTGAGGTGTCGTACTCCTCTGCGGCTGGACCGCAGACCAGAATCCGTTTCAGGGTTTTAGCCAAGGGGAGGGTCTCCTTACTGTTTTTGAGAAGCACCAGGGACTCCCGCGCCGCCTGTTTCGCGACCTCGGCATGTGCCTCACAATGAACTACCGCATCCGAAGCCGCAGGATCCTCGACGGGGGGACGATCGAAGAGCCCGAGCTCAAACTTGACCCGTAGCACATCCCTCACACGGTCGTTGATCACTGTTTCGGACAACTTCCCCTCTTTGATCAGTTCACGCACCGGAAGGATGAATTTGCTGGGCGGATTGAATTCGGTCCGAACATTCCCCCCTGCTTCCAAATACTGGCGACATGCCTCTTATAATCGCCCGCCACATGATGTTTGCTTTTCAAATATTCCACCGCATCACTGTCCGAAACCACATACCCGCGAAAACCGAACCTTTCGCGAAGAATGGTTGTCAGAAACTCTTTACTGCCCGAGACAGGGACCCCATCGAAGTCGTTGTAGGAACTCATCACGCCGTTCATTCCTGCGCGGCGGATCACCCTTTCCCAAGGCCACAAATAGAGGGTCTCCATTTCGCGAGGGGCAACGTGGGGATCAGTTCGGGCCTCCCCATCCCTTCCTCCCTTTGGGATTGAATAAACGGCAAAATGTTTTCCTGTAGAGGCTAAACCGAGATCCCGAAGTGCCTTGGACTGAACGGAACCCAACTCCCACACAAGATATGGATCCTCACTATAACACTCAACCACTCGTCCCCAACGGGGATCGCGGGCCAGATCCAATACAGGAGAATAGATATGCGTGTAGCCAAGGGCCCGTGCCTCTTTTCCGGTCACTTCACCAATTTTTTTCACCAGATCTCGGTTCCATGTCGCTCCGACTCCCTGTTGGGACGGAAATGCCGTCGTTCGGTAGTGATTACATCCACGGATCCCTTCGTCGGTAAAATCTACCGGGATACCCAACCGAGTCTGGGTCTTAAACCATTCCTGAATCTCATTCAAAGCCTTGGCGTGATTCGAAGGAGGCCAAACCAATGAATTGATTTTCTCCACTTGGGTTCGATAGTCGCGTTTTGAATTGGGCCCAAGCTCTGGGATACCGTTCAACTGCTCATCGATGTTCGCAATCCCGTCCTTCCATATCTCTTTTTTCCATTCCGGAGTCGGCATCTTGTCTTTCAACACTCTCCCGTAACCGTAAAGTGTTGCCAGTTGGCAGGTTTTTTCCTCCAACGTCATTAGTGAAAGAAGATTTTCCACTCTCTCGTCAATCGGTCGGGCAGAATCTTCGTAAGGGTCAACTTTGCCGTTTTTATTTAAATCGTTAGCAGCATTCGCCGCCTCACACCCAACCCAACCCATCCAAAGCAAAAGGCCTGCCTGCAAGACTTTTTTAATCATAAGAAGAGTATCATATTCAAAATCCTCGCCCCAAGGCATCCAAAATTTACCTTTGCTACCGACTCCCAAGAGGTAAAAAAAAACATGTCTTCGACCACTCTTGTTTTTGCTTTTGCATATCTCGTCCTAGGAATCGGCGGATTCGTTCTTACTGGCTCAACCCATAAAACCGCACTCATCCCCTGTATTTTCGGAATCCTGTTTTCCGTTTTTGGTCTTTTGGCGCGGAAGGACAACCTCCGCAAACACGTGATGCACGCCGCCGTGCTCATCGCCCTTCTTGCATTTCTTGGCACGGCTCGATCACTCCCTCATTTACCCGAACTGTTCAACGGCACAGCCGAAAAACCTGCAGCTATCATCACACAGGCGCTCAATGCGGCCCTGTCCTTGGCCTTTATCTTTCTCGCAGTTCGCTCTTTTATCCAAGCTCGGCGCGCCCGGAACTCATAAGTCCTCGGACCAGCTCCCCGATCTTTTTCGCAAACCCCAAATCCTCCCTTACAAACCCTGGACGATACCAAGGGGTCAGACCCAGGAGATCGTGCGTGACGCGGATTTGTCCCGTCGTTCCTTCCCCTGCTCCAATTCCAATCGTGGGAATCGATAGCGTTGTTGTCACCTGAGCAGCCACCTCAGGCACCATCAACTCCAACACTAGGGCACAGGCCCCTCTCTTTTCGATTTCCTTGGCATCCTTTAAGATCTGGCGCGCCTCCTCTTCGCTCTTTCCCTTTTTTCTGTAGCCCCCTTCCTTCTTCACGTTTTGGGGCAGCATTCCCAGATGACCGATCCATGGAATCCCAGCTTTTTGCAAAGCCTCCACCTGGGCAAAGATTTCCTTCCCTCCTTCGGGCTTCACCGCATCTGCTCCGGCTTGAATTAGTATTTTAGAGTTCTTCACGCAATCGTCCGCCGTTGTGTAACTTCCGAACGGAAGATCGACTGAGATCATGGCTTTTTTTCTTCCTCGGGAGACAGCTTCTGTCGCACGAATCATATCGGCCATCGTCACCCCAGTTGTGTCCGGCATCCCCAAAACGACCATCCCCAAACTATCTCCCACATGAATCAGATCGACTCCTGCCTCATCTAAAACCCGGCCCAACGGATAATCATAAGCGGTTAGAGAGAGAAGGAATCTCCCTTTCGGCCAATTCCGCAACTTGTCTGGATTCAAACGATCCGACGACATAAAGGACCCCCTCTACCTCGAAGCCAAGTGGCGACCTCCAAAACTGTTCCTGGAAGACCCGCAATCCGCAGACCTGGACGGATTTCGGCCAAAGGCTCAATCACAAAACGGCGTTCCGCCATTCTAGGATGCGGCAGGTTCAATCTCGGGTTTTTGATCCAGTTCCTGCCCGCATACAAAAGATCCAAGTCCAACGGCCGGGGTTCATTCACCCTTCGCACCGTTTTCCTGCCGCGCGAAATCTCGTACTCCTGCATCCATTGCAAAAGAACCTCCAAGCTTCCAGTCCAATTCAACTCCGCAACCTGATTCCGAAAAGCGGGAGTCCCTGGATGACAATCCACAGGATCTGTTTCGTACTCTGAAGAAAACTTTGCACTGGGATCGATACCTCGGAGCCAGTTCCTGGCTTTCGACAACTCCGCCCCGCGGTCCCCTAGATTCGAGCCAAGTCCGACTCCAATTCGCATCAGCTCAGCCCAAGCACATCGATCATCTGATATGCTTTCGCCGGTTTCCCCGCCAACCAGCTCGCTGCCCTCAATGCCCCCACGGCAAAAACATCCCGGGTGCTCGCCCGATGCGTCAACTCGATCCGCTCCCCATCCCCCGCCAACAACACCGTGTGATCGCCCACCACGTCGCCTCCTCGCACCGCGTGCACACCTATCTCTTCCTGCGTCCGCTCACCCGGTTCACCCGAGCGACCATGACGGGCCACACTCTCCGGATTGGAGTGTCTCGCTTCGGCCAAGATCTCCAACAAGCGCTTCGCGGTCCCGCTCGGCGCGTCCTTCTTCAGCCGATGATGAATTTCGATCACCTCGGAATCATATCCCTTCGATAAAGCCTTCGCCGCCTGAGCCGTTAGATAGAAAAGCAGGTTCACTCCGAGCGAAAAGTTAGGTGAATGAATGATGGGCACCTGATGCGACGCTTGTTGAATCAAATTCTTCTCCGCTTCCGTATGACCGGTTGTTCCACAGACGTAAGCCGCCTTTACAGCAACAACCTGCTGAATAATCTCCTTCGTTGCTGAACGATGACTAAAATCGACGACCACCTGAGCTTTTGCGACAGCCTTGGCCAAATCATCCCCGTGATCCGACTCACCCACCACCTCAAAGGATTTGTCGGCACGGGCCAACTTTAAGATCGTCTGCCCCATCCGTCCCTTTGCTCCAACCATGGTGAGTTTGATTGCCATAGATCTCCTGAATTCAAGATTACGCCAAACCAGCTTCCTTCAAAGTACGGAAAAGCTTTTCCCGGCTTCCTTCGGTAATCGGCACCAACGGCAGACGCAACTCATCCGCAAGCCAACCCTTGGCTGCCATGGCCGCCTTCACCGGTCCGGGATTACTTTCAATAAAGAGATCACGGAACACCCCTGCATATTTCTCATGCAACTCCTCGGCCTTTTTCCAATCCTTCTTAGTTCCCGCGTCGACTAATGCCTTCACTTCTTCCGGAATCAGATTGGAGGCAACGCTGACCACCCCCCTTGCACCTCGCTTCATAAACTCCACGGTCATGCCGTCGTCTCCGCTCAAAATCTCAAAATCCGCTGGTACAACTTTGCGGATGGCATCCACCCGCTCTGGCTTCCCCCCCGCCTCCTTAAGAGAACGAATGTTTGAACACTCCTTTGCCAAGCGCTCGACCGTCTCCACT
>Ga0114967_10003591_pt1 | contig 12688 bp, 11 predicted proteins | sample M_130628_MF_Meta_FD_92639 | JGI IMG/M metagenome (GOLD analysis project Ga0114967, IMG submission 92639) | Freshwater microbial communities from Lake Montjoie, Canada to study carbon cycling - M_130628_MF_MetaG | ecosystem: Environmental > Aquatic > Freshwater > Lake | place: Lake Montjoie... | reverse complement strand
CATTCAGTTTTATTTTCCTTTAGTGTAGGTGTTGATATGTCTACCAACTTTTGATTCATACATATCTTTTAACGTTACTAAAATTCCTGTTTCTTCTACATCACCAAAATGTTCATTTAATGCAGTGCCGAATGATCGCATTGTAGGTGAAAGATTCATATATGAATTAATTAATGGAGGTATATTCTCTCCAAGCACTCGTACTTTAGTGTTCAAAATTTTGTGAGCTTCTTTATATTCAAGATTTTTTATTTCATTAATAAAAGAGCTTACATCATTTGTAATTGGTAGCGCATGAATAGGAGTCACTAATTGGTCAGTATCGTTGAAATAATGTTGTAAAAATGCAAGTATATAATCCCTTGCAATTAAATTAAAATGACGAAACATAGTAACTTTCCCGAAAAAGTATTTCATATCTGGATTTTCAATTATTAAAGCACCAAGCCCATCCCACAAATTGTCCAGTGAAAATAAGCCTTTTCGGTTTTCTGGACGAGGCTGATATTTTGGTTGAACGAACGATCTGCCTAATTCAATTGTATAGGGTAAAAACTCTTTCTTAAATTTTTCTGAAAATCTAAACAGTTCGTTTGTTGCCAACATCAAAAAACCATTTTCATTAATTCCAGCATCTCCACATCGTATATAACGGTATCCACCTACGATTTCGTTTTCATCAGGATTCCAAACCACTAATTGATTATAACAGCTTTTACAAGTATCAAGTTCATCTAAATCGCAGTCTAAACCCGTTCCTCCTCCGGCTTCTCTAAAAGTCAGCTCTCTAAGTCGACCAATTTCTCTGAGTGTGTTAGGTGCATTATGAACATTGACATCATAAATTTGATTTGATCCGTTATTGGTAGACCTTAAAAATGTTATGTCATTTAGCTCTGAATGGAGTAGTGACATTGCAACAGGTTCAATTAATGGTTTCATTTTTCAGGCAACTAAATTGTATTCAAAGATAGCCAAAAACTAATCGCCATTAAAATTGGCTTCTGATAATTTCGTGTTGTTTTGATAGATAAACTCTTTAACATATTGTGCCCATTCAAAGTCAGATTTTGAATCATCAAATTGTGCAGGAGTAATAGGCTTACCAAATGTAATATGAATTTTTTTTCCTTTTTGGTGATACATCTCATCCATTAAGTAAAGCATCTCAATATTTGCTTTAATTCCTAATGATGTTCGCATACGTGAAAGATTATAAAAGAACGAAGTGTTTTCTCCTGTAATATGTACAGGAATTACATTTCTCTCAAACTTCTTCGATTTGACAACAAAACTTTTTTTCCATTCAAGATCTTTAATAACTCCCTTATTTTGTTTTCTTGATACCATTCCTGCTGGAAAAATCAATACTAATTGATCAGAGGTATATTGTTTATCTATAAGGTCTAAAGTTGAAACTGGATTTTTCCCATGCTTATTTACGCCAACAAATTCTTTTTCGAAATTTTTTATATTCAATAGTATATCATTTACTATAAACTTGACATCTTTTCTTTTTGTTCCGACTGCTTGTATAAGAGCAATTGCATCAATTCCTCCTAGTGGGTGGTTTGAAGCGATGATAGATCCTCCATTTTCCGGTATGTTTTCTATCCCACTAAATGTTGCAATCGGGCCAAAGTCGTGGATGATTGCATCAGCAAATTCGAATGAGTTTTTATGTCCGTTTTTTCGGATAAAATCGTTCACAAAATCTTGATGCACAATTCGCTTTAAATACTTCAGAATAAAACTTGGTAAAATCTTTAAAAGTTTGGGATTCTTAGTTGCAATAATATCCTCAACATTAATAAAATCATTGTTCGGCGCTTTCATAGTTTGCAAAAGTAATTATGTTATCTGTTTAGCAAAAATTTAGTGTAAGATGCTTTAGTGTGACAAAGTGGGAAATAATAGATTTTTATAATTTATACCATCGGGAATGCTAGTCTCACTAAATCAGCTGTTTATATTGCAAAAGCGCAAAAAATGATAAAGCTGTTGCGTTGGTTGAGTAACGCCATTTGATTTCAGCTGGATTGAAGGATTTTCTCCTTTTTTTAATTCCACAGATGCCTCAATTGTCAATTGATTTTATTGTAATACCCAATAAAACAATGGATTACAAAAACATTAATGCCTCCTAAGGCTGTTTCGTCACTTTTAGAGAAATGATTTTAGTAACATGATAATCAATACTATATGCAAAGTTTTTAACAAAGTGGGATAAAGTGGTAAAAAGTGGGAGAAAATCATTTATTTTTACATCCTAACCACGAATAGTGGGAAAAACTAAAAAAGCATGACACAATTTTTAGGAGAATTCGATTGTAAGCTAGATGCGAAAGGGCGTTTGAGTTTGCCATCTACAATCCGTAAAAAAGTTTCTCCAGAGGCACAAGAAAAATTTGTCGTTAATAGGGGATATGAAAATTGTTTGCATTTGTATCCAATGGATGAGTGGTTAAAAGTGAGTACGGAAGTGAACAAGCTTAATCTGGATGTTAAAGACAATCGCCTGTACGCACGTTATTTTTTCAGGGGAGCAACAGAAATAGAATTAGACGCTGCAGGTCGAATATTATTACCAAAGACATTGTGTGAGCACGCTGGAATCGATAAAGAAGTTGTCTTGTCAGCATTCGGATCCAAAATAGAAATATGGTCTAAGGATAAGTACAAAGAGATGATAGCAAGTGAGCCAGATGATATTTCTGACTTAGGTGAAAAAGTAATGGGTAAAATAAATAAGATTGGAGACGAAGGTGGTGTATCATGACCCAGTAATGGTGGCCGAGTGCATTGAAGGGCTCAATATTCAAGAAGGTGGGATATACGTAGATGTAACATTTGGAGGAGGAGGTCATTCAAGAGGAATATTAAATGTTTTGAAGGGAGGAAAGTTAATTGCATTTGATCAGGACATGGACGCATTGCTTAATGCACCAGATGATATAAGATTTCAATTGATTAATAAAAATTTTAGTGAATTGAAAGCTGCTTTAAATGTGATTGGGGTCTTTGAAATTGATGGTTTACTTGCTGATCTGGGTGTCTCTTCACATCAATTTGATGAAGGCTCGAGAGGATTCTCAATCCGGTTTAATTCGAAACTTGATATGAGAATGGATCAGCGAATTGGTATAACGGCTGAGGATATACTCAATGATTATGATCAAAAACAGTTAACATTTTTGTTCAGAGAGTATGGCGAATTAAGAATAGCCCATAGAATAGCTGGAATTATAGTAAGTGAGAGAAAGAAAAAAAGAATTGAAACTGTAGAAGATTTGAAGGAAGCGGTTAGTTCTTGTGCGCCAAAGTTTAAAGAGCATACATTTTATGCACAGTTGTTTCAAGCAATTAGAATAGAGGTAAATCAAGAGTTAATAGTATTAGAGGAGATGTTGTCACAAGCGGTTGAATTACTTAAGCCAAGGGGAAGATTGGTAGTAATGAGTTATCATTCTTTAGAAGACAGAATAGTAAAAAATATAGTTAATAAGGGCAGTGTGAAAGGTGAGATTCAAAAGGATTTTTTTGGAAATATAATTGGAGTTCCACTAAAAGCAATTAATAAAAAACCAATAGAAGCTAGCGACGCAGAAATAAAAAGAAATACAAGATCACGAAGTGCTAAATTAAGAATTGCCGAAAAAAAATGAATAAGATTAAAAACAAAGAAGTGAATTCATCTTCAGTGGTTGAGCAACCAAAAGAGAAGTCGACTTCTTTTAGTTTTTCAATTGATAAGTTGATGAACATTTTTAAGGTTTTCAATTTCTTCAATCGTGATTTAGTTATTCGAAATATTCCGTTTGTTATCTATTTAACCTTTATCGCACTGTTTTATATATGGAATTCATATGCGGTTGATAAAACCGTTCGAGAAATTGATAAAACTGATAAAGAGCTGAAGGAGTTTCGCTCAGAATTTATTACTGGAAAGTCTGACTTGATGTATAAGTGTAAGATGACCGAGGTTGCAAACAATATCGAAATGTACGGTGTGAAGGAAAGTAAAGAAGCTCCAAAGAAAATTTTAATTACAAAATAATACTTGCTACAAAATAAAATGGCAGGACAAGGACAGAAAAAAGATATTTTATTAAGGGTAAACTTAGTTTTTCTAGGGTTTATATTATTTGGCTCATTCATTCTATTTAGCATTGGAAAAGTCCAAATAACAGAAGGAGAAATGTGGAGAAGTAAACAACAAGCATTAAACTTAAAATTTGTTGAGATAGATCCGATGCGAGGGAATATTTATGCTTGCGATGGTAGTTTATTAGCAACATCATTGCCGAGGTATGATGTCCATATAGATATTATGGCACCAGCAATTACAAACTCTGTATTTAATGAAAAATTAGATTCTTTATCGAATGCACTAGCAAACTTGTTCGGAGACAAAACGAAACTAGATTATAAGCAATTATTGCGCGAAGCTAGAAACGAGAAGAATAGATATTTTTTAATAAAAAGAAATATAACATTCGAACAACGAAATAAGTTAGTCAATTTTCCACTTTTAAATCTGAGGAAAAACAATGGCGCTTTAATTATTTCACAATTAAGTAGAAGAGAAAAGCCATTTAAGGAATTGGCGAGTAGAACAGTTGGATTTAAAGTAAATGATAGTACGATTACTTCTGTAGGAATTGAAGGGGCTTATAATGATTATTTAAAAGGTATCCGAGGAAAGCGATTAATGCAACGAATTTCTTCATCCGTTTGGAAACCAGTAAATAATGAAAATGAAATTGAACCAAAGGATGGTAGTGATATAGTTACAACTATAGATATTAATATACAAGATGTAGCAGAAAACGCATTACTCGAAAATTTAGTAAAGAATAATGCAAAAATGGGTTGTGCGGTTTTGATGGAGGTTGCTACAGGTCAAGTAAAGGCAATTGCAAATCTTAAACAAAATGAGCAGGGGGTTTACGAAGAGTCTTATAATGTTGCAATAGGTAATGCTACTGAGCCAGGATCAACATTTAAATTGGCTTCATATATTGTTGCAATGGAGGACGGCTTTTTGAATCCAGACGATACTATTCCAACCTATGGTGGACGCAGAAATTTTGGTACTGAAACAATTGAAGATTCACATCCTGACGGAAAAGCCTATAAGTCAGTTAAAGATGCATTTGCTCATTCTTCTAACGTAGCGGTTGCTTCAGCAATTTCTAAGTATTATCAAAAAAATCCACAGTCGTATATCAACGGTATCAAAAAGCTACATATAGATTGTGATCTCGGAATAAAATTATCAGGTGCTACTTATAATTCAATAAAAAACACAGGTGATAAATCGTGGTCTGGTGTTTCGTTGCCTTTTATTTCTATGGGTTATGAAACATTGCTTACTCCAATTCAGCTTTTGACATTTTATAATGCAGTTGCGAATAATGGTAAGATGGTTGCGCCCATTTTTGTTAAAGAAATTAGAAATAAGAGCGAAGTACTTCAAAGGTTCAGTCCAATTGTAATTGCCGATTCTATTTGTTCTCAGGCTACAATAAAAAAAGCAAAAATATTATTAGAAGAAGTTGTAAAAACCGGTACGGCAAAAGCCATTAAGAATAGTCAATATTCAATTGCTGGTAAAACTGGAACTGCGCAAATTGCTTCTATGAATGGATACGATAAAAAGACTTATCAGGCTTCCTTCTGTGGATATTTTCCTGCTGAAAATCCAAAATACTCATGTATAGTTGTTGTGTATGCTCCTAATAGCGGATTGATTTATGGATCTGAATTAGCTTGTCCTGTATTCGCAGATATCGCTGCAAAAGTTTATTCATTGGACATCAAAATGCACAAGGAATTAAATAGGTATCCAGACTCGCTTTTTGCAGGCTTCCCAATAATTAAATCAGGCCAGGCAAATCAGACTTCAAATGTTATAAAGGCACTTTCTATTCCATACGATATACAAACTAACGGTTGGGTAGATACGAACTTAAAGAAAGTTGAAAATTCATCAAGCTTTGTACCCAACGTTGTTGGTATGGGCCTTAGTGATGCAATTTTTCTACTAGAATCTTTTGGTTTGATTGTTCAGCCGGTAGGAAGAGGAAAGGTGTATAAACAATCGATTAAAGCAGGATTAAAATTAGAAAAAGGTCAAAAAATAATTATTGAATTAACTTGATGAAGCTTTTAAAAGAAATATTATACAAGACAAATATTGAGCAGGTGGCTGGGTCTACTTCTGTTAATATTTCTGACATTGCTTTTGATTCTAGAAAGGTAAGTGAGTGGTCATTATTTGTTGCTGTCCGAGGCGCTGTTGCTGATGGGCATGATTTTATTTCAACAGCAATTGAAAAAGGGGCAATCGCAATTATTTGCGAAGAAATGCCTGAGGCTATTATCCCTAGAATAACATATGTGAAAGTTAAAGACTCTTCACATGCTTTAGCTGTTGTATGTAATAATTTTTACGATGATCCTAGTTTAAAATTAAAATTGATTGGAGTTACGGGTACTAATGGAAAAACTACTTCCGTCACATTATTGCATTCTCTATTTACACAGTTAGGTTTTAAGTGTGGACTAATTAGTACTGTAAATAATTTGATTGGAGAAATTACAATTCCATCAACTCATACCACCCCGGATCCATTACAAATAAATCAGCTTTTGTCTAAAATGGTGGCGGAGAACTGTGATTATTGTTTTATGGAAGTTAGTTCGCATGCTGTTGTTCAAAAAAGAATCGATGGCTTAACATTCTTAGGTGGAGTGTTTACAAATATAACTAGAGATCATCTAGATTATCACAAAACCTTTGATGAATATATAAAAGCAAAAAAAGGATTTTTTGATTGTTTGCCTGAAGGTTCGTTCGCACTTGTAAATGCCGATGATCGTAACAATCAAATCATGGTTCAAAATACAAAAGCAAGTATTAAAACTTTTGCGCAAAAAAATGTTGCTGATTTTAAAGTAAAAATATTAGAAAATAATTTTTCGGGCTTGTTACTAAATATAGAAGGTAATGATGTATTATGTTCTTTGATTGGAAGTTTTAATGCAAGTAATTTATTAGGTGTGTATGCTGTTGCTATGCTATGTAACCAAGAAAAAATAAATGTTCTTACTGCTTTGAGTAACCTACGGCCACCAGCAGGAAGATTTGATTGTTTACAGTCTGAAAACAATATTACTGGGATTGTAGATTACGCACATACACCTGATGCACTAGAAAATGTTTTAAATACAATAAATAATATTCGAACAGGAAATGAATCAATAATTACAATTATTGGATGCGGTGGTGATAGAGATGCTGGCAAGCGCCCGCAAATGGCACAAATTGCATGTGAATTAAGTAGCAAAGTGATTCTTACTTCAGATAATCCAAGAAGTGAAAATCCGGAAACTATTATTAAAGAAATGCAAGCAGGTGTTCCTCCGCAATATTATAGAAAGTCTCTTGCTATTTCAGATCGTCGTGAAGCAATTCGTACAGCTGTTGCACTAGCGCAGCCAGGCGATATTATTTTATTAGCGGGCAAAGGACATGAAAAATATCAAGAAATAAATGGAGTTAAACATCCATTTGATGATAAGGAAATTTTAAACGAAACATTACAATCTTATTAATTTATGCTTTATTATTTTTTTGATTATTTAGATAGAGTTTATGATTTACCAGGAGCAGGTGTGTTCCATTATATTTCGTTTAGATCTGCGATGGCACTCATAACATCTTTACTTGTTACACTTGTTTTTGGAAAACGAATCATAAATATATTATTGAAACTTCAGGTAGGAGAGACAATTCGCGATTTAGGATTGACAGGTCAAAGTGAAAAGAAAGGCACTCCAACTATGGGAGGTGTAATAATTATAGCCGGGATATTAATTCCTACTATGTTATTTACACGATTAAATAATGTATATATCATTTTAATGATTATAAGCACACTTTGGTTAGGTACAATCGGATTTGTAGATGATTATATTAAAGTATTTAAAAAAGATAAAGAAGGCTTGCGAGCAAAATCAAAATTGATTGGTCAAATTGGACTTGGGATTTTTGTGGGGTGTGTATTGTATTTTAATAATAATGTTGTTGTTAAAGAAAAACTAAGTAAACAAAAAATAGTAATTGAACAAAAGGGAAATATTATTGATGATATGAAGAGTAAAGAGGGTTTTTTATTTTCCGGTAAAAATACAAAATCAACAAAAACAACAATTCCATTTTTTAAGAATAATGAGTTTGATTATGCTGATTTAATTTCATGGTCAGGCGATAATAAAAAATATTTGTTGCCATTGCTTTTTATCATTATCGTAACATTTATTATCACCGCAGTTTCTAATGGATCAAATATAACTGATGGAATTGATGGATTAGCTACTGGTACTTCTGCTATTGTTGGCGTTACACTTGCGGTTTTTGCCTATGTGTCAGGTAATGCAATATTCGCAAACTATTTGAACATAATGTATATTCCGAACACCGGAGAGTTGATGGTTTTCATGAGCGCCTTTGTTGGAGCTTGCGTTGGTTTCTTGTGGTATAACTCATATCCTGCGCAAGTATTTATGGGTGATACAGGAAGCCTTGCTATTGGAGGTTTAATTGCAGTTTTTGCAGTTGCGGTTAGAAAGGAATTATTGATTCCAATTATCTGCGGAATCTTTTTAGTGGAAAATTTATCTGTAATGATTCAGGTAAGTTATTTTAAATATACTAAGAAAAAATTCGGTGAGGGTAGAAGGGTTTTTAAGATGTCTCCAATTCATCATCATTATCAAAAGTTAGGATATCACGAATCAAAAATTGTCACTCGATTTTGGATTATAGGAATAATGTTAGCAGTGCTCAGTATTGTTACATTGAAATTAAGATAAATGAATAGCGAAAAGAAAATAGTTGTATTGGGAGCTGCAGAAAGTGGAGTTGGCACAGCTATTCTTGCTCAAAAGCAGGGCTTTGATGTTTTTGTATCTGATTTTGGTAAGATATCAGATAAGTATAAGAAAGAGCTAACGACTAGGAATATACCCTTTGAAGAAAATTGCCATACACAAGAAATAATATTTAGTGCATCAGAAGTTGTAAAGAGTCCAGGGGTTCCTGATAAGGTTGCGATTGTAACTAGTATTAAGGAGTTGGACATACCTATTATATCTGAAATCGAATTCGCTTCAAGATTCACAAATGCAAAAATGATTTGCATAACCGGAACAAATGGTAAAACAACTACAACACTATTAACATATCATATTCTTCAAAAAGCAGGATTGAATGTTGGGTTAGCAGGAAATGTAGGAAAGAGTTTTGCTCGTCAAGTAGCTGAAGAAAAATTTGATTACTACGTTTTAGAGCTAAGTAGCTTTCAGCTAGATGGCTGTTATAATTTCAAAGCGGATGTCGCAATTCTGACCAATATTACTCCTGATCATCTTGATAGATATGATTACAATCTTCAAAAGTATATTGATTCAAAATTTAGAATAATACAAAATCAAGGACCCTCAGATGCATTTATTTATTGCGCAGATGATATGCTTACAGAGCAAGAAATCACTAAAAGAGAATTTAAAATGCAGTGCTTTCCATTTTCAATAAATCAGAAGAATGGAATGAATGCCTATGTAGAAAATAATAACCTTATAATTCAAACCCATAACCAAACACTAAATATGTCAATTCAAGAACTAGCATTACAAGGAAAACACAACTTGTACAATTCAATGGCTTCAGGAATCGCCTCAAGAATTTTAGAAATCAGAAAGGAAGTAGTAAGAGAAAGTTTTTCAGATTTCGAAAACATTGAACACCGATTAGAATTTGTAAATTCAGTCCATGGGATCGATTTTATTAATGATTCAAAAGCCACGAATGTTAACTCAACATGGTATGCATTAGAAAGTTTACAGAGCCCAATAATATGGATTGCTGGTGGCGTTGATAAAGGAAACGATTATTCAATGTTAACTGATTTAGTACAAAATAGAGTGAAAGTATTAATATGCTTGGGAACTGAGAATAAAAAGCTGATTAAGGCATTTAAAGAAATAGTTCCTGTAATTATTGAAACATCTTCTGCTGATGAAGCCGTACAAGCCGCATACCGCTTAGGTAAAAAAGGTGATACCGTGTTGTTATCGCCTTGCTGTGCTTCGTTTGATTTGTTCGAAAATTATGAAGACCGTGGTCGTCAATTTAAGGCTGCTGTTCGCTCGTTATAATTTTTTGTGATGAACTGGATTCAGAGAAATATTAAACTTAAGGGCGATAAGACAATATGGATTGTTGTCTTCCTGCTCTCTATTGTTAGTTTGTTAGCTGTTTACAGTTCTACAGGATTGCTTGCATTTAAAAAAGTTTCAGGCAATACCGAGCATTTCTTATTCAAACATTTTATAGTTTTATGTGGAGGAGGTGTAATTATGTATATTACAGCATCGTTTCCCTATACCCTTTATGCAAGACTTGCAAGGTTTTTTTATTTGCTAGCAGTTCCATTGCTGATATTCACATTGTTTATGGGTACTAATTTGAATGATGCAAACAGATGGATTACACTTCCGATTATTGGAATGACATTTCAGACTTCGGACTTTGCTAAAATAGCATTGATATTATTTTTAGCGCGACAAATTTCTAAAAGTCAGGATACAATTAATGAATGGAGAGCTACTGTAGTTCCATTAATAATTATTGTTGGAATTGTTTGTGTGTTAATTTTTCCCGCAAATTTCTCTACTGCTGCTTTATTATTTTTTACTTCAATGGTCATTATGTTTATTGGTAGAGTAAGTATAAAACATCTTGCTAAAATTGTAGGAATCGCTTTGATTTGTATAACATTATTTTTTGCTGTTGCACACGTAGTAGGTTATAAAGGTCGTATTGAAACTTGGATAAACCGCATCATGACTTTTGTAGGTTATAATGACCATAAGGCTGATTCCAAAAATGCGAAGTTTGAATTTTCTGATGAAGACTATCAAGCACAGCAAGCAAAGATTGCAATTGCAACAGGAGGTTTTTTCGGGAAAGGTCCAGGTAATAGTGAGCAGCGGAATTTTTTGCCACATCCTTATTCTGATTTTATTTTTGCAATTATAATAGAAGAGTATGGATTGGTGGGTGGTTTTTTTATACTCATTTTATACTTGCTGTTTTTTTATAGGGCGTTGCTTATTGTTAAACGAACTGAAAAAGCATTTGCTGCAATGATTACAATCGGCTTTGCATTTAGTATGGTGTTTCAAGCACTAATAAACATGGGTGTGGCAACAGGTGTGTTTCCTGTTACCGGGCAAACATTGCCAATGTTAAGTATGGGTGGGTCGTCCATTATATTTACAAGTTTTGCGTTTGGGGTAATCCTAAGCGTTAGTAACTCAATTGAGAATCAAGAAAAATTGGAAGATATAAGTGCAATAAGTTAAATAAATGAGCAAGGTAATCATAAGCGGTGGTGGTACTGGCGGACATATTTTTCCTGCCCTTGCAATAGCGCATGCGTTAAAAAAAATTCATCCTGAAACAGAAATTTTATTTGTTGGTGCAGATGGTAAAATGGAAATGGAAAAAGTCCCCGCAGCAGGATATGAAATAATCGGATTGCCTATTGCTGGTATTAAAAGAAGTTTGTCAATTGACAATTTGTTTTTTCCTGTTAAGCTTATTAAAAGTTTATCAAAAGCAAACAGTATATTAAAATCGTTTAAGCCAGATATTGCAATAGGTGTTGGTGGTTATGCAAGTGGACCTATGCTATTTGCAGCTTCAATGAATGGCATTCCAACATTAATTCAAGAGCAGAATTCTTACCCTGGAATTACTAATAAATTACTTTCCAAGAAAGCGACTAAAATTTGTGTTGCTTATGAAGGAATGGATAAATTTTTTCAGTCCTCAAAAATTATGTTTACGGGAAACCCAGTTCGTGAGGACATCAAAGATTTACATAATAAAAAATCAATTGCTGCGCAATATTTTCAACTTTCAGAATCTACTCCGACATTATTAATTGTTGGTGGAAGTCAAGGAGCAAGATCAATTAACAAAGCAATTTATGCTGATTTAGAAAAATTAAATGATTCTGGAATACAAGTTCTTTGGCAAACAGGAAAAAGTTTTTTTGCTGAAGCAAATGAGAAAATCGAACAAATTAATTCTGATAGCATAAAAGCATTTGATTTTATATCAAAAATGGATCTAGCTTATTCGTTATGTGATCTCGTTGTTGCACGTGCAGGAGCGAGCACTGTATCTGAATTATGCATCGTAAAAAAGCCTTTGATTTTGGTTCCATTACCTACAGCTGCAGAAGATCATCAAACAAAAAATTGTTTAGCACTAGTAAATAGAAATGCTGCAATATTAATTAAGGATCAAGATGCCGCATTAAAATTAATTGACGAAGCAATCAGTTTAATGAATAATCTTTTTAAGCGTGAAGACTTAGCAAAGAATATTGCTCCATTGGCACGACCAGATGCAGCTGATACAATTGCCAAAGAAATATTTTCAATTATCAATAAAAAGTAATTTACATAAATGAAAAACGAGTTAGCTAATATAAAGCATGTTTACTTTCTAGGAATAGGAGGAATAGGCATGAGTGCGATAGCTCGTTATTTTCATGCAGTTGGGAAGTCTGTTTCAGGATATGATAAAACACCAACACCACTAACACAT
>Ga0114967_10003589_pt1 | contig 12692 bp, 33 predicted proteins | sample M_130628_MF_Meta_FD_92639 | JGI IMG/M metagenome (GOLD analysis project Ga0114967, IMG submission 92639) | Freshwater microbial communities from Lake Montjoie, Canada to study carbon cycling - M_130628_MF_MetaG | ecosystem: Environmental > Aquatic > Freshwater > Lake | place: Lake Montjoie... | reverse complement strand
TAGTGCATTTTCCACAAGTGTTTGCACCAGGACAACAACTATGGTCATGATCAACCATAAGTCGTCTTCCATTGTTATCTTTAAAGCAAATTTTGCAAACACCGTTTTGCTCATCTTCAATTTGTAGGTAGTCTTCTGGTGTCATACCTCCATATTTTCTATAAACATCTAGATGACCCATGTATTTGTCGCAGTCAAAACAATAAGTTCTGGTTCTATATACTTTTTCTTTATACTTTCCACTTTTGCGATCTGGAAAATTTGATTCGTCAAAATATTCTAGACATCTATTGCATAATATTAAACCTTTTTCATTATACTTTCTAGGACGCTTTCTTTTTGAATCATGCTCATTTAAATCATATTCCCGCACACATTCTTTACAAAAATGCTTATACCCATCTGCAGATTTAGAGTATTTGTGAAAGTTGGACAGTTCTTTATATGCCTTGCATTTTGTGCATCTTTTTTGCCCATCTTTATTATATGAAGGGGCTTCGTGTTGTTTTCTCATAATTAAAGTATACCATAAAATTCAGATTTATTCAGATTTATAAATAGACAAAATTTGAAAATATTGTAAACGTATACGATACACAAATTCTAACAACAATTCAAAAAAATTAGTCCGCACACCAGTACCCACCCTGCCTCAAAAAATATTCTAATCTATTTTTAGACTCATCGGCGTGTCGCATTGTCACTGTCAGTGGTGTGTGTTAGTTTATAGATATGGAAACAATAACAGAAACAGAAGCAGGTTGCTACTCAGATTGTGAGTATGTGTGTGAGTGTGTGCAGTATAAGGTAGGTGCAGACAAATGACGTGTGAGGTATGCGACTACTTTGACGCTAACGAAGTCATGGTATACAAGACAGAGATACTTAACCTATCTATGGTAGTCATGTGTGACTATTGCTTTAACGAGATAAAGGAGATGAAGAATGCAACGGTCTAAGGCTTACTATGTGGTAAGGGGTATTGCTAGGGCATTGACTCAGTTAGTCATAGCGTCTATGGTTGTTGGTGTATTGTATGTGTTTGTGTTGTTGTATTGGGCAGCATTGTATCCTTAACGGTGTGTTGCCTTGACATACCCCCAGATCCAGGGCCGGGCGGCCTGTGGATAAGTCTGTGCATAAGAGTTTACCTTATGTTAACCTAAAAATGACCATATCAGCTTTACATTGTCCGTGGCTCATGATAGTCTGAAGACATAAGGAAAGAGAGAGTGAGCCTAGCAAATAATCCGAAAGGTGAGCCTAGCAAATAAATCTCTCAATAAAGAATAGGAAATAGAAATGACATTAGCAGAAACAGGAATCAAGCAGGACTTGACTATCGGTAACGTGGTTGCCATTAGCCGTAAAGGTGTAATCCGTGCAAGCGGAATCATCGAATCAGTAAAGCAGGTAAACCAAGACCGCTTTGATATCACATTCACTAACGGAAAAACCGAGTCAATGGTATGGGGAAAGACGCTCACCGTAGTTTGAGTGTCAGACCCTCATGTTAGAATAAAAACAACAAGAAAGGAAAACTAATGTATATAGTAGAAGTAATCAAGAAGGGTATCGGAGTCGTTGAGACTTTCGGTTCACGCTCTAGGGCAGAAGCAGAAGCACAGAAGAACGCTTATGCTCTCATGTATCCTGACCATGTTGTCATGATTGAATGGTCAAACTAGGGCGTGTCAACTTGACATACCCCAGATTTTGGGCCGGGCGATCCGGCCGCCTGTGGATAACTATTTACGAGAATTATTCTACGAGGCGGAAAAAATAAGGGCTGGAATGTTTTCATTGTCAGTCGCCCATGTTAGAATGAAGACGTAAAGAAAGGTAAACTAAAATGGAAATCAAAGAAATCAGAAAGAACGGAATCGGAAACGGTTTCTCAGTAATCAACCCTCAAGATGGGTTTCGTAAAGATAACACTATCTGGAACGGTGAGTGTTCAGAATGTGGTGAACGAGTGTATAACTCAGTAATGACTAAGTATGCATGGACTCACTCTCGTGAAGTAAAGAATGAACAATGGGGATACTCAACCCAACAACGTAGCGAACAGTGTTTCACTGTCTGAGGCTACTGCTAGAATAAAGACATAAAGAAAGGATAACTAAAATGAAAGAATGTTTCTTGTGTGAGGAAGGCAGTCCTGCCGTAACCGTATCACCATACAACTATCATGTGTGTGCTATGCACTACTCACAGGATGTCTATGAGTTTGCAACTGACTACTCATAGGCTTTCACTGTCAGAGGCTAGTGCTAGAATAAAATCAAACGAAAGGTAAAACTAAAATGACAAATCATGACCGTATCTCTGGAATCTTAGAGACAATCCGAATTGCTAAGGGTGCAGACTCTCACGCTGACGTTATGCCCTATGTAGTCGGCATGATGACCGCCGTCCTCAATGATTCACAACTTGAGGCTATGGAAGAGGCAGCCCAGCAATACTAACATATTCCAGAAATGGAATGTGGGGCCGGGTGATCCGGCCGCCCCTCCTGCTATTTAAGAAGTCTATTAAAAATGATGCATTTTTTACCGCTGACGTTTTCACTGTCCGACGTGTCTGTTAGTCTTGTAATACAAACAACGAAAGGATAACTAATGCGATTCGACCCTATTTTTGGTGAGGCTAACGAAATCGTTGGCTACCTCGACGACATGGGCAACGAGTGGACTGTCGAGCAAGTCGAGGACTACTGGGATGTCTCGGGCAACGAGCCTGACGGCATGTGGCTTGATGAGGACGCTCTCAACTCTGTTGGCTGGGGTAGCGACGAGGCTTACTTCTAAGTCACCGCAAGGGGGCCGGGGCCGTTATCAAATCGTTACATTGGATTACGTACATTACGTTTTCACTGTCAGTCGCTCGTGTTATTCTTGTATTACAACGAAAGGAAAACTAATGGAAGAAAAAATACTGGTATCGGTTTGGGTGCTCAATCAGTGGATTGAAAACGCTCGTGGTGAGGAAAAGCACTGGGCAGAGCAGGGGAATGTCGCTATGGAAAACTACTACGCTGGTCGTGGTCGTGCTTTCGAGTTTATTCTCTCTGAGTTCAGAAACAACTAAGCAAAAGGACACAATAAAATGATGACACGCAAAGACTATGTTTCAACTGCTAAGATTCTCAATGACCTTTGGCTTGATTTGCCAATCAGTAACATTGAGCTGTTTGAGGATACCGTTATGGCTTTCTCTAAAATGTTTGCAGAAGATAACGAACGATTCGACCACAAGATTTTTTATAACGCTTGTTTCAAGGAGACATACTAATGAACCTGGTACCATTGTTTGCTGTAATGTTTGGGCTACTCGTAATCAATACCGTGATTATTTTCTACCTGTTGGCTAAATACAAGGAAGCCAAGCATGAAGCATTTATCAATCGACCACCATTCTAGGGGGGCCGGGCGATCTTCGTTATAAAGTTGTTACGAAAACCTTACGAAACGCCTTGAAAATGTCCGAGGTATCTGCTAAGATTAGTATATGAAGAAAAAGACCAAGCACAAAGCAACAGAAAACAAAGCCTACATCGAGGCTATGCGTGAGTTGCGTCGTTCCAATGCGGCTACTGCCCATGACAATCGACCTAACCGTCAGCGGACTCGTTCAGCAATCAAGCAGGTAGCAATCAAGGAGTTTGCATAATGGAGATACTGGCTATTTGTAATAATTTTGCTCCAGATACCCTTGCACCTGATGAAGGCGACGGTATTGATTGGACAAAGGTTTGTACAACTTGTTTTTGGCACGAAGAACAGCACAAGGAGTTTGCATAATGGACATGAGAACAAAGAATCGTATTCGTGAACACACAGGCGATGGGCATTGGCTGGTAAAGATGGAGAGTAACGTATTGCGTGAAGGCAAATCTTTATTTGAGTGTATATGTAGTTGGCGTGGCTGGCTTGATGTGCCTTAGAAATCCTAACATAGTAACATAATGGCTCTGTAACTCAGTGGTTAGAGTGCCACCCTGTCACGGTGGAAGTCGCCAGTTCAAGTCTGGTCAGAGTCGCAAATCGAACAAAGGAGTCATCATGTAACAGAGTAAATCACCCACAGTTACCGAAACCTAGGTGCAAAAAAGTAGGGCTGTGGCGCAGTTATTATTCCCCTTTAGCTCAACGGCAGAGCAACGAGCTGTTAACTCGTAGGTTCTTGGTTCGAATCCAAGAGGGGGAGCCAGGATCCGGCCCACCTTTTCACTGTCAGTCGTAGGTGTTACGATAGTATTACAAACGAAAGGAAATTAGCCGTGGCTTATGTGTCTGCATATGGTAATTATGGAGCAGAAAGAGTAGTGTTCTTTGATATTGGTGATTTGTCTATTTCTCAATGGGATACCCTCGGGGAATTGCCTGACCATGACAAACTGCACTATGTCAATGCTATCCTAAACAAAGAATCAACAAAGAAATGGGAAGACTAATGAAACGTGAATCATACATTCCACCTAAAGGAATATCCGAAAAAGAGTTCCTCACAATAGTTGCAAATGACCTAGTAGATATGCTAGTCTTAAAAGAGGTAGACTTTACCTTTGTGCCAAGTGTTCGTGACTTCATTGTCAAGTATTCCAAATCCCGACACCGAAAGGGTAGAAAATGAAAAGCAATCCATTTGAGGGAGACGAGCAAGGTATGGAAATCATGGAGGCATTGGATGAATACTATGCCAATCCAGAAGGATATTCATATTGGGACTTCGAAGAAATCTTCCAAGACCGTGACCCATTCGAGTTTCTCTAAGGAGTAGTAATGCCCAAGTATCGCATAAACGCAACGGTAACGGTAGAAATGTATCTACCTGATGACTTCGACCCCAATAGGGATAACGAAGGAGACATACTTTATTCCCTTGATGGATATGTTCGTCAAGACGGTGTAGACGGTTGGAGACTGTGGAAGGCTGCATTGGCTGACAATGGTATGTGGCATAATGACGCAGACTACAAAATCGTAGAATGAACATACCCCTAATTGTTATAGCAGGGTTTGTATGCTTTGTGGTTTTCTTTCCGCTAATTGCTTATATCTTTTATGCCGTCGAGGTTTTGAGTTATAGGTTTGGTAACAAGGTTGACGACACAGCAAATTTGGATGACTAGGGGGCCGGGCCGCTTTCACTGTCAGAGGTGCGTGTAATAATGGTATTACAACGAAAGGAAAAATTATGCCGAATATGAAACTCATCCCCACTCGTGCTGGACTTGTCTACGAATGTGTAGAATGTGGAATGACTTTTGACGCATGGAGCACTATTCCACCAGACCACGAATGTATGACCGTCTTTAGTTTTTAGTGTCAGACGCTACTGTTAGAATAAGAGAAACGAAAGGAAAACGTAATGGGCTTGGATATGTATTTAGAGGTTCGCAAGTTTGTCGAAACCCACGATTGGGTAAACGAGAATGGCGAATATGTCCGTAAGGAAAAAGAGGGTGCAGAGGCTATCAAGGTTGCAGGTCTTGAGAACCTTACTTCGAAAGAGGCTGTTGGCATTACTGTTCAGACTACCGCCATTTACTGGCGTAAGGTCAACGCTATCCACAACTGGTTTGTCAACACCTGTGCCAATGGTGTAGACGAATGCCAGCAAATTCCTGTAGACCGTAGCAAGTTGCAAGCGTTGCGTGACCAAGTAGATTTGGTTATTCGCAAAAAGAATCCAGCAGTTGCTCAAGAGTTTTTGCCAACCTCATCGGGTTTCTTCTTTGGCTCAACTGAGTATGACGAGTGGTATTGGTCAGACATGCAATTCACTCTTGATGAACTCAACCGTGTTCTGTCTGAGACGACGGACTCATATGGGATTGACTTCTTCTATCAGGCTTCTTGGTAACAAGACGAGGGGTGCGACTCGCTAACGCATAACCCTTCGGGGGCCGGGCCGCTTGATCTTGCAACTTTCACTGTCCGTGGCTCCTGTTAGTATAAGTATATGACAAAGTTGATTCGCTCAAAAGACCGTAAAGTAACCAATGCTGTAACGCCTAATGGCAAGCAAGCCTCTATCGCTAACACTTTTGGTTTGCCTAGTGGCACTCTCTTTTCTTGTCCAGGTGCTACTAGCGTATGCGAAACTATCTGCTATGCTGGCAAACTTGAAAAGGTATTCAAGGGTGTGCGTATCAACCTGCTTCACAACTGGGAGTTAGTCAAAGACGCAGACTATCTCAAAATATATGACCTTCTCTATGAAATGATTAGTGAGTTTGTGTCTGATTGCGAACGTCGTGGTGCAGAAAAGTTATTCCGCATTCACTGGGACGGTGACTTCTTTAATGAAGAATACACCTATGCATGGCGTGATGTGATTTGTGAGTTTGAGGATGTGCAATTCTGGGCATACACTCGTAGTGCTTTCGCTGTGCCTATCCTAATTAACATTCCTAACCTTGGCTTCTATTTCTCAACCGATAGTGCTAACAAGGATTTGGCTATCTCTCTCAAAGAGACTCACGGTATCAAGTTGGCATACCTTGCTCAGACGTTTGCTATTGGTAAGGCTGACATTCTTGAGATTACTGGTCAGACTGCTATCCCATGCCCCGAAAATAACAAAAAGATTCCTATGATTAGCGAGAAGGGTAGTGCCTGTGTGACCTGTGGGCAATGTATCTTCCAACGCAACGACATCCTGTTTTCTGCTACAAAGAAGTAGCGGAGGGCAGGGCCGGGTGATCCGGCCGCCCATTCCCAATGTAACAATTAGGTTACGATAGGCTGAAAATAGCCCCTAGGACTTGATATTGTGTGTGTTTTCTGTCATACTTGATATATCAGCAAGACCGCTGGTAATTAGGTTGGCTGGCTCGCCAACAGAAATGAGGAAGCAAATGGGTAACATCAACATTGGAGACACCTTCACCACGCAGAAGTCTGGCGTATCGGGAACGGTTCAGGAAATCATCAAGAACGCAAACGGTTCTACTCGTATTTGCCTGTCGGTGAACGGTGCAGACCGTTGGACTACGGTCAAGTAGTCTAACCCTTTGTGCTGGGTATCACACAAAACTGCCCACCCAAATCCAATAACCAAATGAAAGGAAAACATAATGGCTCGTTCACTCTCTGTGAAGATTCCCACCGCAAGTCTTGTTGCTGACGTTGAGGCAAGTATTGCTGAACTTGAGGATAAGGTTGCTACATACCCCAAAGATATGGAAGCATACCGTGTAGCAACCAAGGCACACCAAGAGTTGGTTCTCAAGACTGTTATTGAGGCTCTGAAGAACCCTGACAACATTGGTGAGGACTATAACTCTATCATTCGTGTCAACCAAAACCGTTATGGTCGTAATGGTGTAGAGATTGAGGTAAACACCGATTTGCTTGGTGTCCCAAAGCCTCCTGAGTCTCCGTCTAACCCAAATCAGCAACAGTCGTTTGGTCGTGACTACACTACTCGTCTTGACTTGCTCAAGAAGAACCTCAAGGTTCTCAAGATGACAAACCAAGAGGAAGTCAACGCCTCCACCTACAACACGGTGATTGACCTTCTGTAGACTCCATACGCCCCGAAAGGGATATGTGGAAAATGACCTGAGCAGGTCTATGTAAAAGGCTCATCCTCTCCCCTGTGAAGCGTCTGGATAGATTGCTGGTAAACAGGGGAGGGGAGCCGGGTAGATCAGATCCGGCCCCCAATATAACAAATTAGTTACGATGTTATAAAAAATAGGCCTAAAACTTGATATTGTCAGACGTATCTGCCATACTGGGAATATGGAAAAAGTAAAGGGAACGTATTTTGTTGTGACTGGCGAAGCCTACTATGTGAAGGCTGACTCTGAGGAAGAGGCTGAGGCTATCTTCAATGTGGGTATGGGGTATTTGAGTGAGTCTCATTATCCTAATTTTGATACCGCCGATGCTTTCAACCGTATCGAATATGCCGATACCTATACCACCTATGACCCTGTCACTGATTTGAGTGTCTGAGGCTACTGTTAGACTAGTAACACAACGAAAGGGAAAAGAATGATTGACAAAGCATTTGCTCTACAGGAAGCGGCTCGTAAGTCTGCTTTCGCTCCGTCTGTAAAACTGTCTGCTCTGATTATCCGTGATGGGTACCAGAACATGACACAGCAAGAAATGGAAATGGCTCTTTTGGAACTTGTGTCTGAGGCTGTTTGCGTTTCTTCCTACCACACTACGATGGTTCTTCTTGATGAGGAACACCAGAACACACTCGCAGAAACGATTGACGAACTACAAGAAATGGGGAACAACTAATGTTGGACTACGAAGACATTGAGGTAAAAGATTTGCCAGCCTCACCTACCTTGGTGGGTATTGAGTCTGGAGCCTTTACCAAACTTGGTGAACTTGAGGCAGAACTTGAGGGTGTCAAGGCAGAACTGGATGCCTCTCGTGCAAACGCTGATGACTGGCACAACCGTCACACTTCTATGTATAACCAACTTGGTGAGATGCAGGACAGACTCAAGGGTATCCTGACTGAACTGGTCAACTCTGGTTCCATTGAAAAGGAATACGCAAAGACCATTGCAGACCACTGTGGCATTGAGGTTACTCGTTACATTGGTGTGTCTGGAAATATTTCATTCTCTGCAAATGTCGAGGTATCGGTATTCGATGAAGATGATTTGGACACACACAATTTCTCTGCATCATACCTGAGCCTTGAGTATGAAGGCGAAGGAGTAATTGACCTGAACTATGACATTGAGAATGTAGAAGAGGACTATAGTTAGCAGGCCTAATAGCTAGGGTAGGGACTTGTTAATTCCTTTCTTAGCCTCTACCCTCACGGACCTGAGCATGTCCTTAAAAGGCTCATTCTCATACCCAGGGGGGGCCGGGCCGATCCGGCCGCCATTGTAACAATTGGGTTACGAACACCTAAAAATATCCCCTAGGACTTGTAATTATCCTGTATCTGTGTCATACTGATATAAGTAAACAAACCTCTAACGAAAGGCAACATATGCACGAATTGGAACAGGGCAAGAACGGCGAGGTTGCTTTTGCATCTTTCCGTGAGCCTGCTTGGCATGGTCTTGGGACTGTGTTCGAGGAAGAAGTAAAGACGGCAGATATGCTGAAGTTGGCACACCTTGACAACTGGAATGTTCGTCTTGAGGAGATTCCTATTCCCGAGGGATTTGTCTCTGACAAGACTAACTATTTTGTTGCTCGCACTAACCCCTTCAACTCTGAGCAGAACGACATTCTTGGAATCGTTGGGCAACGCTACAATACGCTTCAGAACGAATCGCTTTTTGAGTTTGGGGACAACCTGCTAGACGGTGGTGGTCGTTGGGAGACGGCTGGCTCTATCAAGGGTGGTCGTGTTGTGTTCGGTGCTTTGGCACTTGAGCGTGAAACGGTGCTTGACCCTAATGGTGTGGCTGACAAGGTAAACACTTACCTTCTTGTCAACACATCGCACGATGGGTCGGTGTCCATTATGGCGAGCATCACGCCAGTGCGTGTCGTGTGTGCGAACACTCTCAACATGGCTATCGGTTCAGGCACAGGTCACTGGCGTAGTGCTAAGCAGTCGTTCAAGATTCGTCACACTCAGACAGCCGAGGGTCGTGTTCAGGCTGCTCGTGAGGCTTTGGGTCTTGCCAATGACTACATGGATGAGTTTGACAAGATGGCTCAGGCTATGATTGAGACAGAAATCACGAATGACCAATTCCAGGAGATTCTTCGTGCAGTCTACCCCATGCCCGAAAAGGATGCTAAGGGTGCTATGTCAAAGTGGCAGACAAAGTTGGAACTCATCGAGGACATCTACGGTGGACAGTTCAACGACACGATTGCTGGAACGGCTTGGGGTGCATTGAACGGCATCACCGAACGTCTTGACTGGTATCGTGCAGGACGCAAGGGCAACAGCGAAAGCGTGTTGGCTTCTGCTTCTGGCTTCGACCCTGCTATCAACGCTGAGAAGAATCGTATTCTCAAGATTGTTCAGGAACTCACAATGGCTTCCTAGTCGGTGACTCCCTGCCCTCCCTTGTGGAGGGTGGGGGGCCGGGTGATCAGATCCGGACTCTACTTAGTATATACATTCATTATATTTCTATTACGATGAAGTAAAAAATACGCCAGATTACGAATAGGTAACAATCACCCTGAAAAGTTGCATGTCAACCATGTTTGCTGTCATACTGGATATATGAATGAATTTGAGATAGCAATGCAAGTTATATTGTCAGAGGCTCTTGATAAACTAGAGTCTATACCAGATGAAGAAATCGAAAGGTTGTATATATCCTAATGGGCATTTACTATGTTAAGACTGTTGTAGAGTTTGGTGGAGAGGTTATGGCTGATACCGCCGAGGAAGCAGAGAAACTTGGGTGGCACTGGGATACTGAATTGCAGTATGACGGAGTCTACTCAATCGATGTAGAAGTTGTTGACGAGGACGACGATGAGGAGGATTCCAAATGATGAAGGTATCAGAAGTGGAACGTCTTATCGGTAATGCGTTCCCCAACATGCATGTGTTTGTAGATAAGAACAACGAGATTATTGTTTGCACAGGAGAGGAAGCAATCGATGAGTAAGATGAAGACGTTTAGAGTTATTGTAGAACAGGTTGGCACTGCTGTTGTTGAGGTACAGGCTAAAGATGAATTTGAGGCTGAGGATATCGCAATGGACAAGTGGGGCAATGGCGAGTACGATGGTTACATGATGCATGACATTTCTATCACGGTTGATATGTAATGGAAGAAGAGTGGAAGCCTAATAAGTTTATGACTTATCAGTATGTCAGTGACTATTCTGTTATTCAGTTTACCGTGCCAGGAATGGCAGAGTGGACAGAAGAGGAATGGGATTCCGCAGGACAGTCTGACCTTGAGTCATATGTAACAGAACCGAAACAGTATTACTTAGATGAAGCATGGGAGATTAATGGCTAAGCCAAAGGTAGCAGACCAAACTTGGAGACGTATCTATCACTCCAGGGTAGCAGAGGTATACGAATCAGATAACGAGAACGACTACTACAAGGTAGTGCTAGAAGGTATGCGACCAAAGTATTTCTATGGTGAGTTAGGCTTTCAGAATTACCAACGCTATGTGTATGACTTTGAGATGGCTACCCTGTACTCACAGGACAATGCCATGATGAAGAAGTATCGGTAGGCGTGGTAAAATAGAATATGACACCAACTATTTATACTAAGCCTAACTGTGTACAGTGTGATGCAACCAAACGTTACTTTGATAACAAAGGTGTGGCCTACACTACCGTCGATATTACACAGGATGCGGACGCACTCGATCGACTTATTGCCGAGGGATTCAAGTCAGCTCCTGTTGTTAATGCAGGCACAGACTGGTGGAGTGGATTCCAACCAGACTTAATAGATAAATACATCACTGACAATTTTTAGTGTCAGACCCTAGTGGTAAGGTGGGAACATGACAGTAACTATAGACCTCTCCTATGAGGAATGGATTGACCAATACAAACCAATCTGTGACCTTGATGGTAATCCTATTATGTATGAAACCTATGGCACAGACTACGAGTACATTCAGAGTGTAGACCCTGAGTATCTTTGGACATGGACCGATGGTGGTGACTACAGTGTTATCACTAATGGATTTAGTTTTGTCAATAGACTCAACTACTATGTTTGTGCCGTGCCATGTAGCCAAGACATTTCTGTTGAGATAGATGTTTATACACCAACAGAGTGTGAAGAAACTGGTAATCATTACTGGTATGAGCATGAGCGTTATGACGGAACCATGACAACTATTTGTTCAGAATGCGAGGTAGAGAAAGATGGAGAAGAGTAAGACTATGGGTGAGCAGGCCAACTACGACCTTAACATTTGGAACAAGGGAGCAGACGAGTCTACTATCCTACCCAAGGAAGATTACTACGATGAGTGGTGGCTATGTCCTTATCAGATTAACGAAGACTTTTCTGGTTATGGCACAGGCCAAGAGTGTAATGAATGGAACCTTAAACTAACAGCTGAGGAAGCTAAGGCCCTTACCCTTGGATGGGGAGAAGAGCTTGGTGGAGACTACACAGGTGATTCTGACTTCTGGCTAGATAAGAATTCATTTCTAGACGTGTACAAGACCATTCCTCCGAGGGTACAAAGGTATCTTGACAATCTTCCTCCCTACTGATACAATGGAGAGACAATGCGAATTACACAAAATGAACGAGCAGCCCAAAAGATTCTAGATGCCGTAAATGATTACACCTTAGATACATACATGATTGGATTTCATATCTTCCAATTTGCACCATTAGATTTATATGTCAAACTGGAAGAAATCATGGAAGGTGTAGACATGGCAATCGTAGCAGAGAATGACAGAGTGGAGAAGAAGAATGAGCAACGAAAGCAAAACGCCCCTTTCTAACAAGTGTGACATCTTGGCTGAGTTGTGGATTCAGTATAAGGGCGACGAGAACTTTGCAGACTTCATGCAATACAATGACTTGGGCTTGCCTCTTGCTTATGCAATATCAAATGACATTATCAAAGCAAGCGAACGAGCAACATTGTTTGTAGAAGAAACCTTTGCAACTCTCATGTATGCCCTTGCTGATGATTCAGAAGACAACATCACTTGGACTGATGATGAAGGCAACGATGAACCAGAAGCATGGATGGCTCAAGAGTTTGATACTCTAGAAGATG
>Ga0114967_10003588_pt1 | contig 12696 bp, 13 predicted proteins | sample M_130628_MF_Meta_FD_92639 | JGI IMG/M metagenome (GOLD analysis project Ga0114967, IMG submission 92639) | Freshwater microbial communities from Lake Montjoie, Canada to study carbon cycling - M_130628_MF_MetaG | ecosystem: Environmental > Aquatic > Freshwater > Lake | place: Lake Montjoie... | reverse complement strand
TATGTTCGTAATTGCGTTCATGTCGTATATGTTTTATCTATTTTTTAATAATAAGTAACTAATTTAATAAGTAGAATGGAATAGTCTATTTTGAACTTCGTCAAAACAAATTTTAAACCACTCTGTGTAGGCATTTGGATTTTTTTGTATGTCCATTTTTATGTTATCTAGAGACTCGTATTTCCAGTCTTTAACTTCCTCTGTATTAACGATAGGGGAGCTATTATAGTTTCCAAAAAACACGTGATCATATTCATGTTCCGTCAGTCCATTATCTAGAGTGGCTTTATAAATAAAATCAAAGTTCTTTTTTAAAGGTGTTGATATTCCCATTTCTTCCATTAATCTTCTTTCTGCAGCTGCTAAAGTTGTCTCATTTTTTCTAGGATGGCTGCAACATGAATTTGTCCATAAACCGCCCGAATGGTATTTATTTTTAGCTCTTTGTTGTAATAATAATTGATTGTTATCATTAAAAATAAATACAGAAAAAGCCCTGTGCAATAAACCTAATTTATGGGTTTCAGTTTTTCCCAGATAGCCAATGGGATTATCGAATGTGTCAACTAAAATTATTTCTTCTTCCATTATTTTATATTCATTTGTTTTTTTTCATTTATTGAAACTTGATTGCACTGATTTAAAAAATGGACAATTTTTTTCAACAAATCTGCATCTGAAATTAATCTTGATTTTATTGCTCCTAATAAAAGTGTTTTATCTGAATCAACATTTTTATTGTAATTTAAGAATGCGGGGACACTTGTCTGAATGGCTAATCTCAAATAACGTAATTCTATATTTTGTGGGTCACTTTGAATTGCTCTTTCTAACATTGTTTTTCCTTCATTGAAAAATTTTAATTTTTTAACTGGGTTTATGGTATACTTTGCCTCCAATGCTGTTGTAGATCCTTTATAACCTAATAGTATAGGAGATAATTTTTGTTCCTTATTCAATAAATCTAACAGATTATTAGCAGCTTTTTCATTCAAGGAAGCTTGTTCAAACATATTTCTAATTGTATTTATTTTGCTGTCATTCGCAAATAAAAATAGGAACAATATGCTAAGAAGTTTCATTATAAAATATTGAATTGGTGTCTGAGATTAGATTTAAGCATGAGTATCATCTTTTCAAAATTTGGAATCCGAATTCTTTCATTCATGATTCTATGAGGAGGCACATTTTTTATTTTTTTAAATAAAACTGAATAATAATAAAATGCGAGGTAAACTCCCTTTCTTGAACTTAAAGGTAATTTTTTAATACCAATAAGAGCTTCGTCAAATTCATCTTGAATATTTTGTTCAATTTCTAATTTGTCTGCTAAAGTAAAATTATCAAGATTTACCTCAGGAAAATAAGTTCTTCCCAAGTCTTCATTGTCTGCTTTTATATCTCGTAAAAAATTGACTTTTTGGAATGCGGATCCTAATTTCATTGCATAATGTTTCAACTCTTCATACTGCTGTGTATTGTTTTCACAAAATACACGTAAACACATTAAGCCAACTACTTCCGCAGAGCCAAGAATATACTGATCATATAATTTTTTATCATATTCCTGTTTTTTAAGATCCATTTCCATGCTATCTAAAAAAGTATCAATCAAATATTTATCGATAGAATAGGTGTGTACTACTTTTTGAAAACTATTTAATATAGGATTCAAACTAATTTTTTGTTCAATAGCTTCATAGGTATCTGCTTTAAATTTAGCAAATAAATATTGCTTGTCGTAATCATGAAATGTATCAACTATCTCATCGGCAAATCGAACAAATCCATATATCGCATAGATTGGGTTATGTAATTTTTTATTTAAAAATTTAATACCTAATGAGAAACTAGTACTGTAACTTATAGTGGTTGTTTTGCTGCATTTTATGCTGATTGTATCAAATATTTCTTTCATGAATATTATTTTGTTAAGTCTTTTTTTATTTGTTTGGCAATAATACTACCAGAAATTAAGCATGGAGGGATGCCTGGTCCGGGAACAGTTAGTTGTCCTGCGTAGTATAAATTAGAAATTTTCTTGTTTTTTATTTTTGGTTTCAATACAGCCGTTTGCATCAATGTGTTGGCTAATCCATAGGCATTCCCTTTATATGAATTGTATTCATTTTTAAATTCAGTTACGCAAAATGATTTTTTATATTCTATGTGTTCTTTAATAGATTCACCAGTTAATTTTTCAAGACGAGTCATTATTTTTTCAAAATAGATTTCTCGGGTTTCTTCATCATCTTTTAAGTTGGGAGCTATTGGTATTAATATAAATAAATTTTCTTTCCCTTCAGGTGCAACATTGTCATCTGTTTTTGATGCGCACGAAACATAAAACAAGGGTTCTTCTGGCCATTTTGGTGTTTTATAAATGTCTGTAGCATGTGGCGAAAAAGGTTTGTCAAAAAATAAATTATGGTGTTGAAGATGATTTATTTTTTTATTGATTCCTAAATAAAAGATTAGAGAAGAAGGAGCAAGTACTCGAGAATCCCAATATTTTTCTGTGTAATTTTTAAATTTATTTTCTAATAAATTCATTTCTGTATGATGGTAGTCTGCAGCAGAAACAACAATGTCTGTATCAATTAATTTGTCATTCACTAAAATACCATCACATTGGTTTGATGCATCAACAGAAATTTTTTGAACAGCTGCATTCGTATGAAAAGTAACTCCCAATGATTGAGCAAGCGTTACCATCCCATCAATAATTTTTCCCATGCCGCCCATTGGATACCAAGTACCTAATTTAATATCAGCATAGTTCATCATGCTGTATAATGCAGGTGTTTCTTCGGGCATAGCTCCCAAAAACAAAACGGGAAATTCTAGTAGGCGTATTAATTTAGGATGTGTAAAATATTTTTTTATATGATCAGAGAAAGACCGAAATAAATCGATGATAAAAATATTTGAAAATATTTTTTTATTCACAAATTCAAAAATAGAAAGGCAAGGAGTGTGCACTAGATCATTCATGCCCACTTTGTATTTTTTTGCAGCCTCTTCTAAAAACAAATCTAGCTGATGACCTGCTCCCAATTCTATCGTTTCAAACATGTTTTTAAAATCCTCATAATTAGCAGGAATGTCTAATATATCGTCTTCCCCAAAATACACACGATAGGAAGGAGAAAGTCTTTTTAGTTCATAATAATCAGCACATTTTTTGCCAAAGGATTCAAAAAAATGATCAAATACATCCGGCATCCAATACCAACTCGGTCCCATATCAAAATGATATCCATCCGTTTTCATAACCCTCGCACGGCCCCCTAAATGTTCGTTTTTTTCATACACATTTACTTGATGACCTTGCTGAGCCAAATAACATGCGGTTGAAAGCCCTGCAAACCCACTGCCTATAATCGAAATGTTTTTTGACATCTTAATTCGTTTTCATTTATATATTATTCAAAAATGAATATATTTTAGTTTTGATGCAATTAGATAATAGTCAATTATATAGGTGCAATGAAATATATTTCTCACAAATATATATAATGATTAATCGATAACCAATAAGCGTTTATGATACTATATAGAATAAAATCGATCAACTTCAGCAAGTTCTATCAATATAAAACAAATTATATAAAAGTAAAAACTCACTAAAACAAATGGCTTTACTATGCTTTTGAAAATTACTTTATTGAAGTTTATCTGCAATAAATATAAAGAGTCCTTTGGCCTTATTTCTTGTTTTCTAAAGCCGCTTTTACAAATGCTACAAATAATGGATGCGGATTTTCTACTGTAGATTTCAATTCAGGATGAAATTGTGCACCTACAAAAAAAGGATGGTCCTTAATTTCTACAATTTCTACTAACCCTGTTTTAGGATTTTTCCCAACGATATCCATACCTGCTTTTTCAAACTGTTCAATATATTGATTGTTGAATTCCCAACGATGGCGATGTCTTTCTGAAATATATTTTTTACCATATGCTTCATACGATTTGCTTCCTTCTTCAATTTCACAATCATAAGAACCTAAGCGCATGGTTCCTCCCATTTGAATAATATTTTTTTGGTCTTCCATCAAATCAATTACTGGATATGATGTATGTATATCCATTTCTGTAGAATTCGCGGTTGTGAATCCTAACACATTTCTTGCATACTCGATTACGCAGCACTGCATTCCCAAGCAAATACCAAAGAAAGGTATTTTATTTTCTCTGATATATTTAATGGATTCAATTTTTCCTTCAATTCCTCTATTGCCAAAGCCTGGAGCAACTAAAACACCATCTAGTCCACTCAATTTTTCTTTCACATTTTCTGGTGTGATATATTCCGATTGAATGTTTTTAATGATTACTTTGCATTCATTCACTGCCCCTGCATGTACAAAGGATTCTAATATAGATTTGTATGCATCTTGCAGTTCAACATATTTACCAACTAATCCGATGGTTATTTTCTGTTTTGGATTTTTCAGTTTGGTTAAAAACGCTTTCCAATTATCTAACATTGGTTCGTGTCTTAAAGGCAATTTTAATTTTTCTAAACAAATAACATCCAAATTTTCACGCATCATGTGTAATGGAACATCATAAATAGTTTCCGCATCGGCAGCTTCTACCACAGAATCTACTTGTACATTACAAAATAATGCGATTTTACGTTTGATATCACCATTAATTGGTTCCTCCGTTCGGCATACAATAATATCGGGAGCCAATCCATTCTCATTCATTAATTTAACCGAATGTTGGGTTGGTTTTGTTTTTAATTCTTTTGCTGCTTTCAAGTAAGGTACTAAGGTTAAATGTACAACTAGCACATTGTCTCTGCCATTTTCCCATTGCAATTGACGAATCGATTCTACATAAGGTAAACTCTCTATATCACCTACTGTACCTCCAATTTCTGTAATAACAATATCAAAATCATTTTCAGTTGCTAACAACGTAATGCGTCTTTTTATTTCATCTGTAATATGAGGGATTACTTGAACTGTTTTACCCAAATACACACCAGCTCGCTCATTGTTTATCACATGTTGGTATATTCTACCTGTAGTTACATTGTTTGCTTGAGAGGTTGGTGTACTTAAAAAACGCTCATAATGGCCTAAGTCCAAATCGGTTTCTGCTCCATCATTGGTTACATAACATTCGCCATGTTCGTATGGATTCAACGTTCCAGGATCAACGTTTATGTATGGATCCAATTTTTGAATGGTCACTTTAAAGCCTCTAGCTTGTAATAATTTAGCTAACGAAGCAGCTATAATTCCTTTTCCTAATGAGGAAGTAACCCCACCGGTTACAAATATGTATTTTGCCATAACAAGAAGTATTTTGTATGACCTTTTTTATAATTATTCAATCTGATAATGGAAAAAAATTTTGAAGGTCGGACAAAGGTAAAATTTATTTTCAAGCAAAAACGAAAACAGTAAAAAATGTGGAAACCTTTTTTATTTATCTTAATAAAGTAAATTTATTTCTCTTTTTATATAAAAAAAATATAAAGTCGTGTAATTATTTGTAATTATGGATTACATTTAGAAATATTTGTAAAAAGAAACAAAAATATAAGTATTGTTTAAAAAATAAATTTACAAATCAAGAACTAAATATATAATTTGAATGAAATTTAAAGCGCCAGTTAGCATAAAATGGGTAGCCGAATTTATAGGGGCAAAATTAGTTGGAGATGATACTATCCAAGTCGATGGACTGAATGAAGTTCATAAAATTACACCTGGCGATATTTCTTTTGTAGATATTGAAAAATATTATTCGCGTTTGCTAGAAAGTAATTGTAGCGCTATTATTATCAACAAAGAAGTCGAATGTCCAACTGGGAAAGCCTTGTTAATTATCGATAAACCCATTGAAGCTTACAATAAATTAGCTACTCACTTTACGCCATTTGAGCCTGCTACTAAAATGATTGCAGACACCGCTATTATTGGCGAAGGAACCATTATTCAACCAGGTGTGTTTATTGGGAATCATGTTAAAATAGGTAAAAATTGTACAATCCACCCTGGGGTAGTTATATATGATGGAACTACCATTGGTAACAATGTGAATATACAAGCTAATTCAGTTATTGGGGGAGATGCTTTTTATTTTAATAAAAGAAAAGATGAAGAGGTAATGTACTTGAAGCTTGAAAGTTGCGGCACCACTATAATTGAAGATGATGTAGAAATAGGAGCTTGTTGTACCATTGACAGAGGTGTAAGCGGAATTACAATCATTGGAAGAGGTACTAAATTCGATAATTATATTCATATTGGACATGGAACCATAGTTGGTAAAAATTGTTTATTCGCTGCACAAGTGGGTGTTGCTGGTAAAGTAATTATCGGAGATAATGTATTACTATATGGTCAAGTAGGTGTATCCAAAGATTTAGTAATTGAAAGTAATACCGTAGTATTAGCAAAAAGTGGAGTAGGTAAGTCATTGCCAGGAGGGAAAGTTTGGTTTGGTATTCCAGTACAAGATGCGAAAGAAAAAATGGAAGAGCTTGTTTGGGTTAAAAGAATCCCTGAGTTATGGGATAAAGTTAAAACCGATTTTTAATTATTAAAGCTAGCCTTTACAATAGAAAACAATAGAGAAATAAAACTATTTTCTAAATATACATTTATATGAAAAAATTTATTTTAGTAGCCATCGTTATTGCATTTGGGTTGCCACTTTCAGCTCAATTCTATGGTCCTTTTTATGGGGCCAATGTTTTTGTAAATAAATCTAATCTTTTCAATTCTGATGATTACAGAGCAGATAGTTTTCAAACTTACAAAATGACTCCCTCTTTTGCAGGAAATTTTGAAATTGGTTATTTATATCAAACAGGACTTTCGATTGCTACCGGAATTCAATTTGGGACTTGTAATCAAAAATATACCGGGTCAAATAATTATTACCCGTATAATTTAACTGCCACTACCAAAACATCTTCTATCAGAATTCCAGTTATTTTTGGAATTCAAAAAATGAATGATAAAAAAGTGAAATTTTTGTACACTTTAGGGTTTTATTATTCTTACAATACTTCTTATTCTGATCAATGGAAATTAACCAACAAATTGCCTACAAACAATGTAACCCAAGTTCAAACATATACAGTAAAAGACGATATTATTTCATACGAAAATAACATCAATGCACAAGATAATTTCAGTGCTAATTTAGATAAAAGACCATACCAACGCCATGGATTAGGGGCCTTAGCCTCTACAGGAATCAAATACCAATTAAACGACAAATTGGAATTGCTCGCTCAAGTGAAGATGGAGTTTACAGTTACGAATGCGGAAATTACAGACGAAATTCGATTCATCCCAATCAACGATCCTTTAACATTCCCATACAGTGGGCATGCTTTTCAAAATCACGCAAAGTATATGTATGATAAAAACTCTAATTGGAATCGAGCTTCAACCCATCCTTTTAATTTAGGACTTTCAATCGGTGCTCGATATTATCTTTTCGATTTTTAATCTATTTTATCCAATATTTAAAAACGTTTCTATATTGAAACGTTTTTTTTATTTATAAATAAAAATTTTCGATAATAAGTATTTTATACTTTGCCTTTGTTTCTTTACTTTTGTGGACTTAACACTCAAAGAATGTTTTTATTAGCGATTACAATCTCATTTATAATACAAAAAATAATATTAGCAGGTATTATTATTGGTGGTTCATTAGGGATTGCTTTATACGCAACATGGGCTGAACGTAAAGTTTCGGCTGTAATGCAAGATAGAAGAGGACCCACTCGTGCTGGCCCTTTCGGACTTTTACAACCATTGGCTGATGGTGTGAAAATGTTTATGAAAGAGGAAATTATTCCAATCTTTTCTAACAAATTTTTATTTGTATTAGGACCTAGTTTAGCCATGGTGGTAGCCCTTATGTCTAGTGCCGTTATTCCTTGGGGGCCTGATATGAAATTTGCAGATGGAACTTCATTTTCGCTACAAGTAGCTGATATAAATATCGGAATGTTATATGTTTTTGGAATAGTAAGCTTAGGAGTTTATGGGGTAATGTTAGGTGCTTGGGCTTCCAATAATAAATTTTCTTTATTAAGTGGATTGAGAGCAGCCGCACAGGCCATTTCATATGAACTTGCCTTAGGTTTAAGTATGATTTCCTTAGTTATGATGACGGGCAGTTTAAGCTTAAATGATATTGTTAGCCAACAACATGGTTTTTGGGATGGCAATTGGTTTTCTTGGAATGTATTTAAACAACCTTTGGCTTTCTTAATATTTTTAGTGTGTTCATTTGCCGAATTAAACAGAGCACCATTCGATTTAGCAGAGTGTGAAAGTGAATTAATTGGAGGCTATCATACGGAGTATAGTTCTTTGAAATTAGGCTTCTATTTATTTGCAGAATATATCAGCATGTTTATCACTTCTGTTATCATCAGTACATTATTTTTTGGAGGCTACAATTTTCCAGGAATGGATGCAGTTGCCACTATGGTGCCCTCACCCTTGTTTTCAATTATTTGCGCATTGGTGCTTTTAACAAAAGCAATTGGATTTATATTATTTTTCATGTTTATTCGTTGGACAATCCCTCGTTTTAGATATGACCAATTAATGAATCTTGGCTGGAAAAGCTTAATTCCTTTGGCATTAATAAACATGTTAATTACTGGAGCAGTTATTTTATATTTCAATAAATAAAAAAATAAAAAATGTCTTTTACAATTTCAGATAAATCAAAATTAGTGGATAGACGTCCGATGACGTTTAAAGACAAAATATATTTACCAGCAATTCTGGGTGGTTTAAAAGTAACTTTAGGTCACATTCTAAAGAAGAAAGCCACCATTAATTATCCAGAAGTAAAACGTGAATTTAGTTCTACATTTAGAGGACTTCATATTTTAAACAAAGATGAGGAAAACCGTGAACGTTGCACTGCTTGTGGATTGTGTGCTTTATCATGTCCGGCAGAGGCTATCACAATGGAATCTGCTGAACGTAAACCTGGTGAAGAACATTTATATCGAGAAGAAAAGTATGCTGCTAAATATGAAATCAATATGTTGCGTTGTATTTTTTGTGGATTGTGTGAAGAAGCTTGCCCTAAAGATGCAATTTATTTAACGCAAACCTTTGCACCGGCAAACTACGATAGAAAAGGGTTTATTTATAAAAAAGAAGACCTGTTAATTCCCAATAAATAGAAATTAATGAATACTGTATAGTGAACAAGGACTCATTAAATCACTAAGCATTTATCATCAATAATTAATAATTTTAAAAATGGATATATATCAAATAATATTTTGGATTTTAAGCATCTTTACTTTAGGATGTGCCATTGGTGTCATAATGAGTAGAAGTCCCATTAACAGTGTGTTATTTCTTATCTTGACATTTTTCTCAATTTCAGCACATTATGTAATGATGAATGCTCAATTTTTAGCTATTGTAAACATTATTGTCTACGCTGGTGCGATCATGGTTTTATTTTTGTTTGTTTTGATGCTTATGAATTTAAACAGTGATACTGAGCCTCAAAAAAACTTTTTAATACAATTTGCAGGGGTTATTTCTGGAGGAGCTTTATTATTGGTTTTTGTAGCTGCCATTAAATCTACTTTCACAGGCCTAGAAGGTAAAATGATAGATCTATCTCAATCTACCAATATTGGTTTAATTCAAAATTTAGGAACCATGTTATTTAAAGAATATGTATTTCCTTTTGAAATTGCGAGTGTCTTGTTTTTAAGTGCCATGGTAGGTGCGGTTGTCATCGGTAAAAAAGACAAACAATTATCGACTACAGAGTAATTCAATACGAACTTTTTTATTAAAAAAATGCTACCTAACAGGTAGCTTTTTTTTTGGAATTAATATCCTAAGCTTTTTAATATTTGTTCCAAATCTTTATTGTCTTCAGGCTTGTATTGTTCATTTAAATTAATACCATTTAATTTAGCCCATGTCTGATAATAAACAGCACTGACTGGGTTTTTAAGCTCTTTTACGATATCATAGCAATTGGTTTTGAGCTGCCGATTGACAATTTTAACCAGCAAACGCCCTTGGGTAATATTTAAAGCGGTTAATTTGTCTTCAAAATTTGTTTTAATTTCTTTTTCTTTTGATTTGATATATCTTCTTCGCTCTTTATGGCTGGCATTGGCAGTTATCCTATCAATTTCATTAAACATTTTAACCGCAGCATTGGCATAGGGCATCACTATTTTTACATAGTGTTTCATTTGATTGTAATGATACCGAAACGTATCGTTTTTAAATACTCTGGATTCAACAATTACCGTTTCATTTAATTCTACAAAATATTTAGGGGCGTCGTTTTCATTTGAAAAAGTAGGGGACGTTTGCTGGCTATACACATTACTTGAAATGCTAAGTAGCAGTAGGTAAATATATTTTTTCATGTTTTTCTAGTTTATTGCTTAAAAATAATGATTTTAAAAAGGATAGACTTAAAAAAAAACCATGGGTTAAATGGAGTCCTATAATTTTTTAAAAATGAATAGATTTGGATTGACCAAGTTTGTAAAAAGGATAGCAAAATAAACTAAATAGTATAGGGTGATTTTACACAATGATCTCATGATTATCATCTCCCAAAATGCCATGAATAAGGGTTTTGTTTCAATCTCAATTAGCCATTTTATCCAAAAAGAGGGTAAGTCTAGCAAGGTAAATGGAGTAAAAAATGAAGCAGTAAAAATTGAAGAAAACTAGTGGAAAACTATTTCCGTTAAATACTACAAAATAGTTTTTAATTATTGATTATATCTTCTAACTTCGCATTTGCCCTAATATTTTTTTAGGGAATTATATAACTACAAATGGGATTATTCAACTTTTTTACGCAAGATATTGCCATGGATTTAGGCACGGCAAACACACTTATCATTCATAACGATCAAGTCGTTATTGATGAACCTTCGATTGTTGCTGTGGACAGAAAAACTTCTCGAATTATTGCTGTTGGAAAACGAGCAATGATGATGGATGGGAAAGTGCATGAAGATATAAAAACCATTAGGCCATTAAAAGACGGCGTTATTGCCGATTTCAATGCTGCTGAAGGTATGATCAGAGAATTAATTAAATTAATTTATCCTAAAAAACCATTGTTTGCCCCAAGTTGGAGAATGGTTATTTGTATCCCTTCCTCAATTACTGAAGTTGAAAAACGTGCGGTTAGAGACAGTGCGGAACAAGCTGGTGCTAAGGAAGTTTATATGATCATGGAGCCAATGGCTGCTGCATTAGGAATTGGTATTGATGTTGAAGAACCTACAGGAAACATGGTTATTGATATTGGTGGTGGAACAACTGGTATTTCAATTATATCTTTATCAGGTATTGTGTGTGATGAAAGTATACGTGTTGCAGGGGATGAGTTTACCGCAGATATTATTGAAGCCATGCGTCGTTACCATAGTTTGTTAATTGGTGATAGAACAGCTGAACAAATAAAAATTCAAGTAGGAAGTGCATTGAAAGATTTAGATAATCCTCCTGATGATGTGGCTGTAAATGGAAGAGATTTGGTAACGGGTATTCCTAAACAAATTATGGTTTCTTATCAAGAGGTAGCTGATGCGTTAGATAAATCGGTTTTCAAAATTGAAGAAGGGATCTTAAGAGCATTAGAAAAAACTCCTCCTGAATTAGCGGCTGATATATTCCGTCGTGGATTGTATTTAACCGGTGGTGGTGCTTTGTTACGTGGCTTAGATAAACGAATTGCCAACAAAATTAAATTGCCTGTACATGTTGCAGATGATCCATTAAGAAGTGTTGTTCGTGGAACCGGTATGGCGTTAAAACACGTTCATAAATATCCATTTTTGATGCAATAATTTTATAGAAAAAGAAACGACCCAACGAAGTGCGAAATCTTATCTATTTCATTAAAATTTATTATTCTTTTTTTGTTTTTCTTATACTAGAATTAATTTGCTTGCTGATTGTTTTTAAAAATAATTCCTATCAACAGTCATCTTATATTAATTCTGCTAGAAGTATTTCAAGTAGTTTCTATACCAAAAAAGAATCCATTGTTTCTTTTTTAACACTCAATGCAGTAAATGACAGTTTGGTAAAAGAAAATGCCCGATTAAAGCAAGCATTGGGAATTCCTGTTACGGCCAATCCTTTTAAAGACACAAGCTATACCATTACTCGCACCTTAGACAGCAATGCAAAACAAACAGTGCATTACAAATATATTGCTGCCAAAGTAATCAATAATTCTACCGATCAGAAAATAAATTACATCACCTTAAACGTAGGTTCTCGACACGGGATAAAACCTAAAATGGCTGTTATTACCGACAAAGGGGTAGTGGGTAAGATTTCGCATGTGAGTGAAAATTATTCTGTAGCGGTATCTATTTTATCTGATCGATTTAATGTGAACTGCGTAGTGCCAGATGGGAGTATCGGTAATATTAAATGGGATAATAAAGACCCCAACATGGTATTGTTAAAAGGCATTCCATTGTCGGCCAATTTGAAATTAAAAGACAGTATAATGACCAGTGGCTATTCTATTTTTCCTGAAAAAATTATGATTGGTAAAGTGGCCAAATTCGTTAACGGAGATTATCAGGTATGGTTATCTACTAATTTTAATAACCTACATTATGTGTATGTTGTACAAGACTTTACCAATATTGAAAGAACCATTTTA
>Ga0114967_10003587_pt1 | contig 12697 bp, 10 predicted proteins | sample M_130628_MF_Meta_FD_92639 | JGI IMG/M metagenome (GOLD analysis project Ga0114967, IMG submission 92639) | Freshwater microbial communities from Lake Montjoie, Canada to study carbon cycling - M_130628_MF_MetaG | ecosystem: Environmental > Aquatic > Freshwater > Lake | place: Lake Montjoie... | reverse complement strand
TGCGAGCACTATAAAACCAGCCTAGGCAATGTAGTTCATGCGCCCATAGGCGCTGACCTACATTACGCTGGGTAGCATGACTGCGGCTATCGAAAACCTCAAGTCCAAGAAACTATTGGTTGGTTTACTTGCAGCCTTGGTTGGTTTCCAGCTTCCAATAACTTGGCTTTTTTGTTCCTACTTTTTTCCTGGCTACAACAGCATCGCGCAGTCACTTAGTGAACTGTGCGCTGATGACTCTCCGGTGAAATGGGTGGTTAGAAGTTCACTAATATTTCAGGCGGCCTTGATCAGCGTGATGTCGCTCACATTGGCCTCAACTGCTCGCACTGGAAAGATTCTGCTTAGACTTGCAGCGCTATTTATGGTTTTGGCAGCGCTTGTGCCCTCGCCATCACAAACTGTTTATTCCCCTGCTCATCGTGTGGCTTCATTTTTAGCTTTCGCATTCGGCTGCCTATGGCCAGCATTTGCAACTCGTAAAGGTGAAAAAGGCACAGTGTCCACAAGAACTGGAATTCTAGTTTCGCTGGGTTTCCTAGCCTTCACCCTAATTGGTTGGTCATTCTGGGCTTTTGCCACCCAGACCTATTTTGGACTTCTGCAACGGATAAACATTCTGGGCCAATCGCTGTTCATTGGCTGGTACTGGTGGAGAAGTTTCAGAAAGCAGGATTAGCCTCTGGCGCATAGCCAAGGAAGGCTCTTGTGTGGCTAAGGTCATAGGTGCGATCGTAGGCAAGTTGCGAAATCGTGTATCTTGACCGCTTAGGCTCTCGGCCTCCTAAAGCAAGAAATTCACCGAATAGTCCCGCAGCCATGGCGATAGGTAATGGAACGGAGCTGATGTTTACCGAATCTGGCAAAAGCGAGGACTTAATTGCATCCGCTATGGAAGTTGCCTTGCCGTCAGAAACGTTGAGCGTGATGTTGCCAGACCAGCCTGTTTCAAATTTATGAATAGATAACTCCACTGCCTGACTAAAGTTCATCAAAGAAGTAAATTCGTGCATTGCTCTGCCGCCATTAGGCAATCGAAGCACACCATTTCTGATTGCTCCTTTTACTCTGGGCAAAAGAGTCTGATCATCTGGACCAATCAATGCATGCGGTCGCAAGATGATTGCCTCTCGCTCTTCCCTTACATAGATTTGCTCAGACTCAAACTTCGATTTCGAATAGCTATTTAGAGATGGATACATTCCTGTGGCTTGGTTAGTGCTTACCTGAATACTCGGCTTTCTCAAGTCGTAGACACTTGATGAGCTAACTAAGATTTGTGGCCCGGAGGAAATAGCAAGGCAGTTATTGGCAATAGCAAGATTTGTGTTCAACAGTTCCGTGCTAAAGCCATCCCTTGTTACTGCAGCTGAATTGATAACAATTGACTCGCTCAGGTCACTCAGTTTGATCGGCTTAGTCAAATCGTGAGAAATAAACTCCAACCCAGAAATACCAGGGTCATTTCTAGAAATACCAATGACTTCATGACCTGCAGTTATTAGGTGCTTGGCAAGATAACTCCCAAGTGTTCCACTGACACCTGCGATAACTATTCTCAATGCTTTGCCTCGGCTAATTCTTTTCTGGCTATCTCAAGAAGTTTTGCCATGTCCCGTTTGTTATCTCTACCGGTAAGCGGCATTGTTTGGAGGAACACCACCTTATCCGGCAATGCCTCCTTGTCCACATGCACAGGAAGCTCAGAGCGTATGCGCTCTCGTAATTGACTGGAGTCAGGCATCTCTGGATCTAGCAAGATAAACAGCGCAATTTGGTCGTCCTCAAACTCATCTGGAACCCCGACCATTACAGCGTCTAACACTCCACTTATTGTGGTGATGCCAGGTTCATAGAGGCTTGGATAGATGTTCATCTCGCCACGAATCATCATGTTTTTCTTACGACCTAGCATGTGAAGGTTGCCGAGCTCATCTATTCTCATTAGATCACCGGTCCGATGCCATTGCTCTGGTGTGAGACCAAGATAATTCCTCATTAGACCAGAGCCCCGCACTTCAAGTTCATGGTCGCCAGCTAGTTGGATCTCTACACCTTGGATTGGTTGGCCAATAAAATCTCCCTTTACATTAGAGAGTTTCTCTCGACCATCGCAGTACGCAACAGGCAGAATCTCGGTCATACCGTAAAGGCAAGGAATGTGGGTTTCTTCACCCACCACATCGAGAACCCTTTGCACCAAGCTAGGCGGTATTGGTGCACCACCCATGCCGAAATACTCGATCTCATTCTTTTGAGCTCCTTGGGATTCAAGTTCTCTCATTAGATCAAGTGCAGCTGTTGGCACAGCAAAGTATTTATTGCAATTCAAATCAGGCTTTCGATCTGGGATAACCCAGGTAGCACCTGAAGAGATCGCCACCATCCCAACTGTGATCGGGCCACAATAAAACCTATCTTTTTCTTTGAAATCAAAGATTCGTGCAGTTTCAGCGAAATTAGCTGAAATAGATTCCAGCGAGTGAACTACACCTTTAGGCTCTGCGGTAGTGCCACTGGTGAAAACAATAATTGAATCCGAATCCTTGACTCGCTGAATTGGAGCTAGCTGACTGACTTGGCTGAAGAACTCGTTTCTAATACTTCTTGCCCGCTTTGGTAGAAAGGGAAGCCTGCGACCAGTGAAATAGAAATCAGCACCTTGGATAGCGCCGTAATCGGCAATTGTAATTTTTAGCAGTTTCCTGAACAAGGAAGCTTTGGGAGAACCAATTGTGAAAAGTGTGGATTCTGCAATCACAAACTTTGGATCTAATAGTCCGATTCGAACGTGAAATGAGTTGATAGCCGTAAAAGGATCTAGGAAGGAAACCCGCAGACCTGCGCGAGCTAAACCTAAAACTAAGCTGATTGACTGAGGTGTTGGCTTACTTGCAAAGACAAAAGTGTCACCCGGTTGGTATCCCAAACGATAGGCATTTGATGAAACAAGTTCAATGTTTCTCCAGAGTTCCTGAAATGAGATGGACTGCCCTGATACTTCAATTGCCTGGTCATTAGGCTGCTTTTGGGCTATTAGTTCCAGCTTGTCTAGGAAGGTTGCCATTGCACCACCAACTTTGAGTAACCGGCAGTTAGAGTGCCCTTGCGAATTCTTGATTCGACGATTTTTAGTTCCTTGCCGCCGAAACGATTTATGAGTTCCTTAGTAACCTCTAGGATTTCTAATTGTGCCAAAGGCATGCCAATGCATAAATGAACACCTGCTCCAAACCATAGATTACGAAGAACCTTAGGCATTAAGCGCTCAGGGTTAAATCCACCTGCGCGTCTGCAAGCCAAGGTGGTCGCCAGCAGGATACGGTCCCCTGGCTTGACAGAAACCTTACCTATCTTGGCTGGTGACACCACCCCCCTTAGCATCACCGGTGTTGGCACTGTGACACGAAGACCTTCTTGAATTAGTTCTTCCAGATCTAGCTCATGTGCACCATTGCTGGCTATCACATTGCCTGTGACCAGTAATTGAATGAATCTAGGAAGGTGAGAGATAACTGTCTCAGTTCCTGCGATGATGAGGGCCGTGATAATTGAAGTCACCTCTGCCTTACTAAATCCATGTTGTTTCAGAAGATAAGGAATCGTTGCTACCTGATTGCGTTCATAAGCTTCGCTGATTCTTAAATGGATGCTTTCAAGTTCCGATATTGCAGTTTTGACTTCGTGGGGAAGCATCTGCTTACGAGTTAGCTTGACAAAGCGAAGTAAGCCTCTAGCCCTATCCAATTGAAGTAATAACTCTCGTTCTTCCGTTTCAGCTATGTCGTATCCGCTCAAAGTGCAAACTACCCTTGCGGCCATAAGTTCTATGTGCGAAACCACATCTACTTTTTCACCTGAACTAAGTTGGTCGGCTAGTTCTTTAGCTGAACGACGAATGGTATCGCCAACCATTTCATCTAATACCTTGCCATTGAACAGAGGCGTTAGCTTTCGTTTCAGTTCAAGGTGATCCACACCTGACATGTTGAGTAAGCCTGGACCACGCAAAATTGGATCCCACAAATCGCTGGTTCCCCCTGGTGCAGTTTTACTAAAGTTTTGGGTGTCCATCAAGACATTTCGAAGTATTGTCCCCTCTGAAACCAGTATGCCGATAAACGGAATTCGGACCACTGGACCAAAAGAAGACATCCATCTAATAAAGGAAAGTTCTATCGGTCTCGATAAGAATGAAACCCATCGATCGTTTCTAGTTGCCCTACTTAGCGCTTTAGGCTTCATCGGATATCAATCTCTTCGCCTTTATAAGAATGGTTGGCGTACCACTTTAGTGAGTTCAGTAAACCCCAAGCATTTACCCGACGAGCTGAAACCTGAACCTTCATGGCACGAACTAGAAAGACTTTTTCACCAGCTGCCCGCACATCATTGACCAATTGGCGGTCTTCGTGAAGTTCCTCTATTCTGGTATGTCTAAATCCCCCAGCAGCAAGGTAAGTTTTACTATCAATAGCGAGATTGTTGCCGTTGGTCATCACGTATAGGCCACGAAGCCCTTTTCCATAATTTGATGGACGGAACAGGCCAAAGGTACTTGCCAATAGGGAGGCAGCTCTCAACATGACATTAAATCGGGAACTAACTTCACCAGCGATGGGACCAGTTATCCCAGCAGCCAAACCATGGGGATGTTCTTGAAAGTGCTTGCGGATAGCCCCTGTCCAAGACGAATCAACCAATGCGTCAGCATCCGTTCTGGCTAGTAGATCATAGCCTTGGGCTATTGCTGCTCGAAAAGCACTATCGGCGGCAGCACCAGTCCCCTTTTTACCTTCATGAACTATCTCGAGATTTAGGCCGAGCTCAAGACCTGCGCTCATTGCTAACGAAGCAGTTTGGTCAGTTGAGCCGTTGTCGCAGACAAAAACTTTGAAGTTGCGATCTTCTTGCAGACTAAGCGAGTGCAAAGTTTTGGCTATGTAACTGGCCTCGTTATAGCAAGGTATGCAGATTGCAAGTTTCATAACCTAAATATTCCCAAACCTGTGGAAATACCACCCGCTAAACCGATATAAGCAAACAAGTCTCCTTTTTTGAGCAAACCGCTCTCCATGCCAAGTTCAATTTGCAAAGCCATCGTTACGGTAGTCATGTTTCCGTAATCGGTGACGGACTTGATAACTTTTTCTGTTGGAACATCAAGTACTTTACAAATCTCATCAATGTATGGGGCTGCCACCTGATGCATTCCGATGGCTGCGAAATCTGCCCAGGTGTAACCGTTGGCTTCTAAAGTTTCATTCAAGATTCCAGGACCTAGGCTCATGAAAGCTTCGGCAAGTTTGCGTCCATCCATGTCGAAGTAAGTTGTCTCAATATCTCGTGGGCTTCTAGAACCACCCATGCCAAGTGTGCCAACATCCCATCGGTTGGAATCAGATCGAAACTCAATGGCCAAGATTCCTTCATCGCCATCATCTGAGGCAGCCAATACGGTTGCTGCACCAGCATCACTCATGGTGAACCCGGCGAATGACCTAAGGAACTGATCTTTATTTGCAGAGGCCCAACGTATTGCCATACTTGGTGTTTCACCGCTAACAATCAATACGGTCTTGTATTGACCTATCTTGATAAGCGCATTTGCAACCTGCATACCGTTTAAGAAGCTGTTACAGGCATTTTTGACATCCATAACCGGGACGCCATTTGCCCCAAGCAGTGAGGCAACTATGTGACTTGTTGCAGGTTCAATCAAATCCTGACTGGCCGAAGCAAATATCAAAAGGTCAATATCAGCTATTTTTAGGTTAGCCCGCTCCAAAGCTTTTCTACCTGCCATGGCGGCAAAGTCAGAAGTATTCTGACCTTCAATTCTTCGATAGACGCTCTCAACTCCAGTGAGTCGAGTTACATATCCAACTGGCAATTTTGCAGGAAGAGATGCTTCTGCGACCCGTGCCAATACATCGGACATTGTGGTTTTTATAGGCCCTAATTCGGTAGCCATAGAAACTATCTTCGTTGTGATCATCGCAGCCCCCAATGCTGTTAATGTCTCCTTTTAGGTTTAAACCATACCACTTTGATGTATTTGGCTAGTTAGGAGCAGGCTCACTTTTCTTCAGATTGGAACTCTCTATAACTCTGCCTTTGCATCCATGGCACTGACTAGATAAAAAGCGCCCTCGGCAGGAATCGAACCTGCGACCAAGAGATTAGAAGGCTCTTGCTCTATCCACTGAGCTACGAAGGCAATTGGCAGTAACAACGCTGAAGTGCAATAAACACTAGGCTGTTGAGCTACTTGGCTAATTCTATCAAGTGGAAGCAAGTGTCGTTAGATACCTTGCAAGGTAAATCCTTAAATGCACGTAGAGTGCACGAAATTAAAGTTCGGATTTAAGGAGCAACAATTGGCAAGAAGTAGTTGGGGAACTATTAGGAAGTTACCTTCTAAGAGATACCAAGCTAGCTACAAAGGACCTGATAACAAAAGGCATAACGCACCAACCACCTTTACAACTAAGAATCAGGCAAGGTTGTGGCTGGCTGAGCAGCACCTTGCTATTGAGAAAGGATCATGGGCTCAAAGCCAGGCTCCCCTATCCACCCCAGAAACCTTCAAAACATATGCAGAAAGCCATATCAGGCTACAAACAAGCTCAAAGGGTAAGAATCTTAGGAAGAATACTCAAGACACGTATATGAGGCTCCTAGGGCTTCATTTAGGTGACTTTCACAGCCAGCCATTGAAGAAGATTACAAAACGCCAAATTGACGAATGGTGGCTAAAGAAGGTCGGCACAGGTAAATCAACAACAGCTTCAAAGGCTTACAAACTTCTGCATGCCGTTCTAAACAGGGCTGTTGCAGATGGCGTTATTTCTTCAAATCCATGTCAGATTAGAGGTGCTCAAAGCCTTACTTCAGGTCGTAAGAAGCAGATACCAACACCGGCTGAAGTGGGGCAACTTATTCAGCAAATTGACAGCAGATATCGTCTTGTTCTTCTTCTCATGGCATACGGGGGTCTTCGTTTTAGCGAAGCAACAGCACTTCTAAGAAGTGACTTGAAGAAGGTTGGTCTAAATCAAGAACGCCACTACGAAATCTCCATCACGAAAGCTGTGACAGAGAGTAACGGTGTATTTACAGTTTCAGATCCTAAGAGCATGGCTTCAAAAAGAGTGGTGCCACTTCCAGCTCAACTCACAACTTACATTGATGAACTGATTAAGAGTAAAAACCTAAAGGTTCAAGAAGATCTATTAAATGAAGCTTCAAAAGGTGGGTTCATTAGAAACAGCGTTTTTCGTAAAGCCTTAAGTAATGCTAAAAAGAAAGTTGGACTTACACGCATCTCAATAAGTGCTCACTGTTTCCGACACTTCGCTGCAACAGAATATTTAGAAGCAGGGGCGTCAATAGCCGACCTTCAACTCTGGCTAGGTGACAGTACACAAAATGCAGCTTTGAGGTATGTCCATGCCAGAAAGAACCCGAGCACAATAGCAAACTCTATGCAAATTGAGATACCAGAATCGTAGAAATTCTTAACTTTATTTCTCACTCCATAAGTGATAAATAAAGGTCTCCACGGCTCTGGCGATATTGATAGTTGATGTGTAACTATGTTTTTAAACCAAAAAAGAAAGGCGTAACAACCTATTCACTAAAAACAGAAAGAGTTAGAAAAGAAAATGCAAGAGCTATACACCGTTGAAGAAGCCGCAAATTACCTAGGGGTGTCAAACAGGACTATCTACAAGTACATTGACCAGGGTTTACTTAAAGCAAGTCGCTTGGGTCCAAGAATGCTTCGTATTGAGAGCTTTGACCTTATCAACTTCATAAAGCCAGCGAACTAGGCGATCTAAAAATGCAGAGAGAAATAGTTTCGTTGAATCTCTATCTAACAGGTCAGAATCAACTCCAGCTCACCTATAACCCTGTCTATCCAGATATCAGCAATAGCCAATGGGGCATAGACAGCGTATCTATTACTTTCCTAGTCGGCATAGATGATTATGACCTAGGTGCAGGGTGGCGAAAGGGTTACGACAGATACAACATGCACACCGGCTATAAGAAGGAAGTTGACTATAAAGGGCAATCTATATCTCTCTATGTTTCTCTCTCTGGTAGGTGCACAGTCAGGTTTAACGCTGCCAAGCTAGTCCATCAGGATCCACTAAATCTTCTTGACCCCGACCTATTCCTAGAAGAAATAGAACATCTTCTTATTTTTCTTTTTCCCTATGTTTCTTCTTTTAGAATCTGGAGGAAATACCAGGCACCAGTTGTTATGCATACAGACTGGCTAAGTCAAATAAACCTAAGTCGGCTTGATTTAGCAATCAACTTAGAGACAGTAACCAAAGCCAATCTTGAGCAATTAGAGCTGGCAAAAATTCCTAGAAGCAACATGAAAGTCATCTTCAAAGTACCTTCAAAGACCTTGACTATTGAAATCAAGTCAAAAACTCAGGGCAAAGACCACATATACGACAAGACTCGCGAACTTGACCTAGAACATAAAATCAAGATCAACGAGCAAGTGCATCGTTTTGAAACACAACTTCGTGATAGCCGCGTTAGAAAGGGCGTAAAGCTTGCTCAAATCAATAGGACAAGTATCTGGCTATTGCTTGTAGAAAGATGGCGTAAAGCTGGTTTTGAGGTTGTCCAGGTATCTCAGCAGCTAATAAACGCCATTCTTGATTTAGAGCCGAGAATCGGAAAGTCTATTGTGAACTACCTGCAAATGAAGCAAGCAAGAATGACCATAACTCTCTCTGCTCCAACGATTAGAAAATATGAGAAAAGCATTAAAGCTATCCAAGAGACTATCGATCAGAATCAAAACAATAAACATTTCCTAGACCTGAAACATCTATTTGAAAGTAAAAATCAAAAAATGGCACCGGTTAATTCGGATGAAAATAGTGAGTAGCCAGGTGTTAGTAATGCTTAGTTGATAGTGGATTTAGGCAGTAGCTCAGAGCTCATCTCCAATAAGAATTAGGGGAAGCCTGACTTGCTAATGGCTATGACAAGTCATTTTTAGTCGAGAACCTAGAGAATGGGGGAGTAAAAATTCCTTATTCGTTTTGTATGTAGGAACCTTTAGGTATTGGATTAGTTTGAACGTATTGTTCTGAAAACTTGTGCCCACATTTAAGGCATATAAAGCATTTATCAATTTTAGAAAAAACCATTGCACCACCACAAAGCGGAATGTCTGAACGGCAAACTGCATATTCTGTCATTTAAATTTGCTCTCTTTCATTATTTCTATTAAAAATTAGTATGTCTTGAGGAACCAATTCAGATTAACGGAACCATCCATTATTGTTAGCCCAAAAATATAACAACAAAATCGGAATGCCAATGGCAAACAAAATTAGGTAAAGTTTCAGATCCTCTTTTGTATTGCCCTTCGGAATCTTGTGCCCTGCCATTTCCTGAAGTGCGTCATTTTGTTCACGCATGAGCCGCATGCGCTCCACATCTTTCGCTTTATCTACAATGTCTTCCCAGTCCGGTTGATTACTCATAGCTAGACTCCTCTCCTCAAGTTCTCTTGACAGTAACGTTATCCTAAACCAGACGGGAACACACTCCTATCTGCTAACAGTGTCATAAACAACAAGCAAAAACGCTCAAAAAACCCAATTCCTTCTAATAACAGTGATCTATTACTGCTCAAACAAAGGGCTTATGTCCCCTGTCATGCCTAGGATTAGACCTATGAATAGCCTTGAAACCACTTCAAACGGTCAGACTGCAGATTCTGGCTCTACTTTGTCTATTTCAAGGGCTGCTGCTACCAAATTTGCCGAGAAGTGGAAAGACACTGTTGAAGAACAGCAAAACGATCAGGCTTTTTGGCAAGACTTTTTTAGAGACCTTCTAGGCATAAGTGATCTTCAAGAATCAGGTGTTGAGTTTCAAAAGAAGGTAAAAAGCTCTAAAACAGACACCACAACTCGTATAGATGTCTTCTGGAAAGATACTTTTCTTGTAGAGCACAAGAGCGCAGGAAAAGACCTACAAGCTGCCGAAGTTCAGGCTAGAGAATATGTCTTCAGCCTTCCACCAGCACAAAGACCCCCCATCATCATCATCTGTGACTTCGCCAGATTCCGAATTGTCGATTATGTTCTGAACAAGTCGCACGAATTCAGACTTGAAGACCTAGCTGACAATCTTGAGCGTATTGAAGCCATAGTTAGCCATAAAACTAATGTCGCTACAACTGTTCAAGTGGAAGCAGATCAGAAAGCCGCTCAACTAATGGCTGACCTATACGTTCAGCTTGAGAAATATGGCTATGAAGGTCACGAAGCTTCCGTATTCATGGTTCGTATCTTGTTCTGTCTATTTGCTGATGATACGAGAATGTGGAAGTCCGGAATCTTCCAAGAACTTGTCAAAGACACTAACGAGCAAGGCTCTGATTTAGGTCCACGTCTATCTACTTTTTTTGCAGTGCTTGACACACCTAAAGACCAGCGAAAAGGTCCACAAGACGCTTTCTTAGCCGACTTCCCTTATGTAAATGGTGGAATCTTTAGCGAGCGCTTAGAAACAATCCACTTCAATCAACCAATGCGACAGGCTCTTATAAACGCTTGTAACTACGACTGGTCAAGCATTAACCCAACAATCTTTGGTGCTCTGTTCCAGGACATTAAGAGTAAAGATGCAAGACGTGCCAATGGTGAGCACTACACAACAGAAGAAAACATCGACAAAACCATAGGTCCCCTTTTTATTGATGAATTGCAGGAAAAACTAGAAAAAGCCTGGGACAACTCCGGCAAGCTTAGAGAACTTCAAAGAGAGCTAGGCACTTATCAAATCCTTGACCCTGCTTGTGGTTGTGGCAACTTCTTAATCACAACATACAAACGGCTTAGACAACTAGAACTTGAAATCATTGTCCGAATCAAGCAACTTGACGGCACAACTGGGCAGACTTCCCTATTTGATGTGACGGATGATATCCACGTAAAGCTTGAGCAACTTCATGGCATTGAATACGTTGAATGGTCATCTCAGATTGCGAAAGTAGCTATCTATCTAACTGACCACCAAGAAAACATGAAGCTCGAAGCAGTTCTTGGTGTTGCTGCCAATAGGTTCCCCTTAAGCCACTCGGCGAACATCGTCCTTGGAAATGCACTTCAAATTGATTGGGGTTCAGTTTGCCCAATGTCTGAGAGGACGATGATTGTTGGCAACCCTCCGTTTTACGGTGCGCGTTGGCAAAGTTCTTCGCAGAAAGAAGACACCGCTCTCGTTTGGAACAAAATGAAGAGTTACGGCGAACTGGATTATGTAACTAACTGGTTCAAAAAAGCTGCCGACATCTGCCTGTCCAAAGGATCTAGGGCAGCATTCGTTGCAACGAACTCAATCAGCCAAGGTGAACAACCATCCTTAGTATGGAAACAACTGCTGGATGACGGAATTGAAATCAATTTTGCTCATAGGTCTTTTGTTTGGTCTAACGAAGGCTCCGGACAAGCCGCTGTCCATGTTGTAATCATAGGTTTTTGGGCTAAAAAGGCAGATGTCAAGCAATTATGGACTTACAAGCAAGGTAAGGGAAAAGGAACCTGTTCTGTTGTTGAAAACATTAATCCTTACCTACTTGCTGCACCAAACGTGCTGATCACCTCTCGGTCCAAGCCGTTGATGGCAACCACGCCATTGAATGAAAATGGCAGCATGCCAAATGACGGGGGTTTTCTATCAAACATTTCAGATGAAGAAGCCAAACAAATCAGAGAAACTGACCTGATTGCAGCAAAATACCTAAGGAGACTAATCGGTGGACGAGAGCTAGTAAACAACGAGCTTCGTTGGTGCTTGTGGCTGGATGGTGCTAGCCCCGATGATCTGGCTAAATCTAAGGAACTTTCTAGCCGTCTTAGAGAAGTAAAGAAACTTAGATTAGAAAGTAACCGAGCCGCCACTAACAAATTAGCCTCTACTCCTTGGCTGTTTGGCGAAAATCGCCAGCCAAAGAGCGACTTTATCGCCATTCCGATTATCACATCCGGTGAAAGGGAATATGTCCCCATCTCTGTTCTTACAGCCGATAACGTTTTGAACAATAAATGCTCCTACATTACAGGCGATTACTTTGAGTACTTCTCCTTACTAAGTTCCTCAGTCTTCAACATTTGGAACAAGGCAATTTCAGGTAGAACAAGGAATGATACCGTTATCAGCAATTCCATCACATTCAACAACTTCCCATTCCCAGAACTAAATCCTGACTACATAGTCCAGCTTCGTAAAACGGGTCAAGACATACTTGAGGCAAGAAATGCGCACCCTGGCACAAGCCTTGCAACTATGTATAACGGGCTTACTATGCCAAAGGCTCTCAGAGAAGCACATGATCGAAATGACGCCTTGATCCTAAGAATTTATGACCTTCACCCAAGTAGCGATGAATCTGAGGTTCTGGAGACGCTTTTCAAGAGATACCTGGCAATGACAAGTAACTTCGATGCGACAAAATTGAAGTGATTTAATTTTCTAAATGCACGTAGAGTGCACGACAAAAATGAAAACTGAATATATGCTTGAAATATCAAGGGTTTAAGGACTCTTGCAAAGAGATTAGAAGGCTCTTGCTCTATCCACTGAGCTACGAAGGCATTTGGGCTTTAGGCCCTTGTTCATTTTAGACCAAGAAGCCTGATCTATGTGC
>Ga0114967_10003585_pt1 | contig 12703 bp, 7 predicted proteins | sample M_130628_MF_Meta_FD_92639 | JGI IMG/M metagenome (GOLD analysis project Ga0114967, IMG submission 92639) | Freshwater microbial communities from Lake Montjoie, Canada to study carbon cycling - M_130628_MF_MetaG | ecosystem: Environmental > Aquatic > Freshwater > Lake | place: Lake Montjoie... | reverse complement strand
TGGGGTTTTGCCCTGGTCCGTGAATGAATGGGGCATCCGCCCCCGCGCGCTGAGCAGTCTGCCCGGAGTGGCCCTGGCCCCATTTTTACATGAAGGCCTGATCCACCTGCTGCGGAACACGGTGCCGCTGTTGGTGCTGGGCTGGCTGGTGGTGGTGAGCGGGCGGTGGTTATTTTTCCGGGTCGCCCTCGTGACCGGGCTTTCCAGTGGCTTGGGAGCCTGGACTTTTGGCCAAAGCGGATCCCTGCACCTTGGAGCCAGCGGGATCGTGTTTGGGCTGCTGGGATTCTTAATCGCCCGGGGCTGGGTGGCGCGGCGGGTAGGTTGGACGCTGATCTCGGTAGGTGTCGGGGTCTTTTACTTTGGCACCGTGCTGAGCCTGCTCGGTCCGGAGCCACACACCTCCTGGTCGAGCCATTTCTGGGGCTTCACCGGCGGCATGGGCCTGGCCTGGTGGCTTTACCGGCACGAAGGCATCCGGTATCTGGCAGGATCCGCCAAAAACCACAGTGCCCCGGTGCCTCTGGCCGGTTCCGGCCTGGCGGAGCGCATTGCCGGCCTGGGCATGGAGCTGGTAAAGGGAACCGACGTCAAGCCACGCCCCAAAGCACCTTCAAATAAGGCACGTCGGTAAAATCCGGCGGCATCGCCCCGGGGGTAAGCTCAGTGATGGGGCGACCAGCGATGATGGCTCCATCGGTGGTCAGTTGGCGGAAGCGGGAGGGCGTGAGGCCGCGGTGGTTCGTGCTGGCGAGGAGCCAGCCGCCCGGGGCCAGAACGGCCAGGCAGAGGGCGATGAGGGAGGGGAAGTCCTGCTCCACGCGGAAGACTTTGCCCTCCGCATTCCGGCTGAAGGTGGGCGGATCCAGGATGATCCCGTCCCAAAGCCGGTCCTTTTTAGCAAAGCGGCGCAGCCACTCGAAGGAATCGCCCCGGCAGAAAAAATGCGGCTCCGGATCCAGCCCATTCAGCAGGAAATTCCGTTTTCCCCAATCCAAATAGGGCCGGGACAAATCCACGCTGGTGGTGATCGCACTCCGCGAGGCCGCCGCCACACTGAAGGCGCAGGTGTAGGCGAAGAGATTCAGCACCCGCTGCCCCGGCCTTAGCCGCTCCATCATCCGGGCCCGCTGCGGGCGCTGGTCGAGAAAAAGCCCCTGACTGTAACCCGCCGTGAGGTCGATCTCATACTTCAATCCCAGCTCCTGCACCGCAAAGGGGCCCGCCGGCGGCTCCCCCAGCAGACATTGCGGGGACTGCTTGTCCTGCTGGTCCAGCCGCTTCCACCAGAGCGAACGGCAATCCGGCGGCAGGTGGTGCCGCAGGCTTTCCGGAAAAGGCACCTCCCGCGTCTGCACCACGAGATGCTCCCCATACCGGTCAATCTCCACCCCCGGCATCCCATCGCCCATCCCATCCAGCAGACGGTAAGCCGTGGTGCGGCCATCCGCAATGTCAGCGACCCCCGCGCGGTGGGCGCGGGCCGTTTGGAGGAAATGAAGCGGGGAAACCGGCATGACAGGCTGCCAAGCTGTGGGAAAGATCCCAGGATCCAATGGCAAAGATTGCCCGGATGACTCCTCTCTCCTGTCTTTATCTACCGCCGGGAAAACCCGGTGCATCTATCCATGCGTGGCAAGTGCCCCTTGGCGGATTTGTTGGCGCAATCTTCCCAGGACTGGAAATGATCTCCAAACCCAAGGCACCCGGATGGACCAGGCTATTGGGTCCGGGCGCGGAAGTAATAGCGGGTCTGACCCAGGGGGATGCTGACACTCACCACCTGGGAGGGGGAAGTGAGGGTGATGGTTTGAAGGTCGGACCAGGTGGTGGCGCTCATGCTGGGGGATCCTTCAATTTTATAGGTGGTGCCGGTCGTGCCCTTCAGGGTAAAGCGGAAGGTGTCCCCACCCGGAGCGGCGCTGTATTCCAAGGTGTCCAGGACAGCCGGTTCCAGCACTGGCGTGTAGGTGATATTCATCACGACGAGGCCATTGTTGGTATCTAGCGCATAAATCCGGTTCCCGCCGATATCAACAGCCCCGACGTAATTCCCGTTCAAATTGTCAGAGAGGAAAAACTCCTGATCCAGCAAACCGCCCACCTGGCCGATCCGGTTGTAATTGTAGAGCCGGAGATTGTTGGGGGTATCCTGGTTGTGGATGCCGCCCAGAATCTGCTTCACAGGATCCACCGCGATGGGCCCGACTCCGGACGGAATATTGGCCGTGGTGATGGTTTGCGCGATTTGAGCCACTCCCGTTCCCACATCAAAGGAAACCTGGAGCAAGCGACCCAGGTAAGTCTTGGCCCAAATCGTATTCCCAGCCCCAAAGTCGCAGGCAAAGAAGGCCCCCGAGCCCACCGTCGCACCCGCAGGCCGGGCGTCAGGGACAGAGAACACCGTTGGCGTGAAGGTCAGGCCCCCATTGCCATCATCGGCGGCGGTGAAGATGGCGAACTTTTCCTCATTGCGGGCCCCCACAAGGATTTGCGTATTCAAACCGGAACCCCGCACCTTGATATGCTCACCGGCCCGGTCTCCCCCGGAGCCTGTATCGAAGAGATCCCCAGGGCCATAAACCGCCACCGGGTTGGTCTCCACGTTGTCGTTGGCCCAGCGGTAAATTTTAAATTGCGCCGTCGAGCCGACAACCGCCAGGTTACAGGCATAGACAACACCGGCGTCGTCAATATCGATGGAATTCAACGCGAAGAATCCGCCATTGGCTGCCCCGGAGTTTTTAATGACATCATTCGGACCACCGTCCAGGCCATCATCCGGATCCTGCAGTTGCAGGGTGCGCACCACCCCGGTGTCCAGAACTTCATTGCCGGTGGCCGCATCCAGAATGACGACAGAAGGATTTGGCAGACCTTGCACGCCAGAGCGGTTCACGATCAGCAGGTGGTCATTTACTGGATTCCAGGCCACGCCCCGCTGCGTATCCGAGGAAGTAAGGTAGGGCCGGCCCGGAGTATCGACCGGTAATTTGTAGCCCGGCGTCATCACGGCGGTGTCCACCCGGGGCTGCACGCTCAGCGTGGCCGCTGTGCTGGTGACGGTTGAAACTGGATTGGTCACCCGCACCTTGAACACGGCATTATTATCGGCCGCAGAGACGGGGTCCACGACATAGCTGGGACTGGTCGCCCCGGGGATTTCCACATCATTCCGGATCCACTGGTAGGTCAGCGGAAGGGTGCCCGCTGCGGCCACACTGAAGTTCGCCTTCCAGCCCGCGATCACCGTGGCCGAAGCGGGAGGAGTGACCACATTGGGGGGCAATTGCACCGGAATCACATCGTAAGCGATGATCGAATTGGCTACACTCATCAGGTAAAACCGGGAACGGAGTGGAATGCCATTGAGCCCCGGCGTTTGGCCTGGTGCGGCGGTAAAAACGTCCGCCGCTGCGATCCCATTGCCATTGGCATTGCCAGTGAAGAACTGGGTCGCATTGGGAGAGTCAGGGGCGATCAGATTGGGCAGAATGCCACTGCCAAATTCATAGCCATAGGCATTGGCCCGCACCGTCGCGGAGGCGCTGACCGGCAAGGCGCTCACCCCGGCCAGGTAGCGCTGCCGGGGGTCCGAGCCGATGGCCGTGATCGCACTATTGATCACCGGGGGATTCCCTCCGACGCCATCATACACCACAACAGAAGTAGCCGTCCAGGTGTCGGTGCGGATATTCACGCGGCGCATCGCGGTTCCGGTAAGTTTAACAAAAACCGACATCAGCGTCAGATTTTCCGTTGTGCCTACCGTCAAAGGATCGTCGTAACCCGGGATATCCGGACCAAAGGCCACGCCAAGGATCGCCCCGCCGCTGAAAGTCACCACGTGTGGTGCAAAGGTCAATCCATCCGATGTCGTAAAAATAGCCAACACCGGATTATTGCGCGCCCCAAAAACCAACTGCGTGTTGGACCCGCCCCCCCGGACGTCCATGGTATCCCCCCAGCGCTGGGGATTGGTGCCACCGGCGGGATCTCCTGGGGGCAGCACCGGGAATGGATCCTGCTCGGTCGGTGCCGGCAACACGGGCCATGCCAGAGTGGGAGCCACCGGCGTGAAGGGATCCGGCAGGGGGTCGGGTGCCGGATTGCTGTCATCCTGCCAGCGCCAGATCTTGAAATTATTCAGAGGACTGGGCGACGTATTGAGCACCAGATTGGAAGCGTAGACCACCCCATCGTCGGCCACCCCCACCTGAACCATATTCAAGGTCGCCCCGCTGGTGGCCAAACCTGTTTTGCTCAAGGTATGGAGGTAGACTCCCGAAGAGTTCAACACCCGCACGTTCTGGGAAGTATCGCTGACCAGCACGTTGCCATTCAAGGGATTGGCGGCCACTCCCCGCACGTTGTTGTTGGCCCCATACCAACTGTAGTCCGCATAGGTGTTGGCAGCGGTCAAACCAGCCGGCAGCGCCAGTGTGCTGACATTGGTGCCACTTGGCACCACGGCCCAGGCTGGTTTCACGGTATCTGCAAAACCAGGCAGCCCGCAAAGCGTGAGGGACGCGGCAGCCAGAGGGAAGGCATTGACGGAAAGGGAAGTTTTCATCAGGTGAAGTCAGGGTTTGAACAGGCCTTGGATGGGAAACCACAAGGAGAATGCCCCCTCATGCGCTCCCCAAGTCAAATCGCATTACGTCTGCAACCCATGGAACGCATGAAAGTTTCATTCCACCTCCATTTAAAAGCGGATTCAGTGCCGAAGGAAAAGGAAAAATTTCATCACTCCATGAAAAAACACCATAAAAATCAGAGCAAAGCCTCAACGATTACCGCTTTAATATCAGTAGCGGCTTCAGATTCTGCAATCAAGTCCCCCACCTTTCTGCTGATAAGGCCGGGGCCTGGGCAGCAGGGAAAGAAGGCAGGAAGGGGATTCCCCGGATTTCATTCCACCCCCTCCAGGCTTGAAGGTTCCGATCTGCCGAATCTAACCTCCAGCAGGCAGCGTGAAGCGCAGGCGGACCTGGTTTTCGAGGAGGGTGAGGGTGCCGTCGATTTGCGCGGCGAGGAGCTGGATGATTTTATGCGAGAAGCTTTCGGCGCGCTGGGCCCGTTCCTCCGGGCTGAGGGAGCGTCCGTTTTCGCTGAGGATCAGGGTGCCGTCCTTCTCATTCAGCGTCAGGGTGATCCGGATGTGGCCGCAGTCGTTTTCCCCGGGGAAGGACCAGATGAGACAGGAGGAGATCAGTTCTTCCAGGATGAGCCCCAGGGCGATGGCGGGCCGTTGCGGCAGGAGGACGCCGATGAACAGGGGCTCGAGGGTGATGGAGGTGGCAGAGCGGCCATGGGTATCGAAGATGACGCGTCCGATTTCCCGGCAGAAGCGGGCAAAATCCACCGGGTCCTGCTCGTGCTGGATCATGCGGTAAATCAGCGAGATCGCGGATAGGCGGTCCTGATTGGCGAGGAGGGCCTGACGGGTGCTGGCGTCTCCGGTATGCTCCAGCTGGAGCGAGATGAGACTGGTGAGCACCTGGAGGTCATTGCGGGCGCGGTGCAGGGTGAGCGAGGCCGGAGGAGCCGTGGGGGCCGCTGGAGGGGCGGGCGTGATTTCCGCGCTGCCAGCGGCGACGGCCCTCATGGCGGCATCCGGACGGAAGAGCAGGATGAAGCCCCGGGAGTCCGATGCTTCGTCAAAGGCGGCAGTCAGTTCGACCAGGCCCTTCGTCACGGTGCCATCTTTGCCGGTAATGCTGGTGGAGGCATGCCAGCCGCGATGAGCCTGGAGGTGCGAGGAGAGTTCGGCGCTGAATCCCTTCGGCGAATCCGGACGGAACAGGCGGTATAAACCGCCTTCCCGCAATTCCGAGGTGGTATAGCCGGTGAGGGCTTCGGCGGCGGGGTTCAGGTGCAGGATGTATCCGCGCTGATTCGTCAGGATCGCGGGACTGCGCAGATGCTCCAGCAGGGTGGCATTGAATCCACCCGGGCTGGTCGCCTGCCGGGCCCGCGTGACATCGCGGAAGGTGAGGCCAAACCGGTGGGGTGAACTGCCGGGCACGAGCAGGAGCCGGGCTTCAATACGGCGCGGCGCGGCCTGATCCCGGGCGGACAGGGTGTATTCGCAGCGGGTTTCCAGCTCCGGGGTATCAAGCACGCGTTCCATCATGACATCCAGCGGCAGGGCAGCGGTGAGATCAGGCAGGGCAGATTCCAGAAGGGATCCTTTCAGAATGCCGGCGGCGGCCTGCAGGGGGGCAAAGTCCCGGGAGGCGGTGTGGTCCAGCACCGTGCCTGCTTCATCCAGCAGGAAAAGCCAATCCGGCGTGATATTCTCCCACGCGGCCGGCGACGCGGCGGGGGCGGCTCCCGGTGCCATGCTGGCAGCAGACTCCGGAACCGGGGCCAGCAGGCAGGCGGTGAAGGCAGGTTGCCCCTGGTCGTTGCGGATTACGGCCACGCTGAGGTAAACCGGGGTGGATGAGCCGGAGCGGTGCAGCAGCACGGTGCGGAAGCCCTCGGCCGCGCCGCCAGCCAGAGTGGCATCGCGCAGGTGGGTGATGGTTTCCGGTGTCAGAAAATCCGTGAGGGCAGCGCGACGGGCTTCCTGCCGGGGCCAGCCGGTGAGGGTTTCAAAAGCAGGATTCACTTCTGTAATGTTGCCGGCTGGATTGATCATCAGCAGAGCGGCGGAGGCTTGTTGGAAAAGGCCACGGTAGCGGGCTTCGCTGGTGCGCACCGCCTGCTCATCCAGCCGGGCATCGGTGACATCAAAAATGGTAAGAAGCAGACGGTCCCCGGAGAGAGCGGCGGGACGGAATTCGATATCCTTCCCCAGGCCTTCCGCATTGCGCAGGGAACACGTCAGGGCGGTGCGGCGGCGCCAGACACTTTCCCACCATTCATCGAGCGCGCGCCTTTGAAAAACCGCATCGCCGGCGCAGGCGCGCTCCAGCCAGGACTGGACCGGCTCATCTTCCGTCGCCGCAAAGCCCAGGACGGAACGGTGCTGGGGATTGGCGTAGAGCACATGCGCCTCGTCGTCCAGCAGGATCATGCCAAAGGGAGCCGCCTCGGCCATTTCACGGAAGGCTTCGTCGTTGCCGGCTTTCCGGCCAGCGGGGGCTTGCACCGGGGCCTCGGGCGGCCCGCTGGCGGCAGAAACCGGGGCGGGTTCCACCGCCGCGCAGGTCAGGACCAGCCCACCGACAGCCCCCGTTGCATCATGCCAGGGCTGGATTTCCCAGTGCACCAGGCTCTCGCAACCATCCGGCCGGCCCATCAGGTCATCGATCACCTGCTTTTCATCACCCGCCAGACAGCGCTCGTAAAGCCCACGCCAGTCCGGGTGCAGATCCGGGAAAATATCATAATGCAACGCTCCGGTGAGGGAGTTGGTGGGGATTTGAAATTCCGTGATCCAGCGCTGATTCACCGAAAGGTATTTCATCGAGCGGTCCACGATCGCCACCGCCGCCGGAAAATGTTCCAGCAGCACATGAGCCGAGGCTCCATCCCAGGACGGCGCGGTGGGCTTGGACGGGGCCGCCGTGCGCGAGCGCTGATAGGATGGCGGAGCAGGAAAGGCGGGGCGGGCGGCACGCCCAAGACCGATGGCCTCCAGGCGCCCCACCAGGGTCGCCGTATCCATCGGGCCCGTCAATAAATCGTTCACCCCATAATGCGCCGGCGTTTCCCCGGGGGCCAATTCATGCTGTTCCCCCACCGCGATGATCCACGGCTGGCTGACCCCAGCCTCCGCCCGCACCCACGCCACAAACTCCTTCATCGCAGAATTATCCCCATTCAGCGGGGCCACCACCAGCCGTTGATCGGCAAAGAGTTCGCGCCCCTCTTCCACATCGGCACAGTCCACCACTTCCATCCCATGTTCCCTCAAAAGCCGGCACAATCGCACGCGGCGGTCGCGGTCTGGTTCAACGACCAAGGCACGTTGGCGTGCCGGAGAAGCTGTTGTGGTTTTTGGCATAGTGGTATTTCTTTTAAAATACGGAAATTCAAAGCGGCACAGGGGCGAAATTCAAAACTTTTACGCAAATGAATCGCAAGTTCGAGATTGGTATCTGTTTTAAGAGAATAATCAACAACGATTAAGGAAAAGGCGGAAAATTCCTCAACCCGCCCCAAGTCTGCCCCACCCACCTGCCCTTCCCTAAGCTCTTTTTAATCAAATTTTAGCAATACCCACCCAGCAATCAGCGCCCGGAATACGTCTCTCCGGGCACCGGCTCAATTGTCAACTTTCAACCCTCGCCATGAACTTCACCGCCATTAAGGGGCCCAAGGCAGAACATCCTTCTGAAGATTTTCACAAAATCCACGAAGGACTATTGGCCATCTGAATCAGGGAGGGTCCAATTCACCGCAGCCAACCCTGGCACCCTCGAAAACTCACGCAGATTTCCGGTGACCAGGATGAGTTGATGTTCCAGCGCGTGCCCGGCGATGAGCAGATCCAAAGGGCCGATCAACTGACCGGCGGCGGCCAAGGCCTGACGGACCCGCGAAGAATGTTCCGCTGAGGATTGGGTGAAGGGCAAAACCGTCAGCGGTGCAGTGAAATCCTCCACTGCCTGAAGATGCCGCTGCACTGCGCCGGAGTGCAGCGCTCCATACCGCAGTTCGTGATAACTAATAGCGGACAGAAAAATGGTTTGCGGTCCCTGCCGGGCAACACGTGCACTCACGGCAGGATGGCCCTTCATGAAGAAGATGCTGGTATCGGAATCGAGCAGGAACATCAAAAATGGATTTCTCGGGATTCCCCCTGATCGGGACGGATGAAGGTATCGTCAATTCTCCCTCCGGCGAAGGAATCGAGGTAGCCCTCGGGCCATGCATTGTCGTCAGGAATGGGGCGAAGAATCAAGGTTGCCCCTTTGCGCTCGATTTCAACCCGCTTGGCGTCAAAACGGAATTCCTTGGGAATCCGCACTGCCTGGGAGCCACCGGAGAGAAAAACCGTCGTTGTCATGATGGATATACGTATATCCTAAAATCAGGATTTGCAATTTGGAATTTAAAAAATCTAAAGAAAGACCGAACGATCCTTGGCCCCGCCGGAAGGATCTGGTGTGCCGGACTCAGTAAGGCACGAGGATGATATCCCCGGCTTCCAACAACGGATTATTCGAGCCATCTGGCTTGAACTTTCTAATGTCGTAATCTGTCGTTTTACCACCGCGTAAAATCCGGAGTTTTTTCATGGACCTAAAACCACCGGACTGAATTATCCCACCCGATCTATTAAAAACCGCCATCAGGGTAAGTCCGTCGGAAAATGGGATTTTAGTCTCCACCGCTTTTTCAGGGGCGGAATCGTCGTATGAGCCTTGCCTGACGACAACAAATGGCTGAACGGACGGTGGTTCTGGAGTGGGCGCAGACTCCTGGGCGGAGCAACCCGCCAGCAGTAATACAACAGCAACTGTCAGCCAAGGAGTGTTCGATTAGTTCATCCCTGCTTCGACTCCCCTTCTATCACAATCGTTCAAGTGCCACATCCAGCACTTCCAGCATGAATGCGGCATCGGCTTCGGTGAGGCACATGGGGGGCTTGATGCGGAGGGTGTTGCCGTTCAGACCGCCTTTGCCGATGAGGAGGCCGAGTTCGCGGGCGGTTTCGAAGACCTGGGCACCTTCGGCTTTGGCGGGTTCCTTGGTGGTGCGGTCCTTGACGAGTTCGACGCCGATCATGAGGCCTTTGCCGCGGACTTCACCGATGATGTTATGCTTTTCCTGGAGTTTCAGGAGGCCAGTGCGGAGCTGGGCTCCGATTTTCAGACTGTTGGCCTGGAGGCCTTCCCCGTCGATGACTTCGAGAACGGCTTTGCCGATGGCACAGCAGACGGGGTTGCCGCCAAAGGTGTTGAAGTGGATGCGGCTGGTGAGGGTCTGGGCGATTTCCGGGGTGGTGACCACGGCGGCGAGGGGGGCTCCATTGCCGATGCCTTTGGCCATGGTGACGATGTCAGGAATGACGCCCTGGGTTTCGAAGCCCCAGTAGTGGGTGCCGGTGCGGCCAAAGCCGGCCTGCACTTCATCCGCGATACACAAGCCCCCGGCGGCGCGGGCGTAGGCGTAGGCCTCCTTCAGATAACCGTCAGGGAACACCACCGCTCCCCCGACGCCCTGGATGCTTTCGGCGATGAAGGCAGCGATGCGGCCGGGCGTGGCAAAGCCGATCAGCTCGCGGACATCGGCCGCGTATTTTTGGCCGGCGAGCGGATCATCGTGCCCCCAGGGACCGCGGTAGGGATCCGGCGCGAGGGCGTGATGCACGCCAAAGCTGTGAGGCACGTTGAATTTCCAGGTGCTGTGGGCCGTGAGACCCATCGTGCCCGCACTGCCGCCATGATAGGCATTCCGCAGGGCGACGACATCATAGTTTTGCGTGTAGGCGCGGGCCATGAGGATGGCGAGGTCGTTGGCTTCCGAGCCGCTGTTCACCAAATAAACCACTTTCAAATTTCCCGGCATTTTGTCTGCGAGGGCGGCAGCATAGGTGGGAAGATTCGGATGAAGGTAGATGGTGCTGGTATGTTGCAGCAGGTGATTTTGCGCGTTCGCGGCGGCGACCACCTTTGGATGACAGTGGCCGACACTCACCGTCACAATCCCGGCAAAGCCATCCAGATAACGGCGGCCGGTTTCGTCATAGAGATACTGGCCCTTCCCTTCCACGATCATGACCGGCTCCTTGTAATAATGAAAGAGGGCGGGATTGACGGCCGCTTTCCGCAGCGCGTGCACCTCCGCCAGGGAGGGGCCGGTGTAAGGGCTGGGCGTGTGGGAAAAGGCGGGGAGTTGGGGAAGGCTCATGGGAAAATGGGGAAAATTGGGAAATTGGGAAATTGGGAAATGGAAATCGGGAAATGGAAATCGGGAAATTGGGAAAGCGGGGACAGTTTGGTTTAGGAATGGGGGTAGCGTTTTCTCAGGACGAGATAGGAGACGAAGGCGATGCCAAATCCGGCGAACCAGGCGTAGTCATAAATGCCCAGCAGCAGCGCGGGCAGATGGGTGCCATTGATCAGTTTGACGTGGGCGAGGAATCCTGGCAGGCTGGGAAGAGCTCCGGCGAGGAGGGCGGCGATGGCGACCCAGCTATAGCCCCGGTGGTAGGAATATTCGCCTTCCGCCTGGTAAAGATCCGGCAGATTCAGGCTCATTTTCCGCCACACAAAATAATCCGCGATCATGATGCCACCGATGGGCCCCAGCAGGGCGCTGTAGCCGACCAGCCAGGTGAAGATGTAGCCACCAGGATCGGCCACCAGCTTCCATGGCATGATGAGGATGCCGATGATCCCGGTGATCAGGCCGCCGGTGCGGAAGCTGATTTTGCGGGGAGCCAGTTGGGCAAAGTCGTTGGCGGACCCTACCACGTTGGCGGCGATGTTGGTGGCCAGGGTGGCGAGACAAAGGGCGAACATGGCAAAAACCAGCACGAGGGGATTTTTAAAACGCGTCAGGACATCCACCGGATCCCACAGGGTCTGACCGAAAATGATGGTGGTCGCGGAGGTCACGGCCACACCGATGAAGGAGTAAAGGGCCATCGTCAGGGGCAATCCCAGAGCTTGGCCCAGCATCTGATCCCGCTGGGAAACGGCGTAGCGGGAGAAGTCAGGAATATTAAGGGACAGGGTGGCCCAGAAGCCGATCATGCCAGTGAGGGAGGGAAGGAAAAAGACCCAGAACTGCCCGGCTTTCGGCTGGCCCGGATCAAACGCCGAGGGCTGCGATAGCATGTTTCCAAATCCGCCCGCCTCCTTCCACGCCCACCAGAGCAGCAGCAGGCCCAGGGCCAGCAGCAGGGGCGCTTTGATATTCAGCAACAGGCGGATGGATTCGATGCCTTTGTAAACCACCAGCATATTGATTCCCCAGAAAAACAGAAAGCAGCAGACCTGAACCCCATTGATACCCAGACCGGCCATGGGCGCGGCACCGGCCAGCGAAGGAAAAAAGACCGCGAGGATTTTGTGGATGGCTTCTCCACCGATCCACGTCTGGATACCGAACCACCCGCAGGCCACCAGCGCGCGCAGCACCGCCGGAACATTCGCGCCCAGGACACCAAAGGAGGCCCGGCAAAACACCGGAAAGGGTATTCCGTATTTCGTGCCCGCATGGGCGTTCAAAATCATGGGGATGAGGACAATGACATTCCCCAGAAAAATCGTCAGGACTGCCTGCCACCAGTTCATTCCCCCACCGATGAGGGACGAGGCCAGCATGTAAGTCGGAATGCAGGCTGACATGGAAATCCAAAGCGCGGCAATACTGCCGGTGCGCCACTTCCGGCGGTCCTGGGGCACCGGCGCCAGATCGTCATTGGAAAGAATGGAGGAGGGGGAAACCACGGATTTCACGGATGACACGGATTTATAACAGGAAGTAGATAGGTCCTATAGGACACATAGTCCCTATAAGTCCTATTTTGGGAAAGCAGCGACAGGGGTTTGCCATCTTTGTGTTTTCTGTGCGCCTTGTGGTTAAAAATGATTCGGCTCCCGTTTCAGCAATTGGCCGCGGCCGATGGTTCCAACAAATTTTCCATCCTCCACGGCGACCTCCCCGCGGACGGTGACGATGCTGGGTTTTCCTTCGATGTCCCAGCCTTCAAAGGCGTTATAGTCAAGATTCTGGGTCTGGGTGGCGGCAGAGATTTTGCCACGGTAGTCAGGGTCGTAAATCACAAGATCCGCAT